>JGI12269J14319_10001140_pt1 | contig 26444 bp, 28 predicted proteins | sample PeaSoiSIISIP2007_FD_14319 | JGI IMG/M metagenome (IMG submission 14319)
CCGCCGCGGCCATCTGCGCCTTCCGCTGCTCTCGCTCACTGGTCATGATCGGATCGAGCATAGGGGAGCGCACCGGTCGATGAGATCCCGGGCCACCTGGCGCCAGATATCGCAGCCGGTCTGCTTGATCGGCATGCCGAAGCTCTGGGCGTAGACCTCGAGCCGCGGCACCACCGTGTCCAGCACGTCGTAGCCGAGGTGCTGGAGCGCCTCGCGGGCATCGACGGTAGAGTGCGCCCGGGCGATGCACCGGTTCAGCAGGACGGCCGAGCGGACGGGCTGCTCGCGGATCGACCCGATCTCGGCGATCTCGTCCCGCACCGGCGTGGTGCGGTTGATCTCGATCGGGCTCGGCGCGCACGGGACGAGGATCTCGTCGGCGTACCGCAGCGCCGACCTGGCGATGCCGGCGTGGTCCTCGAGCTGCGGCGTGTCGATGATCACCACGTCGTCCGCCTGGGCGATCTCGGGCACCCGGCGGTGCAGTTCGCGGGAGGGCAGGGCGACGATCCGGAACGGGAAAGCCGCGTCGGGTGCCGACAGGTGCGGGTCCATGGCCGCCAGATCGGACCACTCCAGGGCACTGCCCGAAGGATCCGCGTCCACCAGAAGGACGTTGTTCCCGGCCTGTGCGAAAACGTGGGCTAGCCAGACCGCTGACGTGGTCTTCCCCGTGCCCGGCTTCAGGTTGGCCAGGGCAATGCTCAGCCCTGTCATTCACGCATTATCGCAGCGTCTGAGGCGTTTCGGTAGCCGATCGCCGACCTGCAGGTTAACTGGGCCGGTGACGAAGTCATGAATAGAGCAGTAATGCAGTAATTACTGCCCTGCCGTCAGGGACTTATCGGGCCCCCTTCCATCGTTATCCCATTGTTATCCACAGTGTGTGGATAACTACGTGGAGTAAAAACCACTACGGGCCAAGGGTCAGCTGATGGTGGCCCGGCGGGCGGCGAAACGCTGGTGGCGGGCGTGCTCGGGCTGGCCGAGGAAGGCCTTGAAGCCACCCAGCCGGTAGGCCGGCCCGTCTCGGGAGTCGGCTACCTCGAGTTCGAAGTCCTGGCCGAGGTGGCGCAGGCGGCCGAGCACGGCGGCCAGGCTCAGATCCGTCGACCCGGTGCCCGCCGCCAGGTCGGCGATCTGCCGGGCGGTCAGGAAATCGGCCCGGGAGCGGAGCACGCGGAACACCGGATCGTGCACGTGCGTGTGCTCAGCCGCCGCGGCGGCGGCCGGCGCGCCCGCGTGCTCGAGCGCACGGCGGATGGCCGTCCCGACCGCCTCCGCGACCGGGGGCGGGAACGCGTTGCCGATCTGCCGGTAGCGCGCGGTCTTGCGGCCGCTGAACCGCCAGCCCCAGTCGTCCTGCCAGCCCTGCAGCCTGGTCACCATCTCGCAGGTGAGCCGGGGCGAGCGGGCCGGGTCGGCGTCCGCGCCCGGCGCCTGGTCGGCCAGGCCGATGCCGTCCACGCCGAGCTCGGCCCAGGCCCGCTTGGCGCGGGTGGGGCCCAGGTCGGCGCCGCCGTGCTTCTTGGAGCCGCCGACGATCGTCGGCGCGATCCGGTCGGCCCGGCGGGCCCAGGCGGCGGCCCCGGGCCAGCCCCGCGCGGCCATCAGGTCGCCCAGCGTCTCGCCCACGGTCGCGGGCGGCCGGGGTGACGGCGCCGGCCAGCGGAACCAGGGCGCGTCGGCCCGCTGCAGGGCGACGAGCACGGTCCGCGGGCGCAGCTGCGGCACGCCGAAGTCCGACGCCTGCAGCAGCCGCCAGCCCGAGACGTACCCCAGGTCGGTCAGCCGGTCCAGCACGTGCTGCCGGTACGCGCTGAACCGGCTGTTACTCAGCCCCCTGACGTTCTCGAGCAGCAGGGCCCGCGGCCGGATGACGTCGCACAGCTCCACCGCCCACGCGAACAGGTCGCGCTCGTCGGTGGCGCCGAGCTGCCGGCCCGCCACCGTGAACGGCGGGCAGGGCACCCCGCCGGCCAGCAGCGCCACGCCCCGGTAGTCCCGCGGCCGCCACAGCGCCTGATCGGCCACGTCGCCCTCGGCGACCTTCCAGCCGGGCCGGTTGGCCCGCAGCGTGGCGCACGCCGCCGCGTCGAGTTCGACGGCCAGGGCGTGCTCGAAGCCGGCTCGCTCCAGCCCGAGGGCCTGCCCGCCCGCCCCAGCACAGATCTCGACAACGTCAAGATCTGTCACGTAGGCCTCCTTAAGCTCTCAATCGCCGAACCATCTTCCCGCAGCCCAGGCACTGCCGGGCGGAAGGCGCGGTCAAGCCGTCAAACGTGTCGGAAGTTGCCTGCTGGGTCCCCCGTGGACCAGCTGTCAGGACTCTAGCGCCGCCCCCCGACATTCAGTGCTAGCCGACCGTGCTAGCTGGCTGGGCTAGCTGGCTGGGCTAACCGACCGGGCGCGCGTGCCGGGGCGAGCGGCCGCGCTTGCGCGGCGGGGGCTGCTTCCTGGCCAGTTCCTCGGTCACCGGCGCGGACCTGCGCGGACCCGCCAACCCAGCGGACGAAGGAGCCGGGGCGCCCAGATCGGCGGCGAGCAGGTCGGCGAGCACCATCGCGCTCGTCAGGTCGGCCGCTTGCCCGTCCCCGACCTGCCAGCCATGTTCGGACCGGCGGACCACTACTCCGTCCGCCGACGCGTCCACGCTCTGGCCTGGCGTCGTTTCCCCGCTCACATCTCTCACCTGTCTCGTGACGTGCTCCCGGCTCGTTCGGGATAAAGATCTTTGGCCCGAACGTCCGTGGTATCAGCCCAGCCGGACGGTTTTACCCGGCCATGGCGGCGAGCTGCGCCTTGACCTGCGCCGCCGAGGGATTGGTCAGCGCGGTGCCGTCGGGGAACACGACGGTGGGCACGGTCTGGTTGCCGCCGTTCACCGACATCACGAACTCGGCTGCGGCCTCGTCCCGCTCGATATCGACCTCGACCATCTCGATACCGGACCGGGCGAGCTGGCTCTTCAGGTTCCGGCAGAAGCCGCACCAGGGGGTGGTGTACATCGTCAGCTGGCCGGACACCCGAAGCCTCCTTGAGGTTGGTGAAAAAATGACTGAGTCGTGTAACACCAATGGGGCCGATTGCGTTCCCTGAAGTCCCGCGCCCGCCCGGATGCGGCAGGATGAGGCAAAGGAAGGGGGGAGGTGGGTGGGGTGACGGACGCGGCGCTTGACACTTCCGAGATGCTGCTGGCCGCGCTCGACCCGGAACAGCGCGAGGTGGTCCTGGCCACCCGCGGCGCGGTCTGCGTGCTGGCCGGCGCGGGCACCGGCAAGACCCGGGCGATCACCTACCGGATCGCCTACGCGGCCGCGGTCGGCACGGTGAACCCGGCGCACGTGCTGGCGCTCACCTTCACCGTGCGGGCGGCCGGGGAGCTGCGCGGCAGGCTCAGGCAGCTGAGCGCGGCCGGTTCCGGTGGCCCTGGTGCTGGTGGCCCTGGTTCCGGTGGTGCTGGCTCCGGCGGGCTGGGGACCGGGCTGGTGCGGGCGTCCACCTTCCACGCGGCCGCGCTGCGCCAGCTCAACTACTTCTGGCCGCGGGTCGTCGGCGGCCGGCCGCCGAGGGTGATCGACGCCAAGGCCAGCCTGGTCCGGGAGGCGGCCAAGCGGGCCGGCGTCCGGCTGGGCGGTGCAACTGGAGGGGCGGGCGACGGGGGGGCCGGGGGAGTGCTGTCCGACACCGCCGCCGAGATCGAGTGGGCCAAGGTCGGCCAGGTCCGCCCGGACGGCTACGCGCGCGCCGCGGCCGCCGCGGGCCGCTCGCCCGTGGCCGGGGCGGACCAGGTGGCGTCGGTCTACGCCGCCTACGAGGAGCTGCGGCGCGAACGGCACCTGATCGACTTCGAGTCCGTCCTGGAGCTGACCGCCGCCATCCTGATCGACAACCGGGCCGCGGCGGACCAGGTGCGCGACACGTTCCGGCACTTCGTCGTGGACGAGTACCAGGACGTGAACCCGCTGCAGAAGNTGCTCCTCGACACCTGGCTCGGCGATCGCGACGACCTGTGCGTGGTCGGCGACCCGCACCAGGTGATCTACTCCTTCACCGGGGCCACCCCGTCCTACCTGACCGGTTTCGCCGCGGAGTTCCCCGGCGCGACCGTGGTCCGGCTGGTGCGCGACTACCGGTCCACGCCGCAGGTGGTCGCGGTGGCCAACCAGCTGGTGCGGTCGCGCCTGCCTGAGCAGCACGCACCGCTGGTCGCGCAGCGGCCGCCGGGACCGCAGCCGGTGCTCACCGAGTACCCCGACGACACCCACGAGGCGGCCGGGCTGGCTGTCCAGGTCCAGGCGCTGCTGGCGGCGGGGGTTCCGGCCAGGGAGATCGCGGTGCTGGTCCGGGTCAACGCGGACACCGAGCGGTTCGAGCTGGCGCTGGCCGAAGCCGGCGTGCCCTACGTGGTCCGCGGCGCCGAGCGCTTCTACGAACGGCCCGTGGTGCGCCAGGCGCTGGTGCTGCTGCGCGGCGCCGCGCGGGGTGAGGCGGCCAGCGCCGCGGTCACCGGCACCGGGGACCCGCTGCCGTCCTCGGTCCGGCACGTGCTGACCGGGATCGGCCTGACGAGCGGGTCGACCCCCAGACCCGGCGGCGCGGCGGCGCGCGAGCGCTGGGAGTCGCTCAGCGCGATCGCCCAGCTCGCGGACGACATGCACGCCGCGCGGCCCGAGGCGACCCTCACCGACTTCTCGGCCGAACTGACCCAGCGGGCCGAGCTCGGCCACGCCCCCGCCGTCGACGGCGTGACGCTCGCCTCCATGCACGCGGCCAAGGGACTCGAGTGGGACGCGGTGCTGCTGCCCGGCCTGGTCGAGGGGCTCATGCCGATCGTGCACGCCCGGACGGCCGACGCGATCGAGGAGGAAAGGCGGCTACTGTATGTGGCGGTGACCAGGGCGCGCGAGCACCTGTACCTATCCTGGTCGCCGGCCCGCGCGCCCGGGGCCCGGACCCGCGGCGCGGCGCGCCCGCGATCGCGTTTCCTCGACGAAATCCGCCTCGGCCGGTGAAATGTGAGGCTGTATGACTAAGGCGCTCGACTGGCTCATCGAGCTCCTCGACCTGGAACAGATCGAGGTGAACATCTTCCGCGGCCGCGGCCCGGATGAGCGCAGGCAGCGGGTGTTCGGCGGCGAGGTGGCCGGGCAGGCGCTGGTTGCGGCCGGCCGGACCGTGCCCGCGGACCGTCCGGTGCACTCCCTGCACGCGTACTTCATCCGGCCGGGCGATCCGGCGGTGCCGATCGTGTACACGGTCGACCGGGTACGCGACGGGCGGTCCTTCACCACCCGCCGGGTCTCCGCGATCCAGCACGGCAAGGCGATCTTCACCCTGTCCGCGTCCTTCCACCGCCCGGAACCCGGACTCGAGCACGCCGACCCGATGCCCGACGTGCCGCCGCCGGAGATGGTCGAGCGGACGTCGGACCGGCTGATTCGCCTGCTCGGCGAGGTCCCTCCCCATATGTACGACAATCCGATCGACCTGCGGTCGGTCGGCCCGCTTTCGGTGGAAGCGGAGCGGGATCCGTCGCTGCGGACCACGAGGAACCTCGTCTGGCTGCGGGTGGACGGCGACCTGCCCGACGACCCGCTGCTGCACGTGTGCCTGATGACCTACGCCTCCGACATGACCCTGCTCGACTCGGTGCTGCTCGGGCACGGGCTGTCCTGGGTGGACGGCCGCACGTCGGGCGCCAGCCTGGACCACGCCATGTGGTTCCACCGGCCGTTCCGGGCCGACCGCTGGCTGCTGTACGCGCAGGACTCACCGGTGGCTCACGGCGCCCGCGGCCTGGCGCACGGCGAGGTGTTCACCGCCGAGGGCGAGCTGGTGGTGTCGGTCATGCAAGAAGGACTGATCCGGGCCACCCCTCCGCCCGGCCCCCGCCCGGGCCCCGACCCCGCTACCTGACCCGGCTACCTGACCCGGCTATCTGAACGGCCCAGGTCAGCCGCGGCTGGTCTCACACGGCTGAGAAAAACCTAAAATCGCAGGTCAAAAAAGTGTTGCCCCCTAAGGGGGCAACACTTAGGCTGGCCTACATGTCCGAGGGCTAGTTGTCGACCACTCCGGAGGGAGGTGCCCGACGTGACGAACATCAACACACATGCTCTGCCCGAGCTGAAATGGGCCTCGCGCTTGGGTGCTTCCAGCCCGCGTGTGATCAGCCTCCCGGGGACAAGTCTGCCCGTTGCCGGCCGTGGCACTGGGCCGTCCACCGGGTTCTACGCCGTTCCGCGTGTCCGGGCCACGGTCGCGTTCGTCGTCCCGCAGCAGAAGGACGCTGTCCGGACGCTGCTCGGCCAGACGAATATCCACAACTACATGACCGTCGCCTCCGCCGCTGGTGAGGGCGCATCGGGTCCACCTCGAGATAGAGAACCGGTCTAACCAGACCGGCCAGAACTCCCCTCGAGGCCGCGGACCCGCACATAGGGTCCGCGGCCTAGTTATTTCCAAGGCCTAGGTCCCAAGACGGGCGAGAGATCGCCGTGACGACAACTAGGACCGGCAAGCGAGAGGGGATGGCACCGATGCAGTGGCGCGATGCCACCGTCAGCAGGACGGGCGCAACGGGGTTCGAGGCGCCCGGATCCGTGACGGCGCGGCAGGAGCCAGACGTCAGGCAGGTATTCGACCAGCAGTTCGCGGTGGCCGGTTCGGCGACCGCGCTCCCGGTGGGCCTGGATCTTCCGTGCACGGAGGAGCCAGAGCTGTTCTTCGCCGAGTCTCCCGAGGACGTGGAGACGGCCAAGGCGATGTGCCGGGGATGCAAGGCCAGGCTGGCCTGCCTGACCGGTGCGCTCGAGCGCAGGGAGCCCTGGGGCGTCTGGGGCGGCGAGTTGCTGATGCGCGGCGCGATCGTGCCGCGCAAGCGCCCTCGCGGGCGTCCTCGCAAGACCGAAGTGGCCGCTTAGTTTCACGGGGGCCACCCCAGTTAGATGCGGTCGCGCGGCGAACCTAAGCCGCGCGGCCGCGGGACGCACACAATGCACACAACGGAGTGGTCAGTCATGGTTTTCACCGAACAGCTCGCGAGGGAACGAACTCGCAGCAACCTAGAACAGGCGGAGCAACTGCGGTACTCACGCAGGCTGCGGGCGCTCCGCCGGGCACGTCGGCTCGAGCATCGGGCGGAACGCCGGATGATCCAGGCGTGGCGCCGGACCGCCGAGGTCCGCGAGACCATCGAATCCGCGGATTACTGAGCTCGGGCTCCGCACCCGGACGATCGTGTGCGGTTACCCCCCCGCGGGCGGGGGGTAACCGCACACGATGACGTTGACCCACCCTTCGCGGCGGCGGCCCTCCGGGTCGGCGGCCCTTCGCGGCGGCACCCCGCATCCCCGCCCACCTCTTGAGCATTAGTCAATTAAGTTATATTAATGTACTTGCTAATGACTAGGTGAGGCGGGCGAATGAACAGTGTGAACATGGACAGTGTGAACATCGCGGCGCTCGTGCTCCGCCTCGCGGTGGGCGGCACCATGATCGCGCACGGCTGGAACCACGCCTTCGGCGGCGGCAAGCTGCCCGGGACGGCGCGCTGGTTCGAGTCCATCGGCATCCGGCCCGGCCGCCTGCACGCGCTGTTCGCCACGGTCACCGAGCTTGGCGCGGGCGCCCTCCTCGTACTCGGGCTGCTCACCCCGCTGGCCGCGGCGGCCGTGGTCGGGACGATGGTCGTGGCGCTGGTCGCCAACCACGCCAAGAACGGCTTCTTCATCTTCCGGCCCGGGGAGGGCTACGAGTACGTGCTGATGATCACGCTCCTGTCCGGCGCGCTCGGCGCGCTCGGCGCGGGCAGCTGGTCGGTCGACCGTGCGGTCGGGTTCGGCGTGCACGGGTGGGCTGGATTGGCGATCACGGCCGTGGCCGGCGCGGGCGGCGCCGCGCTGCTGCTGGCCACCTCCTGGCGGCCCGGCCCGGCCGCGTCCCCGGCGTCCGTCTCGGCGCCGGTTTCAGCGTCGTCCGCCGAAGGTACGCCGTAGGCCGTCGACCCACTCGCGGGGGATCTCCCCACGGGATGAAATGCCCGCCGTGGTCGTGCGCGGTGACGAACTGATCCACCCGCCGGTCCAGGCGTTCTGGGACGCCGCCGTGACGGGATCGTGAGCGCAGGCTAAACGCGGGTCATGGCTGCCCGTCTGCCGGGTTGGTGGCGAGAACGCAGGCGACCGGCGGGTCGAGGACATCCTCAGCTGCCCCAACTTCGTCGGCGTCATCGCCGCCCGCCTTGCCGGATCCCCCCTCGAAGAGGCTCACCGTCACTGACGTGGGGCAATGGCCTCAATTCCGCCGGATCCGCGGGCCATCCACGCCCCGCAGGCGCGGACCATCGTCAGACCGATACCAGGTCGCAGACGAAGATGAGGGTCTCGCCCGGCGCTATCGCGTGCCCGGCGCCCCGCTCCCCGTAGGCCAGATCCGGCGGGATTATCAGCTGACGGCGGCCGCCGACCTTCATGCCCTGCACGCCCTGGTCCCAGCCGGCGATGACCTGCCCGGCACCGAGCTCGAACTGCAAGGGATCGCCCCGATTCCAGCTCGCGTCGAATTCTTCCCCGGTGGAGAACGCGACCCCGACATAGTGAACCTGGACCATGTCGCCCGGGTTCGCCACGCCGCCGTCACCTTCCCAGATGTCGGTGACCTGCAGTTCGGCCGGCGCTTCGCCGCCGGGAAAGTCGATCTCGGGCCTTCCGATGCTCATACTCGCCTCTCGCCTCAGTAGTTATTAACGACGCGGCCGGTCCGGGCCAGGCAGCAGCCCTTCGGCCGATCACCGCCTGAGCCTATGCGCCCGGCCGCGCACCAGCCACCACACGAGCCGCGCCCAGCCGCTAAACGATTTGCCAGGCAGTCATCCGACGGCAGGCTGCCCAGTCGGCCAGGTCGTCGCCGACCGGGACGCCGTGGCCCGCATATGGGTCGGCCAGGGGTCGCTAAAGAGTAAAAAACGTTATATGATTCAGCTCTGTCGATGCTATCGCCGGAGGACTCAGATGACCGGGCTGGAATATGGGCTGTTCGACTGTGACACCCACTGCTACGAGACACGCGATTCGTTCACCCGGTACCTGCCGGAACAGTGGCAGCAGCACGCCATCGCGCCGGTGCGGCTGCACGACGGCACCGAACGCATTCTCGCCGCCGACCGGATCGCGGTCTTCAACTCCGAGCAGGGCCTCGGCTTCGACCTCGCCTACCGGCCGGGTTCCCTGAAGGAGATGCTCCGCCAGATGGCGTCCGGCAACCCGGACGAGACCTACCAGCCCGAGCCGATGCGGCCCGAATACCTCGACCGGGAGGCCCGGCTCAAGCTCATGGATGCGCAGGGCGTGGAGCGGGCGGTGGTGTTCCCCTCGGCGATGGCGCTGTCCGTGGAGAACTACGTGAAGAACGTGCCCGCCGTATACGCCAACATCCACTCGTTCAACCGGTGGTTCGACGAGGAGTGGGGATTCGGCCGGGACGGCAAGATCTTCGCCCCCGCGCTGCTCTCCCTGGCCGACCGNGACCTCGCGGTCGCCGAGCTCGACTTCGTGCTCAACCAGGGCGCCCGGATCATCCTGCTGCCCACCGGGCCCGCGTACGGGCGCTCACCCGGCGACCCGTACTTCGACCCGATCTGGGCCCGGATGAACGAGGCCGGCGTCACGGTCGCCTTCCACATCATGGAGAACTGGTACAACGAGAACATCGCGGCGGCGTGGGGCCATGACCCGTGGCCCGGCTCCTGGCACATGTCCGCCTGGCAGTGGAACAACCTCTACGGCGAGCGGCCGATCGAGGACACGCTGTCCGCGTTGATCTTCGACAACCTCTTCGGGCGTTTCCCGGACCTGAACGTCCTGGTCGCCGAGTTCGGCGCGTCCTGGGTGCCGCACTTCATCGAGCACATGGACAAGAGCCGGGGGATGGGCCGCAACGGGCCGTGGATCGGCGGCAAGCTGACCGAGCGGCCCAGCCGCATCTTCCGGCGGCACGTCCGGGTCGTCCCCTATCCGGAGGACGATATCCCGCGCATCGCCCGCGACCTGCCCGACGTCGATTGCCTGGTAATGGGCTCGGACTTCCCGCACGCCGAAGGCCTGGCCGAGCCGGCCGAGTTCGCCGGACTCCTGACCGGCCTGACCGGCCAGCAGCAGCGCCAGGTCCTCCGCGACAACGCGGCCAAGCTGTTCGGCACCGACTAACCCCAGCCGCCGCGCCCGCACGCCTCTGCGCAACGCTTTGTCTGCAGTATCGCGTGCCCCTTCACCACGATCCCCGCAGACCGGTTCGGACCAAGTGTCGGGCCGTTAGCCTTTCCGGCTGGGACTTGAGTCCCTGTGGGGTGATCTGCCTGGTCGTAATTCTTCAAGTATGACCGCGCAGGATGATGCGCTCTCTGAGCGAGAGTGCTGGGAGTTGCTGGCGACGGCTTCGGTGGGCCGGCTGGCGTTGTCGGTCCGCGCGCTGCCGGTGATCTTGCCCGTTCAGTACTGCCTGAACGGGCGCAGGCTGGCGGTGTGCCTGGGGCACCACGGGCTGCCCGAGCAGGCGCTGGACGAGACGATCATCGCGTTCGCCGCCGATTCGATCGACCCGGTGACCCGGTCGGGCTGGTCGGTCCAGGTGCAGGGCAGGTCGGTGGTCCCCCGCAGGCTCCGGATCGATACCGACTGCGGCTGGCCCGCGGCGACGGCTCAGGTCGTGGAGATCGAGCCGGGGAAGATTAGCGGCCACCGGATGCACCTGTGTCCGTTCATCGACACGCTGCTAGCCGCCGGCCCACAGCTGCCGACCCCGTGAGAGCCGCATCCCGCGGCTATCCGGCGGTCAGTGCTTCCAGGTTCTCCGCTTTCCCGCTTGGCAGGGTCATGAGCGAGGCGACAGCCAGCGTGCCTGGCCTGACGGCGGCGCGGCCGGCTTCCCCGCGCTGCGCGGCAGCGGGATCGGTGATCGCGGCGACGATGCGGCTAAGGAAGGAGCGTGTGGTCGCGGCCGTGACCAGGTATGCGATCACCGGGCACAGCCAGGCCCCAGGCGGGGGTCGGTAGACGGCCGTCCAGCCCGACCAGGGTGGCCTGTTCGCCGTCCGGGACCAGGGTGATGTCGGCATCCAGGACCGGGAACCGCTGCCCGCTCGCATCGGCGGCCTCCCACCGCAGTATCAACACCGATACCGCGCCGCGCCGCACAGGTCCCCGTGAATGCACCAGAACCAGCCCGGGGAGCCCCGCCGGGGCGATCCCGGCTGTTACCTCTTCCCAGGCCGCGAATGAGGCCCGGACCAGCACGCCAGCGCCGACCGGGCAGGCCAGCCGGGCCGTCGCCGCCGCGGCGCTGACCGCGGCTCGTGTTTCGCCGCCGATGAACATGCCCGTATCACACCGGGCGGGCCACCAGGCGGGTATGGCCCTTGGTCCCGGCATCCGCGCCGGAAGTCCCCGCCGAGCGGCCCGGCCGGCCCGCATCGGGACAGCAAGTCACCAGGCCGCCCCGTGGCCGCTACCCGGGTGCTTGGACCGGAAGATATGATCGCGGATCTCGTGGATGGTGTCGTCCAGCCGCTGGAGCGCATCGCTGATCCGCTCCCGGGCCAGCTCAGCGGGCTGGCCTGCGGCCGTGTCCATGCTGAGCCCGACGTGGAACAAGCTGCCGACCACCCGGTCCAGCAGGTCTTCGGCGTGCTGCGCCTGCTCCGCGAGCACGGCGCGGACCAGGTCGATGAGGTCGTCCTGGGCCCGCTCGTGCGTGGCGTCCCTGACCACGGCGAGGACGAAATGCCCGCTGGCGGTCGGGACCGGGCTCAGCGTGACCGCCACCGGGATGGTGCTGCCGTCCTTGCGCAGTCCGACCAGCCGGGCTCGGTCGGCCATCGGCCGGATCACCGGCTTGAGCGCATAGGAAGCCCGGTCCAGGCGGTGCGCGTCCCGCAGCCCGGTCGGCATCAGCGACTCCACTGGCTGGCCGGCCAGCTCGGCGGGCTGATAGCCGAACATCTCCGCCGCCAGCCGGTTCGCCAGCACGATCCGTCCGTCTTCGCCGGCCAGCACGATCCCGTCTGCCAGGGCGTCGATCAGCTGACGCAGGACCGCCTCGTTCAAGGGCGCCGGTCTCGGTCCGTTCTCCTGTCTGTCCTGCGGCCGGGCCGGCCGTCGCGGGACCACGATCGGCGGCGCGGGATCGCCGGGGAGATCCGGTCCGTCCGGCTCCCCGGCGGTGATGGCCGCCTCCAGCGAGGAGTACACCGGAACCAGGCGGTCCAGGCCCTCGGCAGCCAGCAGCCGCCGGACAGCCGATGAGGTGGCTACCAGCCGCAGCTCGGCCCGGCGGACCGCCGCCAGCTGGCAGGCCCGGGCCACCGCGTCGATACCGACGTAATCGCACCACACCGTCGCCGACATGTCCGCGATGACCACCGTCGCGCCGCGGTCGAATACCGCCAGCAGCTGCTCACGGATCTGCGCGGCGTTAGACATGTCGACATGCTCAGGAAATGCCACCACGGCCCGCCGGCCCGCCCATGCCACCTGTTCCTTACCCTCCGCCATGACAGCAGCTTGGCACGCGGGCACCTGCCACGACAGCCCGGGCCTGGTTCACGTTGCCGGGTCGACCCCGCAACCGCAGTCCATGCGGAGGTGCCGGTCAGGCGCCCATGGACAGGCCGCCGTCGACGGTCACCACCGAGCCGGTGATGTAGCTGGCCTCCTCGGCGAGCAGGCAGCGCACCGCCCAGGCCAGTTCGCGCGGGTCGCCGCGGCGGCCGAGCGGGATCATCGCGCGGATGGCCTCCTGCGCCTCGGGCCGCATCGAGCTGGTCATCTCGGTCTCGAACACGCCCGGCACCACCAGGTTGACGGTGATGCCCTTGCGGGCCACGGCCCGGGCCAGCGAGCGGGTCAGCCCGAGCAGCCCCGCCTTGGCCGCCCCGTAACCGGCCTCGACCGGGTTGCCCATGGCCGCGGTGACCGAACCGATGTTCACGATCCGGCCGTATCCCTGCGCGGTCATCGGCGCGATGACGGCCTGGGCCAGGTGGAACGGCGCGGACAGGTTCACCCGCAGCGCGTCGTCCCACTGCTCCCGGCTCATCCGGGAAACGCTGCTCTCGACCAGCAGGCCGGCGTTGTTGACCAGGTAGTCCACCCGTCCCCGGTCCGCCACAAGCGCGGCGACCAGCCCCTGGCAGAACGCCGGGTCGCCGACGTCGCCGGGGTGCACGCTGACCGAGCCGCCGGCCGTGGTGAGCCTGCCCGCCAGGGCCCGGGCGGCGTCATGGTTCCCGGCGTACACCGCGGCCACGTGCGTGCCGTCGGCGGCCAGCACCTCGCTGACGGCCGCGCCGATGCCGCGGGTCCCGCCGGTGACGATGGCGACGCGTTCGGTCATCAGTGCTCCCTCCGTAGCGCGGCACGCACCGCGTCCGTCCCCTCGATGGCCGCTCGTTCGGTATCCGCCACCGGGATCAGGTTGAACGACCGGCAGCCCGCGTCCGCGTACGCCCGCAGGCCGGCCGCGACCTCGGCCGGCGTCCCGCACGGGCAATACCTTTCAAATTTGCCGAACGGAGTCCGGTAAAAAGCCTCCATCACCCCAGCCAGCCTGGGCCGGGCGGTCGCGGCCGAGTCGCCGAGCCCGCACCACACGTGCATGCCGTGCTGCCATCCCCCACCCGCGCCTTCCGCGCACGGAGGGCTCCCGCCCCCCGTTCCCCCTGGCCCTTCTCCCTTCTCTTGCCGGCCCTCGTCCGCGGCGTACTTCGCGATCAGCTCGACCGCGGCGGCGTAGCGGCCGGGGGAGACCCACAGGCCGAGCCAGCCGTCGCCGTGCCGGGCCACCCGGCGCAGCGCCGCGTCGGACCGCCCGCCGATCACGATCGGCACCCGCGGCTCCGGGGCAGGTGCGATGCGCACCTGGTCCAGGTCGAAGAAGGCGCCGCGCATGCTGACCTCCGAGCCCGTCAGCAGCGGCCGCAGCACGGCCAGCGCCTCGTCCATCCGGCGCCCCCTGGTGGCCGGGTCGATGCCGCAGGCGCGCAGCTCAGCAGGGTCCTCGCCACCCAGGCCCACGCCGAAGACCAGCCGCCCGGGCGCGAGCGCCGCGAGCGAGGCCACCTGGCGGGCGACCGGGACAGGATGGCGCAGGGGCAGCAGGTACACCGCCGTCTGCACGGTGAGCCGCCCGGACGCCACGGCGACCGCGGTGGCGGTGAGCAGCCCGTCGAAGCCATGACCGCCCTGGAACGTGACGTGGTCGCCGGTGAAGAGGCGGTCGATTCCGGTCGCTTCCACCCGGCCCACGAAATCGCGCAGGCCCGCCGCCCCGCCGGGCAGCTCGTGCGGCACCCGGAGCCCGACGGTGATGTCGGGCACCTCGGCCCTCCCCATCTCAGTTATCATAGTATTATTATTTAACTGTTTCTGAGCTTTGTCACCTGATCCCGGGGAGCGTTTTGATGGACGATCTGCTGGTACGAGGCGGCCTCGTGGTGGATGGCACGGGCGCCGCGGCCCGCGCGGCGGATGTCCGGGTCCGCGGCGGCCGGATCGCCGAGATCGGCCCGGGCCTGCGGCCGGACGGCGAGCGGGTGCTCGACGCGTCCGGCGCCTATGTCACGCCCGGATTCATCGACATCCACACGCACTTCGACCCGACGGTCTTCTGGGATCCGCTGTGTGACCCGATGCCCCAGCACGGGGTCACGACCGTCCTGGTCGGGAACTGCTCGCTCTCGCTGGCCCCGGTCCGCCCCGCGCACCGCAAGGGCCTGCAGGAACTGCTGTGCTACATCGAGGACCTGCCGTCCGACGTGCTCGACGTGTCCATTCCCTGGGGCTGGGAGAGCTACGGGGAGTATCTGGAGGCGGCGGAAAAGCTCGGCGGCTTCGCGGTGAACATGGCCGGGATGGTCGGGCACAACATGCTCCGCACGTACGTGATGGGCGAGGCGGCCTGGGATCGCCCGGCCACCGGCCAGGAGCGGGCCCGGATCGCCGCGCTGCTCGACGACTCGCTGGCGGCCGGCGCGGCCGCCATGTCAACATCGCTTGGCTTCGATGAGGATAGGGATAAGCGTCCGGTGCCCAGCCGCCAGGCCGATGACGCCGAGCTGGGCGCGCTGCTCGACGTGCTGGCCAGGCACCGGAAGTTCGTCCAGTTCATCCCGGCCGCGACCGGCCGCCAGATGCGCAGGGACGTGCAGCGGATGGCCGATCTGACCGGGCCGCGCGGGGTGGTGAGCACCTGGATCGGCGTGTTCCACGATCAGGATCACCCGGACTGGGCGCGGGGCATGCTCGACTTCGCCGGGCAGCTCCAGGCCCAGGGTGTGCCGAACTACCCGCAGGTCAGCCCGCGCACCCTGGACATCCACGTGAACTGGGACGGCGGCATGTCCTGGTTCGCCCTGGAGAACAGCTGGCACACGATGGTGCAGGCGCCCCGGGCGGAGAAGGAGCCGATGCTGCGCGACCCGCGGTGGCGGGCGCTCGCCCGGGAGGAATGGGACCGGGTCCCGCGGACGATGATCCCGCACAAGCATGCCGACCGGATCCGGCTGGTCTCCGTCACCCGCCCGGAGAACGAGCGCTGGGTGGGCGCGACGCTGGCCGATCTCGTCGCCGACCGCGGCGGCCACCCGTCCGACGTCCTCGCCGACTGGCTGCTGGCGAACGACGCCGACGCCGGCATCGTCGGCGTCGGGGTGGCCAACTCGGACGCCGGCGGCGTGGCGGAGACCCTGACCCACCCGGCGGCGGTGATGGCCAACAGTGACGCCGGCGCGCACCTGCAGATGATGTGCGCCATCGGGGACACCACGCTGATGCTGACCAGGCACGTGCGGGAGCGCGGCGACCTGTCCATCGAGCAGGCCGTGCACCGGATGACCGGCCAGCTCGCGGAGCTGTTCGGGTTCACCGGCCGGGGGCGGCTCANCNNGGGCGCAGCGGGCGACCTGGCCGTCTTCGGCCTGGATGAGCTCGACTGGGCGGCCGACGTCTTCGTCGCCGACCTGCCNGAGGGCGCCCGGCGGCTGCGCCGTCCGCCGGGCGGCTACCGCTACACGGTCGTCGCCGGCACGGTCGTCCAGCANGACGGCGAGCTAACNGGTGCCCGCCCGGGNACCGTGCTGCGCCCCGGCCGCTGAGGCNTTACCNGGTGGGCAGCGGCCTGCCCTGGTACTCCCGGTTCGCGCTGTTCNTGGCGATCGCGTGCCTGATCAGGGTGACGAGCACNTTCTTAACGGAGTCGCGCTGCCGCGCGTCACACAGCACCACGGGCGTGCCCGGGACCAGGTCGAGGGCGATCTGGACGTCTTCCGGCTGGTAAGTCGGGGCGCCGTCGAAGCAGTTGACCGCGATGATGAAGGGCGTACCGCGGTGCTCGAAGTAGTCCACCGCGGCGAAGCAATCGGCCAGGCGCCGGGTGTCGGCCATGACCACCGCCCCGACGGCGCCGTAGGCCAGATCGTCCCACATGAACCAGAATCGTTCCTGCCCGGGCGTGCCGAACAGGTACATCGTCAGGTCAGCACGGAAGGTTATCCGGCCGAAATCCATCGCTACCGTCGTCGTGGTCTTGCGGTCCACGCCGGTGATGTCGTCGACCCCGATGCTCCGGTCGCTGAGCATCTCCTCGGTACGCAGCGGGCGGATCTCGCTGATCGCGCCGACCAGGGTGGTCTTGCCCACCCCGAATCCCCCCGCGATCAAGATCTTGGCCGCGGCGGGCATCACTTCCGCCTCGACCGTGTCAGAGTGCCTGTAGTGCATCAAGCACGTCCCTCAGTAGACGCTCATGGGAAACCGGTTCGCGGGAAGTCGCGACGACCCGGAGCGCCCCGTACTGGCTCAGGTCGCTGAGCAGCACGCGGACCACCCCCACCGGGAGGTCGATGTCGGAGGCCAGGTCCACCACCGTGATGGGCTGACGGCAGCGGCTCAGGACCCGCCGGTGCTCGCGGTTGAGGCGCGCGTCGGCCGGGAGCCGCGGATGGGCGGCGGCCGCCACCACGTCGATCAGACCGATGTAGGCCCCGGACGCGGGCTCGGTGCGGCCCCTCGTCATCGCATACGGCCGCACGACCGGTCCCGCGTCCCGGTCGAGCCATCTGTCTCTCGGAGCGCTCATGAACGCTTAGCCCACGGCCGGTTCGTGAGCGGCGGGTCGCGGCGCCGCGGCCAGGTGGACGCCCATCCGCCGGACCAGCATGGCCATCTCGTAGGCCATCACGCCCAGGTTGGCGTCGGCCGAGGCGAGCACGGCCAGGCAGGTGCCCTGCCCGGCCGCCATCACGAACATGAACGCGGAGTCCATCTCGATGATGGTCTGCCGCACCTCTCCGCCGCCGACCTGCTGCCCGGCCCCGCGGGCCAGGCTCTGCACGCCCGCGGCCAGGGCCGACAGATGGTCGCCTTCCTCGCGGCTCATGTTCTGTGACTTCGCCACGACCAGGCCGTCCCTGGACAGGACCAGCGCCTGGCGGACATTCGCTACCCCGGAAACCAGGTTGTCCAGCAGCCAGCCGAGCTGCTCCCCGCTGCTCTTCGTCTGCGTCATGACTCGTCCTCACTATCGTTGGATTCCGCGCCCGATGCGCCTCCAGGCCGCCCGTCCAGGATGTCCAGCCCGGCATCGGGGTAGTCCAGCTCGTCGATGCGTCCGCGCAGCCATCCGGCTTGCAGCGTGGACATCAGGCTGCCTATCTGCTCAGGCGACCGTGCCGCTGGCTCGGCCTCCTCGCGTGGCGGAGCGACCGACTCGGCGCCGAGCTGGCCGCGGAGCTGCGGGGCGAGATTGGCCTGGCGGACACGCCGGGGCAGGCCCAGGTATGTCTCCCCGGTTGCCGTCCCGTTCACGGCCCGGCGAGGACCGGTAAGCCCGGTGACCCCCGTCGGCCCGGTAGGCACCGTCGGCTCGGTAGGCACCGTCAGCCCGGTAGGCACCGTCGGGCCGGTAGGCACTGTCGGGCCGGTGGGCCCTGCGGATCCGATAGCCCAGGCCGCGGCCGCAGCGGCCGCAGCGGCCGCCATTGACGATCCGGGCTGCGCTTGCGCCGTCCCGTTCGCGGTCCGGCCCGGGTGGTCCGGCGCGGGCGGCAGGGCCCGGAACTGAGACCTGGCGCCGGCCAGCGACGGCTGGTCCAGCTCGGTTCCGTCGTCCCGGCCGCCTTCCGGCGGGAAGCCCGAAAGGGCTGGCGGGTGCCAGCCGGCCAGCCCGGACACCGGGCCGTACTCCCGGCTCCCGGTCGGCCCGGTGTCGTGTGCCCAGCCGTTAGCGGCCGCCGCGGCCAGCTCGCCGGCGCTGCCGGGCCCGAACCACGCGTCTGCCCCGTGCTCGGGCACGATGATCTGCCGGGGAAGCAGCACGATGGCCGTGGTTCCGCCGAAGGGCGAAGGTCGCAGCGACACCTTGATCCCGTGCCTGGCGGCGAGCTGGCCGGCCACGAACAGGCCGAGCCGCTCGCTATTGGCCGGGTCGAACTCGGGCGGGCTGGCCAGGCGCTCGTTGGCGGCGGCCATGGCGTCCGGCTCCATGCCAAGGCCGCGGTCCTCGATCTCCACCGCGAAGCCGTGGGCCACGACACCGCCGATGATCGTGACCCGGGTGGTCGGCGGGGAGAACGCGGTGGCGTTCTCGACCAGCTCGGCGATCAGGTGGATGACGTCGTTCACCGCGATCCCGGCCACGGCGTCGGCGGACTCGGTGATCACGTCCACCCGGACGTAGTCCTCGACCTCGGCGATCGCTGCCTGCAGCACGTCGGCCGCTGGCACCGGGTCACGCCAGCCGCGACCGGGGGTGGTCCCGGCCAGGATGAGCAGGCCCTCGGCATGCCGCCGCATCCGGGTGGTGAGGTGGTCCAGGCGGAACAGGTCCGCCAGGACGGCCGGATCGCTGGTGGCGCGCTCCATGGTGTCGAGCATGCCGAGCTGCCGGTGCAGCAGCGACTGGGTCCGCAGCGACAGGTTGACGAAGACCTGGTTGACGCTCTTGCGCAGGCTGGCCTGGCCGACGGCGGCCTCGACGGCGGTCCGCTGCACGGTGGAGAAAGCCTGCGCGACGTCCGCGATCTCGGTGATCCGGCCCGCCTGCGGCGGCGGGGACTCCGCCTGGACATCGACATCCTCGCCGCGGCCCAACCGCTCGACGACCCGCGGCAGCCGCTCGTTGGCCATCTGCCTGACGCTCTCGTACAGGTTGCTGAGCTCGCCCCGCAGCCTGCGGCCGAACCGCACCATGACGAAGACGGAGGCGACCACCGCGACCAGGCCGAGACCGGCGGCCAGGATGAGTTCGGTCATCACGCTGTCGCGCAGGCGCGTCGACTGCGAGGACAGCAGCACGCCGATCTTCGACCCGTTCGCCAGCACGTTCTTCTGGATCGCCTGGGCGGTGAGCTGGAAGGCCGCGCCATCCACCGGTATCGGCACGTTAACCGGGCTGGCCTCGATCTGGGTCTCGAGGGCCTGGAGCGTACGGTAGGCGGGCGTGTTGTAAATCTGGTTGAACACGGCCGTCAGGCCCGGGTCGGCCAGCGAGAACGTGTCGCCGGTCAACATGTTCTGCTGCCCCACCACCTGCGCGAACAGCATCCGCTCCGGCTGTGGCATCATGCCGCCCGACGCGATCGCCCCCTCGATGAGGCCCACCGCGCCGCCCATGGCTTCCTGCGCCCTGGCCTCCGCGATGGCCGACTGCGTCATGGCGCCGAGCGTGGGGTCGGACGTTGCCGAGGCGTTCTGGAAGTACCGGATTTCGGCCGTGTTGATGGTGTTGTAGGCGTTGAATGCCGCCACCGTGTCGTACGCCCCGGAGTCGACCGTCGCGCGTATCCGGTCCAGGTCGGCCAGGTTCGCCAGGAAGACGTTCATCAGCGCTACGGCCTTCGGGCTCAGCAGCCCGCTCACCTTTATGACCGCGCTGCGGACCGCCGGGACGTACTTGTCGGTGCTGTGCCGCGCGGCCGCCAGTTCCGCCTGGAATATCCCCGGCTGGCGCTTGGTGGCCACCCAGACGAGGGTGAGTGCGCTCTCCACCGGGAGCGTCTCCTGCAGCGCGGTGACGCTGGGGCCGATCGTGGTCGTGATCGTGTTGTAGTGCTGGTAACGGATGACGTTGCCGAGCGTGATACTAGCGGTCAGCCCCCACAGTGCCGCCAGCGACAGCAGCGGGATCAGGAGCAGGCTGATCAGCGTTAGCCGCGCGGACCTCGTGCGGGGGGGTGGCGGGTCGGCAGCCATGGCACCTCTCAGGACTCAATTGATCCAGGACTCAATTGGGCGGCTCAGGAGGAATGTGGTCTTGGCTGTCAGGCAGGAAGCAGCCTCGGCCATCGAGCCGGAGGGGCCTGGCCCGGCAAATCGGCCGGGCTGGATGCGCAGCGCACGCAAACGGATGCACTGCATGCTAATCGCCACTCGCACTACCCCCCCTGCGTGCCGTCATTCCGGCGGTGAGCCGAGACGAGGAAAGCGCAGTCCCGAACTTTAATCCGATTGAACCGGTTATGCAGTACTTAAGCACATTGAGGTACGTTTTTCGGCTTCTTTCCGTAAATCAGGGATCATGTCGCTGCGTCATCCCCGCTGTGTGGTGCCACCCGGTCCTGCCCGGCGAGCCATTCCCGGTGTCGGGTGAAATGACCGAGGTCGCGCAGCACCATTACTGCCTCGCCCCGGGCCAGGACCACGCCGGTGCTGGCCAGGGTCATCTCGCCCGCGATGTACCAGCGGTGGCCCTCCCGCCGCACCGTCCAGGCGCGCGCGTGCAGCGGGCGCCCGACCGGTACCGGCTTGACGTAGCTGACCGAGAGCTGGCCGGTGACCGCGAGTTCGCGGTGCAGCACCGGCACGTGCCCGAGGACCTCGTCGAAGACGCCGGCGGTCCAGCCGCCGTGGGCGACGTCGGGGCCGCCCTCGTTCTCCGGCCCGCAGACCAGGTCGGTGTGGACCGAACCGTCCGCCTGGAGTTCCTCGCGCCCGAGCCCGAGCCGGCAGGCCCCCAGGCGTCGGCAAGCGCCGCACAGCGCGACGGGAGAGGACGGCTCAGGCGGTAGCTGGAAATCGGACCCTGCCCACGGGGAAGCAGCCATGAGAATCCCTTCGATGACGTACCGGCGCGAGCCGTCACCCTGCCTGGCGGGGCACGTCAGGGCCGGGCCGCGATCGAGATCCCAATATAGCTTAATGAGATATCTATTTCATTAAGCTTGATTCCTGGGTTGGCGATGAGTTTTCCAGAGTTGGCCAAGGCGCGCACCAGGATCGTTCGGCGTATTCCGGGTCCTCCGCAGGGGCCGGAGCTTTCCGCGGCGACCGGAGCGGCCCTCTAGGCCTCCCCCTAGGCAGGCGGAGTTCCCCGGCCGAGGTTCCTGGCCTGCTGCAGCGCCCCGGTTGCGGCCCGCGAGGCAAGCCGTGAGCATCCGAGTAGCAGTGGGTGAGGCTGCTCGGCCGCCAGCCGGTCAAGCGCCGCTTGCAGCCGTCCGGTGATGTCCTGATAGCAGGCCGAGACGACGGCCGCGTCGTCGGCCGCGCCGGGGCCGTAACTCGTCCAGTCGAGCGCGGGCAAGAACTCAAGGGTGAGGTGCGCCGGCAGCGGCAGCGGCGGAGTCAGGATCGAGGTGACGCCGAAGGGGAGGCTCGCGAGGAGGGGAAAGACGTTGATCCGGAGGCTGCGCAGGCCGGCGACCCGGGCCAGTCGGTCGCCGCGCGCCAGCACCATGACGGCGTGATGGCCGCCGTGGGCGACGACGGGTACCACGGGGATCCCGCATCGCAGGGCGAGTTTCACGAAGCCTTTCCTGCCGCCGAAAACAATCTTGTCGCGCTGGGTCCACGGGCGGCAGGCTTCCAGGTCGCCCCCTGGATACACCACGACGCACGCCCCGCGCGCCAGCGCGGACTCGGCTTCGCCGGTGCTCGCAGGGACTACGCCGAGCCGCCGCAGGAAGGGCCCGACCCCCGGCATAGCGAACAGGAGATCATACGCGAGCCCGTGTGCCGGTGCGTCGATGCCGCGGCGGGCCAGGATGGCCTGCCCGCAGACCCATACCTCGGGCATGTAGAACAGGCACGAATGATTCCCGACCACGAGCACGGGCCCGTCGGCAGGCAGCCTGTCGAGTCCCCGTACCTCCGGAGTGAAATAACTCGTGTAGCGGGCGATGGCAGGCANTTGCCTGCGGATGAACTCCGGGTCGCGCTGCAGCGAGGCGTCGGCGCGCCCCGCGGCGATCCGCCGCGAAAGCGGGTTGAGCACCCGGGCGCGCATGCCGTCGTCCCGGCTCGGGCCTGCGGCCTGTGGGGCAGCGTGGCTAGGCATCTTTCCTCCGGTGCTTATACTGCCGGCATCCGTGCCCGGTCAGGAAGAGTCCTTAGTCACTGCCGCGGCCCGCCGGGTATCCCGTGAAGCGCTCGGCGCACCGAAGGAAAGGCGGGTCGCATGGACGGTTGGGTGCACGCCGGCTTCGAGGACGTGGCGCGAGTGTTCCAGCGGCAGTTGCGCCGCACGACGGGCGGGGCAGCCGTTGCGGTATACCACCGCGGCGAGCTCGTCGTCGACCTGTGGGGCGGGCGGCGTACCGAGGACCAGCCGTGGCGGCCTGACACGCTCGCGATGTGCTTCAGCACGACGAAGGGCGTCATCTCGACGGCGCTGCACCTGCTGGCCGACCGGGGCCAGATCGAGTATGACGCTCCGGTCGCCGTGTACTGGCCGCAGTTCGCGCAGGGCGGCAAGGAAGACATCACCGTCCGCCATGTGCTCACCCATTCCGCTGGCCTGCACCGGATGCGCACGCTGGTAGATCACGCGCAGCAGATGCTGGACTGGGAGTACATGGTGGCGGCGCTGGAGCGGGCCGAGCCGGCGTACGAGCCGGGCACCCGGTACGGCTACCACGCGCTGACCTACGGCTGGCTGGCCGGGGAGCTGATCCGCCGGGTGTCGGGGCGGCCAGTCGCCCGGTTCGTCGACGAGGAACTCGCCCGCCCGCTCGGGCTGGACGGGCTGTATGTCGGGTGCCCGCCCGAGCAGCGCGGCCGGGTCGCGCCGCTGGCGCCGATGGCCGGCTCGCTGGGCCGCAGGCTGGGCCTGCGGCCGGGCGCGGCGGTGATAGGCAGCCCGGCCGGCCAGGTCCCCGCGCTGCTGGGGCTCCCGGTGAACCCGCGCCGGATCGTCAACACGCTGCTGCCGCGCGGGATCGAGGACGTGCTGTGGGGCCCGGAGGTGATGGACGCGGAGGTCCCGGCGGCCAACGGGTTCTTCACCGCCCGGTCGCTGGCGAAGCTGTACGCGATGCTGGCCCACGGCGGGCAGGCCAGCGGCGTACGGCTGCTGTCCCCGCAGACCGTGCGGAAGATCGCGGTGGTGCACTCGCGCGGCCCCGATCTCGTCCTGGTCCTGCCGATGGGCTGGCGGCTCGGCTATCACAGCGCCTTCACGACGCGAGGCACCGTGCCCGGCGCGTTCGGCCACTTCGGGTTCGGCGGGTCGGGCGGATGGGCCGACCCGCGGCGTGACCTGGCGCTGGCCATGGTGTGCAACCGCGGCACCGGCACGCCCATCGGTGACCTGCGCCTAGCGCAGCTCGGCTCCGCCCTCGTCCGGGCGCCAGGCGCGCGCTCACCGGGGTGAAGCCAGGCGCCCCGGCGTGCGAGACGTGCAGCCAGCCGCACGCGATGAGGAGCACGGACCAGGGGCGGCATGAAGATGACGAGCACCGAGTCGACCGCCGGGTCCGCCAGCACCCAATCGAGTTCGGCAGGCGGTGGCTGCTGGTGATTACAGAACGTGACGTAGAAAGCGGATGAGCTTCGCTGCACTACCGGCCGGAAGTCCTACGAGCGGGGACGCTGGTTCATAAGCGGTGCGCGATCGGGGTGTGCGCTACTCAGGCGCGTGGCACACGGCCTCGACGTTGTTACCATCGGGGTCACGCACGAACACGCCGTAATAGCTTCCTCACGGCATCGTCAGGCGAGGAGGACGGCGTGTGAGCCTCAGCTCAGGCCTCCGCGACTCGGTTCCGATACCCACGTCAGGCGGGTCTGGCTGCCCTTCCTCGGCGGACTTGACGCGTGCCCGCGCGGTGCGGCCGTTACGCGTTCGGCACAAGAGACGTCTTCCATGCTCGACCGTGCGGGCGTAGCGTATGCGTCGTCAACCTCTGGGTGAAGCTTGGGGGCGCGGATGGCGACAAGCGGGAATCGTCACCTCATTGGCGTGATCGCAGCGCTGGTCGTGCTCGGCGGCCTGTTCGTAGGGCTCGTGTTCGGGGTGCGCGCGATCGACGGCCTGGGCTTCGAGCCCCCCGCGGCCGCCTCGACCCAGGGCGCCAGCATCACGTTGTCCGCCTGGCCGGACAGCCACCCCTGTCACGGCAACGGCTCCGGTGCCCCGGGCGGGGGCGCCAACCCCAACTGGGTGACGTTCTGCCCGACCACGACCATCAAGATCCCCGCGTACAGCACCGTGACCGTGACGATCGACCAGTACGACACGGCCACGCCGCTGCACAATCCGTTCTTCGCGCGCGTCACGGGCACTATCGGCAACGTCATGTACGTGAACGGCCGCCCGGTCAGCCAGATCAGCCCGAACGCGCCCGCGCACACCTTCACCATCCAGTCACCGCCCAACCCCGGCCAGTTCCCGCTGTTCGTCAGCGTCCCGCTGCCCGGGGTGCCGGCCAGCGCGCCGGCCACGGTGACCATCGCCGGAGAGCAGTACCCGAAGCCGAATGTGATCGTGTTCCGCTTCCAGACCGGGGCGCCGGGGCTGTACGTCTGGCACTGCTACGTGCCGTGCGGCACCGGGCTCGCCGGTAATCAGGAAGGATTCGGCGGGCCGATGTCGACCGTCGGCTACATGTCGGGAACGCTGACCGTCACCTGACGGCGGCAAGGAAGAACGGCTTAGCAGTCAGGGAGGTAGCTCCATGACCTCTGGCCTCCCGCCGGCGCCAGGCTCCGAAGAGCCGCCGCCCGGCGCACCAGAGCCCCCGGCGCCCGCCGCGGAACAGGCGCCGCCCGGCGCAGTCATTCCTCCGCTGCCCGGTGCCGCAGAGCCCCCCCGCGATCAGGCTCCCCGGGGGCACATCCGGCGCGTGCTCACGATCTGGGCGGCGCTGTCGGTCGTGTGCATCGCCTTGGCGGTGCTGATCATCCCGCTTGTCACCCCCAAGTCGGCCAGCTCGGTCGCCGGCTTCGCGAGCCTGACCGAGCTGGTGTTCACCGTATTGGCGATACCGGTGGCGTTGTTCGTGTGGGTGTTCGTATTCTATAGCCTGGTTGTCTTCCGCGAGAAGGCGTCGGCCGCCGGCCGCGTCGATGACCTGGAGGATGGCCCGCCGCTGCAGCCGCCACCCTGGCAGCAGATCATGTGGCTGGCCGTCACCGGCGCACTCGCGATCTTCCTGGTGGGCTGGGGGGCGGTCGGCTTTTACCGGCAGACCACCGACCCGCCCTCCAACCCCCTGGTGGTGGACGTCACCGGCCAGCAGTGGACCTGGACCTACTACTACCCGTCGCTCGGCGTGCAGAGCCACGTGCTCGAGCTGCCGCTGGGTCGGCCGGTCGAGTTCCGGGTCACCTCCGATGACGTCCTGCACGGCTTCGCGATCGACGAGCTTGGAGTGGCCATGGACGCGAACCCCGGGTTCTGGGTGACGGCGCCGATCGTGACGCCTAACCGGCTCGGCGAGATGACCGCCCGGTGCGTGGAATTGTGCGGCTTGTACCACACCTACATGTGGACGCAGGTCAACGTGGTCACCCAGGCGGACTTCACCGCCTGGGTGGCGGCCAGCGGCGGTAACCCCGGCGCGGCGAGCGCGCAGGGCGGTGCCCAGTGAGCGCGGTCACGGAAGTCCACGAGGGCGCCGCCGCGGGCCGGTCCAGGTGGCACGCCTTGGTGCCGAGCGTCGTCTCGGGGCTGGTGCTGGGCCTGGTGGCCGCGATCGTGACCGGGTTCGTGGTGCACGCCGTGGTGCCGGCCACGTACCGCCCGGACGACACGATCGTCGCCGCCTACCTCGCCTGGTTCCTGTTCTTCCTGGTCGGCATGGGGGCCGCCAACTACCCGCTGAGGTGGGCCCTGGGGCGGCCGGACCCGACTCACGCCGACGAGCTGGAGCTGGCCGGGCAGGGCCAGGGCGTGTGGCGCTACTTCAAGTTCTGCACTGACCACAAGGTGGTCGGGATCCAGTACCTGGTCACCGTGTTCGTCCTGTTCCTGGTGGGCGGGGCGGCCTCGTGGATGATCCGGCTCGAGCAGGCCAGGTCGGGAGCCAAGGTCTTCACCCCGGCCGCCTACAACACGATCGTGGGCATGCACGGTCTGGTGATGATCGTGACCACGATCATCATGATCTCCGCCGCGTTCGGCAACTACTTCGTGCCCATCATGATCGGCGCCAACGACATGGCCTTCCCGCGGCT
>JGI12269J14319_10001142_pt1 | contig 26434 bp, 22 predicted proteins | sample PeaSoiSIISIP2007_FD_14319 | JGI IMG/M metagenome (IMG submission 14319)
TGGTCTTCGAGTCACAGCCCGATGCGCTGCGGGTGTGGCTGCCGAGGTCGGCGCTGCGGCTGTCGCCGGCCGCCCGTGCCGTCCGGGTGCTGACCCGATCGACCGCCGCGGACCTGGTCAGCGTCGCGGTCGGGGCCGACCCCAGCGAATAGCTTGACATCGAGAGACCCTGCTCGTTAATCTGGCAAGGTAACTTGACGTCAAGATACTTCTCGGAGTGCTCGAAGTGCTCGGAGCGCTGGCCGGGCCAACCAGCCTGAGCGCGACGGTCCCGCGGCGCTACGGCAGGATTGCGGCAGACGCGGAACGCGGGCCGGGCGGGCGCCGGGTACCGGGTGCCGGGTGCCACCGGACGGTAGGAGGGCAGGTCATCATGACAGCTAACAGCTTCGGTGCTCGCGGCACCCTGACGACGGGCGGGACCAGCTACCAGATTCACCGGCTCAGCGTGCTGCCAGCGGCTTCGGACCTTCCGTTCAGCCTGAAAGTTCTGCTGGAGAACCTGCTGCGGACCGAGGACGGCGTGAGCGTCACCGGTGACCACATCCGGGCACTGGCGGAGTGGCGGCCGGCGGCGGAGCCGGACACCGAGATCCAGTTCAGCCCGGCCCGGGTGATCATGCAGGACCTGACCGGCGTGCCCGCGGTGGTTGACCTGGCCACGATGCGCGAGGCGATGCAGGCGCTGGGCGGCGATGCCGCGAAGATCAACCCGCTGGTGCCCGCCGAGCTGGTGATCGACCACTCGGTGATCGCCGACATCTTCGGACGGCCCGATGCCTTCGAGCGCAACGTGGACTTCGAGTACCAGCGCAACTCCGAGCGGTTCGCGTTCCTGCGCTGGGGCCAGCAGGCGCTACAGCAGTTCCGGGTCGTCCCGCCAGGCACCGGGATCGTGCACCAGGTCAACATCGAGCACCTGGCCAGGGTGATCATGACTGGCCAGGCGGTCGGCGGCGGGCTGACCGCCTACCCGGACACCTGCGTGGGAACCGACTCGCACACCACCATGGAGAATGGCCTCGGCGTGCTCGGCTGGGGCGTCGGCGGCATCGAGGCCGAGGCGGCGATGCTTGGGCAGCCGATCTCGATGCTGATCCCGAAGGTGGTCGGGTTCCGGCTGACCGGCCAGCTGCCGACCGCCACCACGGCCACCGACCTGGTGCTCACCATCACCGAGCTGCTCCGCAAGCATGGCGTGGTCGGAAAATTCGTGGAGTTCCACGGCGATGGCGTGGCCGCCGTCCCGGTCGCGAACCGGGCCACCATCGGGAACATGAGCCCGGAGTTCGGATCCACCTGCGCGATCTTCCCGATCGACGAGCAGACGCTGACCTATCTGCGGCTGACCGGTCGGCCAGCCGAGCAGGTCGCGCTGGTCGAGGCCTACGCCAAGGAGCAGGGACTGTGGCACGAGCCAGGCCAGACCGCGCGCTACTCCGAGGAACTCCAGCTCGACCTGTCCACGGTGGTGCCGTCCCTGGCCGGGCCGAAGCGGCCGCAGGACCGGGTGGCGCTGACCGACGCCAAGACCTCGTTCCGCACCGCTCTCGGCTCGTACATGCACCTGCCCAGCCTGGACAACGGGATCGCCGACACCTTCCCGGCCTCCGACCCGGTGTCCGGCGGCCTGGATGACCGGCCGTCGCAGCCGACGCCGGTGACCCTGGAGGACGGAACGCAGACCAGCGTCGACCACGGCTCGGTGGTGATCGCCGCGATCACCTCCTGCACCAACACGTCGAACCCGTACGTGATGGTCGGCGCCGCGCTGCTGGCCCGCAACGCGGTGGAACTCGGCCTGGCCAGGAAGCCGTGGGTGAAAACCACGCTGGCACCGGGGTCCAAGGTGGTCATGGATTACTTCGAGCGGGCCGAGCTGACGCCGTACCTGGAGAAGCTCGGCTTCAACCTGGTCGGCTACGGCTGCACCACCTGCATCGGCAACTCGGGTCCGCTGCCCGAGTCGATCAGCGCGGCGGTGGCGCAGCACGATCTGGCCGTGGTCTCCGTGCTGTCCGGCAACCGGAACTTCGAGGGCCGGATCAACCCGGACGTGAAGATGAACTACCTGGCCTCTCCGCCGCTGGTGGTCGCCTACGCACTCGCCGGGACGATGGACATCGACCTGACCACGGAGCCGATCGGGATGGGCAACGATGGCCAGCCGGTCTACCTGGAGGACATCTGGCCGTCGCCGGCCGAGGTCGACTTCGTGGTGCACGGGTCGGTCGCCGCCGAGATGTTTACCCGCGACTACGCCGACGTCTTCGCCGGCGACGAACGGTGGGCAGCGCTCGACGTACCGCCGGGCGATGTGTTCGCCTGGGACGAGGCATCGACCTACGTTCGGCGGCCGCCGTACTTCGACGGTATGCCGGCCACCCCGGAGCCGGTGACCGACATTCACGGCGCGCGGGTGCTGGCCGTGCTCGGCGACTCGGTCACCACCGACCACATCTCCCCGGCCGGCGCGATCAAGGCCGACAGCCCGGCCGGGAAGTACCTGACCAGCCACGGCATCGAGCGACGCGACTTCAACTCCTACGGATCGCGGCGCGGCAACCATGAGGTGATGATCCGCGGCACGTTCGCCAACATCAGGCTGCGCAACCAGCTGGCCCCAGGGACCGAGGGCGGCGTGACGGTCAAGCTGCCGGAGGGCACGGTGACCTCGATCTACGAGGCCTCGCGCGAGTACCTGGCCGAAGGCACCCCGCTGCTGGTGCTCGGCGGCAAGGAGTACGGGTCGGGATCGTCGCGGGACTGGGCCGCTAAGGGCACCGCGCTGCTCGGGGTCAGGGCTGTCCTGGTCGAATCGTTCGAGCGGATCCACCGGTCCAACCTGATCGGGATGGGCGTACTGCCGCTGCAATTCATTCCCGGGCAGAACGCAAGCTCTCTGCGACTCACCGGAGGAGAAGTATTCGACGTGGCTCGGGATCGAGGCCATGAACTCGGGCGAGACTCCGCGCGAGGTGACGGTGGTCGCGGACGGCCGCCAGTTCCGGGCGATCGTGCGGATCGACACCCCTGGCGAGGCCGACTACTACCGGCACGGCGGGATTATGCAGTACGTGCTGCGCTCACTGCTGGCCAGCAGCTAGCCCGCCGGAACCGTGCTGGCCACCGGCGGCGCCGGTCAGTGGCGGCGAGCAGATCAGCGACCGCGGTCTGGCGGCCGCCAACCTCGCGGCGGTAGCTGCGGGCGCGGCGGCCACGGCGCCGACGGGTGCGGGGTGGCCGGGTGACCGGCCGATCGAATCGGCGCGCCGCCGTGGGCGGTGGCGTGCTGCTGGTCGGCGGGATACTCGCGGTCTCCTTCAACATGCGGGGGGCGATCACCAGCCTGCCGCCAATCTTCCCCGAGCTGTCCGTCGTCGCCGGGCTGTCGCCGGCCACCGAGGCCGCGCTGGGCGCGGTGCCGGTGCTCAGCTTCGCGGTCTTCTCCGGCTTCGGCGCGGCAGCGGCCAGAAGGCTCGGGGAGGAACGGGTGCTCGGCCTGGCCCTGGTCCTGGTCGCGGTCGGACTGGCACTGCGCAGCCTGGCGCCAGGAGCGGCGCTGTTCCCCGGCACCGTCATCGCCTGCGGCGCGATCGCGCTGCTGAACGTGCTGCTGCCCAGCCTGATCAAACGGCGCAGGCCGGCCCAGGCCGGCCTGCTGATCGGGCTCTACCTGATGTCCCTGACCGCGGGTGCGGTAGTTGGCGCGGTGATCGCGGTGCCGGTCTTCACCGCCGCCGGAGGATCGGGCGCCGCGGTGCGGCTGTGCCTCGGCATCTGGGCGCTGCCCGCGCTGCTGGCGGCGGTGGTGTGGTCGCCGCAGCTCAGGTTCAGGACGTTCGCTGCTGATGCGGCCGGAGTCCGGCCGGTGGCCGGCGAGAGCGCCGGTGCCAGCGTCCTAGCGGATCCGGCCGGGATCGCCGCTGGCTCCGATCCCGTCCCCTTGATCGGTCCGGCCAGGCGATTCGGCGTGCTTGAGATGAGCAGGCATGCATTGGCCTGGCAGGTGACGGCGTTCATGGGCCTGCAGAGCCTGTCCTACTACGCGACCTTGTCCTGGTTTCCGACCCTGCTGCGCGATCACGGGAGCAGTGCCGTCCGGGCGGGCGATCTGCTCGCCCTGATGAACGTCGGCAACGCGGTCACCGCGCTGATCGTGCCGGTCATCGCGCACCGGGTGCGCGACCAGCGCCTGATCGCGGCAGCCGCTGTGCTGGCGATCATCGCGGGTCTGGCCGGCACCGGATTCGGGCCGGCTGGTACCGCGGTCGAGTTCGTCTGCCTGCTCGGCCTCGGCCAGGGTGCCGCGCTCGGTCTGAGCGTCTTCTTCTTCACGGCACGGACGGCTGACTCCAGCGCGGCCGCGTCGCTCTCTGGCTTCGCGCAGAGCGTCGGGTACCTGGTGGCGGCGGCCGGGCCGCTGGCGATCGGGTTTTTGCACGCGGCTACCGGCGGCTGGGCCGTGCCGGTCTGGGTGCTGATCGGTGTCGGCGGCGCACAGCTCGTGGCCGGTCTGCTGGCGGGCCGGGACCTGACGATCAGCGCTGGCCGGCAACCGCTGGGCGTGGCAGTCAGCTCAGCCCGGTGAGCTTGGCGCTGATCTCCCACAGCCGCGCGGCGGTTTCGTCGTTGGTTGCCGCTCGCGACGGCTCGCGGAGCTTGCCGCTGACGTAGTAGCCTCCGCTGGAGTCCCTGACGTCCGGTGAGCTGGCCAGGTAAACCACGGTTCTGGCGCCCGATTCTGGCGAGCGCAGGAACGGGCCGCCGATCATCAGCCCGATCCTCAGCCAGACGCTCCCGGTCTGGCCGAACCGGGTCCGCACGGTGCCCGGGTGCAGGCAGTTGGCGGTGACCCTGGTGCCCTCCAGTCGTCTGGCCAGCTCCCTGGTGAACAAGATGTTGGCCAGCTTGCTGCCGGAGTAGGCGAGCATGGCGGAGTAATGGTGCTCAAGCTGCAGATCGTCGAGGTTAAGCCGGGCGCCTCGGTGCGCGGTCGATGCGACCGTGACGACCCTGGCCGGAGCGCTGGCCGTCAGCTTCGGCCGGAGCAGGTTAGTCAGCAGGAACGGCGCCAGGTGATTGAGGGCGAAGGTGTGTTCGAAGCCATCGACGGTCAGCTCGCGGTGATAGATGACCAGGCCCGCGTTGTTCACGAGCACGTCAATCTTCGGCAGGCCGGACAGTCGGCCGGCTAGGTCGCGGACCTGTTCCAGGCTGGACAGATCGGCGAGCTCGAGCACCGGGCTCTCCCCGGTGGCGGCCGCGCTGACCTGCGCCATGGCGCTCTCGCCGCGACCGCGATCCCGGCAGACCAGTACCACCGTCGCGCCGAGCCTGGCCAGCGCGATGGAGGTGGCCTGGCCAATGCCGGAGCTGGCACCGGTCACCACACAGATCCGGCCGTCCATCAGCGGGCCGGTGCCGGCCGCCCGGCCGCTTGCTGCCTCGGTCTCGGACACCGCAACTCTCCGTTCGGACTAAGGGCGAGCACGAAAATGACGATACGGTCAAATACCCGAAAACCATTATCCGCCAGGCTAGCGCAGGCCGCAGCGACGGGGGACCGGCTGGTTACGGCACGTTCCCGAAGCCGTAGACCGCGGCGGCTGACCCCTTGACGTTGAGCGCGGCTGACTTGCCCGCGCCCCACGCTGCCTGGGTCCCCGGTACCAGGGCGCAGGCCAGGATCTCGTCAGCTGAGCTAGAGCTGACTGTCGCTGTCGTCCACCGGCCAGCGGCCGATAGGTCTCGCAGCTCAGAAGGAGCCTTGCCGGAGTTGGCGATCACCCAGATGCCGCCGCGCCCGTCCCGGCAGATCCCGGTGGCAGCGACCGTTCCCGGCATTTTCCGCACCGTCCAGCCGCGCCCGTCATAATGCGCCAGCTTCGGCTGGCCGGCCACCAACCCAGCCACCCAGACGTTGCGCGCCGCCAGCGCCACGACGTCTGAGTACCGAAAGCCGGCCAGCGCCGCCGGGGTGACGTGTGCCCAGGAGCTCCCGCTGAACCGCAGCAGGGCATTCATGGTGCCGCCGATGCCGCCGATCGCCCACATGTCGGTCGCTGACACGGGGCTGGCCTGGCGGATGCCGCCGGCGATCCCGCTGATCGGGCTCCAGCTTGTGCCGTCCCAGTGCCAGGTTCCGCCGCCAGGATGACCACGGCTGCCCGCCCCGAACAGCCAGACACTGCGGGCGGAGACCGCGTTGATCCCGGTGAACTGGACGCTGGCCCGCCAGCCGCCCCTAGGTTCGGTCTGCCAGTTCGATCCGTTCCAGTGCAGCAAGAAACCACCGAGATGGGTGACGGCCCAGATGTCGGCCGGCGACTGCGCGCTGGCTGCGGCGATCCAGCTGTACAGCCCGGCTGGCAGCAGCGGGAATCCCCACTGACCATTGATCCGGTGTGCTACCTCAGGTACGCCGTGACCTGCCAGGTTCGAGCCGCCGAAGACCCACGCCTGCCTGGCCCCCGCGATGACCGCGACGTACTGGGTCTGGTTCGTGGACGGCAGGTACTGAACGATCAGGCTCAGCTGCCAGCTCGGCGTGCCGGCCGCCGGAAAGCGGCGCACCATCGGGCGGCTGCCGACAGGTGCTCGCCCGGCGGGGCCGCTACCGAAGGATGCAGGGGTGTCTGTAGCGGCGTTCCCGGCGCCTGTGGCGGCGTTCCCGGTGCGGCCGGTCCCGGTTGGTAACGTCCAGGTGAGTACGGTCCCGGTGCTGGTCCTCGTGGCCGCGGTCTGGCCGGCCGAGGTCGGCGGATCGGCCGCTGCGGCCACCGTGGCCAGTGCCAGCGCCGCACCCAGTCCGGCGACGATCACGGGCGTGCGGTTAGACCAACCGGTGCCGGAGCGCCTGATCACCGCGCCTCCGTTGGGGGCTGCCGCGGGCTCGGTGCCGGGTACGGCATGCAAGACCGCTCTGCTCGTCTGCTTGAGGACTAGGCTAGCGCAGGGCAGATGCGGTAGCGGCTAGCCCGCGGCGCCGCTTGAGTCTGCGATAGCGGCTGGCCGCCGCCGGGTCGAACCGGCCTCCCGGCCAGCCAGGTGTCGCACGAGCGGCCGGCCGGGCGAAATAGACTCGTTGGGTTCGCTCTCCGTCATTCTGACGGGATCTGCGAACCCGGGCTCCGGAAGATGTATCCGGCAGTCCTGGCGCCCAGCCTGGGCAGCCGGGCCTGTGCCGCCCGCGACGACCGTGAGGAGCGCACCAGGATGCCACTGCTGGAGTCGATCCGAGGCCCGCAGGATGTCAAGGCGCTCAGGCCTGACGAGCTGCCGGTGCTGGCTGCCGAAATCCGGGAGTTCCTGATCGAGGCCGTTTCCAGAAACGGCGGTCACCTCGGGCCGAACCTCGGTGTGGTGGAGCTCACCATCGCGCTGCACCGGGTCTTCGATTCGCCGGTGGACCAGATCATCTGGGACACCGGTCACCAGTCCTACGTGCACAAGCTGCTGACCGGCCGGCTGGATGGCTTCGCCAGGCTGCGGCAGCGCGGCGGGCTGTCCGGATACCCGAACCGGGCCGAGTCCGAGCACGACCTGGTCGAGAACTCGCACGCATCGACCAGCCTGTCTTACGCCGACGGACTGTCCAAGGCCTATCAGCTCCGGGGCGAGACGCACCGCCGCGTGGTGGCCGTTGTCGGTGACGGGGCGCTGACCGGCGGCATGGCCTGGGAAGCGCTGAACAACATCGCAGCGGCCAAGGACCGCAAGGTNGTCATCGTGGTCAACGACAATGGCCGGTCCTATCAGCGGACCATCGGCGGCCTGGCCGAACACCTGGCCGCTGTGCGGGTGTCCCAGCGCTACGAGCAGGTGCTCGACCTGATCAAGACCACGCTGTCGCATACCCCCCTGGTCGGCCCGCCGCTGTTCGAGACGCTGCACGGCATCAAGAAGGGCCTGAAGGACTTCCTGCAGCCGCAGGTGCTCTTCGAGGACCTCGGCCTGAAGTATCTCGGCCCGATCGACGGGCATGACACGCAGGCGGTCGAGTATGTGCTGAGCATGGCCAGGGAGTACAGCGGCCCGGTGCTGGTTCATGTGATCACCCAGAAGGGCCGGGGCTATGCCCTGGCCGAGGAGAACGACGAGGACTGCCTGCATCAGGTCTCACCTGGCGCGCAGGTCCAGGCCAACGGGTCAGCGGCCGAGAAGGCCGTCAACGGCGCCGCCCGTGTCCCGCCGCCGACGGCCGCCCAGGCCGCTGCCGGCCTGACCGGCCAGGCTGTTGCACCGCCCGGCAATGGCCAGTCGGCCAGGGGCAACGGCGAGACCAGCGGGCCGGCTCCGGCGGCCCAGCCGAAGCAGCTGTGGACCGCTGTGTTCGCCGACGAGATGGCCGCCATCGCGGCCAGGAGGCCCGATGTGGTGGCGATCACCGCGGCGATGCTGCACCCCACCGGCTTGCACAAGTTCGCGGAAACCTACCCCGACCGGGTGTTCGACGTCGGCATCGCCGAGCAGCATGCCGTGACCAGCGCGGCCGGCCTGGCGATGGGCGGCATGCACCCGGTGGTCGCGATCTACGCGACGTTCCTGAACCGGGCCTTCGACCAGCTGCTGATGGACGTCGCGATGCACCGGCTGCCGGTCACCTTCGTCCTCGATCGGGCCGGCGTGACCGGCCCCGACGGGGCCAGCCATCACGGCATGTGGGACGGCTCGCTGCTGCAGCTGGTGCCGGGGATGCGGATCGCGGCCCCAAGGGACGGCGCCCGGCTGGTCGAGCTACTGCGCGAGGCAGTGGCCTGCAGTGACGGTCCCACGGCCATCAGGTTCCCGCGCGGGACCGTCGCCGATGACATCGGCGCGGTCGGCACGCTCGGTGGCATGGACGTGCTTGCCAGGCCGGCCGATGAGGTCGGCGCTGATGTGCTGCTCGTGGCTGCCGGACCGATGGCCGCCATCGGCGTACAGGTGGCAGCGCGCCTGGCTGATCAGGGCATCGGCGTGACCGTGGTGGACCCGCGCTGGCTGAAGCCGGTCGATCCGGCTCTGGCCGAGGCGGCGACCAGCCACCGGCTGGTGGTCACGGTGGAGGACAACGGCACGGCCGGCGGGTTCGGCGACGCCGTGGCCAGGCTGCTGCGGGACACCGACACCGAAACGCCGATCCGGACCTTCGGCCTGCCGCAGCGCTTCCTTGAGCACGGCGATCGTACCGAGATCCTGCAGGAGGTTGGCCTAGCCCCGCAGCAGCTGGCGCTGGCGATCACCGAGGCCGTGGCGAAGCGGACCCAGGACCTGGTGCATGGCCAGCAAGCCTGACCGGGTCGCGCCCGTGCCGGACCTGGGCGACCACGTCCGGCGCGGTCGGGGACCGGGTACGGCCGAGCCCGACCGCCGTTCCGGCGTGCGGTCGCACCGCTGCGCGGCCAGGGTGCAGAATCGCCTTCTATGAACACGCTCAACGTCGCCGTGGTCGGATCGGGCCCGGCCGGCCTGTACACGGCTGAGGCCCTGATCAAGCAGGGCGCCGCGCTTGACCCGCCGCGGACCGTCCTGGTCGACGTCCTTGACCGGCTGCCCACCCCGTACGGGCTGGTCCGCTACGGCGTGGCGCCGGACCACAAGTCGATCAAGTCGATCGCCGATTACCTGCGCGGAGTCCTCGAGCACGACGGCGTCCGGTTCATTGGCGGCGTGCAACTCGGCGATGGCGTGACCAGAGCCGACCTGCTGGCCTGTTATGACGCGGTTGTCTACGCGACCGGCGCCATGCGGGACCGACGGCTCGGCATCGGCGGTGAGGACCTGCCAGGCAGCTTCGCTGCGACCGACTTCGTGAACTGGTACTGCGGGCATCCCGATATGGACCCGGACCGGTTCACCCTGGACGCGGAGTCGGCGGCCGTGATCGGGGTCGGTAACGTCGCCGTCGACGTCGCCAGGATCTTGATCCGCGACCCGGCCGAGCTGCGCGAGACCGACGTCTCGCAGCCGGTGCTCGACGCGCTGATGGCGAGCAAGGTCCGCGAGGTGCACATGATCGGCCGCCGCGGCCCGGCGCAGGCCAAGTTCACCACCAAGGAGCTGCGCGAACTCGGCGAGCTTGCCGGAGTGGACGTCGTGGTCGGCCAGGGCGAGGCCGACCTGGACGCGTTCGACGCCAGCGGCGAGAGCGCGCGGCTGGCTCGCGAGGACCGGCACGTCCGCGGAAATTACACGGTGATCAAGGATTGGGCGGGACGGGCGCCGACCGGAGCGCCACGCCGGCTGAATCTTCGGTTCTGGCTGATGCCGGTAGAAATTCACGGAGCGCAACGGGTCGAAGGCCTGACTGTCGAGCGCACCAGGCTGGACGCCGACGGACGGCTCACCGGAACGGGCGAGCGGGAGACGCTGCCGGTGCAGATGGTGCTGCGCAGCGTCGGCTATCAGAGCGTGCCGCTGGCCGGAGTCCCGTTCGACGAGCGCTCGCACACCGTGCCGAACGCGGAGGGCCGCGTGCTCGGTCCCGATGGCCAGCCGCTGCCCGGGGAGTATGTGGCCGGCTGGCTGAAGCGCGGGCCTACCGGCGTGATCGGGACCAATAAGTCCGACGCGGCCCAGACAGTCCGGGCGCTGCTGGCAGACCTGGCCGGCGGGCCCGGGGCCGACGAGGCGCAGCTGCCCAGGGCCGGCCTGCTCAGGCTCCCTGAGCCGGCCGCGGATGCGCTGGCCGACCAGGCAGCGGGTACGACCGGTGCGGCGGGTGCGGCGGGCGTCGCAGCGGCGGCTGGGGTCGCGGGGGTCGCGTCGTCGGCACGATTCGGCGAGCTGCTGGCTGAGCGAGGCATTCACCCGGTCAGCTACGACGACTGGCTCAGGATCGAGACAGCGGAGAAGGACCTGGCCGCCGCGCTCGGCCGCGGCGCCCGGGTCAAGCTGGCCAGCCGGGCCGAGATCCACGCCGCCTGCGGCCTCGACGCCCGCTAGGCTCACCTTCGCCCAGCTGACTCGCCGATCCCGAGGCTCGGACGCAGACCCGAACTCGGGGTCAGCGCCGAACGGTCTCGATTCGGCCGCGATCGCGCGCTCCCAAACCAGTCCAATCCAGGCGAACATTCTCATCCGATGATCGCGATCGGCGACTTACCATCGATTACAGTCACATTCGCGGGTAATTCGTCGCTTTTGTGGCCGCGCAATCGATGCTATGTCGCGATGATCATGGAATCGGGGACGAGGCCGCGGGCGATCGGGCTGCCGNGGTTGCCCGGCGGAGCCGGTCAGCTAGTTCGGTGACGCGCTTGATCAGTTCGGGAGGATCGAGCACGGTGAACTCGGCNTCGAGCAGGGCCAGGTGCAACGCGATCGCGTCCAGCACGTCCGCGCCGGTCGTGAGCAGGCAGTTTTCAGCATCGACAGCCTCCAGGACGCCGACGGTGGGCGGCATCCGCTCGGCGACAAGGCGGACCGGCGCATGCATGATTACCCGGGCCCGGAATCGATACGGCCCAGCGGTGATCGCGCTGGCAACGAAGCTCGCGGCGTCCGGCGGATCGCGCGGGACGAACCGGCGGCCGTCGGCGCGGATGGCCTGGATCCGGTCGACCCGAAAGGCTCGCCAGTCGTCGCGATCCAGATCACGCGCCACCAGATACCAGCGCTGGCCGGTGTGCACCAGCCGGTGCGGCTCGGCCTGGCGAGTGGTCCGGTTACCGCGATGGTCGGTGTAACCGAAATCAAGGCGCCGCTTGTCCCGGCAGGCGCGGGCGATGGCGGTNAGCGCCGCTGGATCCACGGTCGGGGCCAGGCTGGTCAGCGGCACGGTAGCTAGTTGCAGCGCGGTTGTTCGCTCGCGCAGCCGGGGCGGCAGCACCTGCTCTAGCTTGGCAAGTGCCCGCAGCGCCGACTCTTCGATGCCGGTCACGGATCCGCGGGCTGCGGTGCGCAAGCTTACCGCCACGGCGACTGCCTCGTCCTCGTCGAGAAGCAACGGCGGCATGGCTGCCCCGGCCCCCAGCCGGTAGCCGCCAGCCACTCCGGGGGTGGCGTGCACCGGATAGCCAAGATCGCGCAGGCGCCGGATATCACGGCGGAGCGTCCGGGTCGTGACGTCCAGCCGCTCCGCGAGTTCCGGGCCGGCCCACTCCGGCCGGACTTGCAGGATCGAAAGCAGCCGCAGCAGCCGGGCCGAGCTATCTGGCACGAATCGCAGTCTGCCATCAATTGAGGACCTGTTCTGTCCTCATTAGCCTCTAACCTGTCCGATCATGGACATCGACTGGAACGCCGAGCTGGTCAGTCAGCTCGACTGGTACTGGCAGAATCAGCTGCGCCCCAGACTCGTCGGGCTCACCGATGAGGAGTACTTCTGGGAGCCGGTCGCGGGTTGCTGGAGTGTTCGGCCGCGTGGTCAAAGCCGCGCCCAGAAGGCGGTCGGCTCGGGCGATTTCGTGCTCGAATACGGCCCTGAGCCCGAGCCGCCGCCGGTGACGACGATCGCCTGGCGGCTGGCGCACATCATCGTGCCGGTCCTCGCCGAGCGCAGTGCCGCCCACTTCGGCGGCCCGGCCACCGATTTCTACGCCTTCGAGTTCGCCGGAACAGCGGAGCAGGCGCTGCGCCAGCTCGACGACGCGTATGCCACCTGGATCACCGGAGTCCGCAGGCTGGGTGTCGACGGGCTGTGCCAGCCGTGCGGTCCGGCCGAGGGCCCGTATGCCGAGTACCCGCTGGCCGCCCTCGTGCTGCACGTCCACCGTGAGGTCCTGCATCACGGAGCTGAGATCGCGCTGCTGCGCGACCTCTACCTGAGACTGGGGTGAAGTGGCATGGCATATAACTTCCAAGTTGTGGTGGACGCCGCTGCGCCACATGACCTGGCGGACTGGTGGGCCGATGCCCTGGGCTGGGTCGTCGAGCCGTCCGATCCTGACTTTATTCACCGCATGATCGACGAGGGTTATGCGACGAAGGACGACACGACGACGCACCGCGGCGAGCTGGTGTGGAAGGACGGTGCGGCCATCAGGCACCCGGACGGACCAGAGCGCGGTGAGCGGAAGCGGATCCTGTTCCAGCTGGTGCCCGAGCCCAAGACGGTGAAGAACCGGGTGCATATCGACTTCTGGGTCGGCCAGGACAAGTCGAGGCCGAGCAGGCCCGGCTGACGGCCTGCGGCGCCACGTTCCTGCACCGGGGCCAGCAGGGCCCGCACACCTGGGTCACCATGGCCGATCCGCAGGGCAATGAGTTCTGCATCTCGTGACGGCCCGCAGGCTTGGTTATGGCCGACTGCTAGGCGCCGTCCGGCTCGCTAAGCGACGTTTGGTTCAGGCACCATATAACTCGTGCAAAAAACGCGCCACGTGCTTAACGTCACTCGGGTGCTTGCGCTCACGCTGTCGGCCACTCTGGCTGGACTCGCGGCCGGCTGGCCGGCGCAGGCCGCCAGCACGCAGCCGGCGGCACCGGGCGGAAACGGTGTGGTGCGGCAGCTGATCACGGTAACCGCGGTCTCGCACTCCACGACGTTCGCGACCCTGCGCGTCTTCCTGGTGTCCGGTGACCGGCGGGTCATGGTGTTCGGTCCGTGGCAGGCTCGGGTTGGCTATCGCGGCATAGCCAGGCCAGGCAGAAAACGCGAGGGAGACGGCCGGACCCCATCCGGCACCTACGGCTTCAGCTTCTTCTTCGGAGTGTTGCCTGACCAGGGATTCTCGTTCCCCTACCGGCATGCCTACAGCTTCGATTTCTGGGACGACGACCCGGCCAGTGCCAGGTACAACGAGTGGGTTAACGCCGGCAAGCACAATCCTGGGGCGAACCCTGAGCCGATGCATCAGGTACCTGCGTACGACTATGCGGCGGTGATCGCGTACAACACAGCTCGGGTTCCCGGTCGCGGCAGCGCGATCTTTCTGCATGTCGGGACCGGCTCGGCCACCGCCGGATGCGTTTCGCTGCCGCAGCGAGAGCTCGTCAAGCTGCTGCGCTGGCTCAGGCCAGCCAACCACCCGCTGATTACCATCTCCGTCCGGTAGATCGGCTGGCCCAGCTGTCATCCGAAGGACGGCTGAATCGGTGCGGTCGAGAGTGGCCGCCTCGTGCCATGCGGGTCGACTATCTCGTCGAAGCAGCGGACGATGAGCACCCGATGGCAGCGCGGTCGACGATGTCCTAGGACTGGCTGCCGAGCCGCGCCAGGATCTCGGTGAGCACGCTGTCGATCCGGTCAAACCGACGGTCGTGATTGTGGAGCACCTGGTCGATCTGGTCGAGCCGACTCTCTAGCCGGTCGAAGCGCGCGTCGTGCTGGTCGAGCCGACTCTCCAGCCGGTCGAAGCGGGCGTCGTGCTGGTCGAAGCGGGCGTCGTGCTGGTCGAAGCGGGCGTCGTGCTGGTCGAAACGGGCGTCGTGCTGGTCGAAACGCGTTTCCAGGGTGGTGACCCGGACGAGGATTTCGGACACGGTGTCGCTGAGCGCTCGGATGTCTTCCTTGATGCTGACTACCTGGGGATGGGTTAACGGCATGCCGGCAGCGTACTGCTGTCGTCTGACAGAAACGCTGTCGTTATGGCCGCACCGGGCCAATCGATCGTGGCGCGGTAGAACTCGGCAGCCATGTCGAGCAGCGCGCGATCCTGGCGCAACTGGCATCATCCATCACGTCCGTTCACCAGATCACCTGCGGTCCATCGGAGGTGGCGCTGAGCCAGTCGGCGATCAGGGTCCTGAGCAGGTGCCGGGTTCGCTGCTGCTCATCGCCGCGGGCGTACTCGCTGGCGATGAAGTCGGTGACGCCGCCGTCCGCCAGCGCGGTGATCTGGGCCGCGACGGTATCCTCATCGCCGACAATCGCGACGTCACCCGGTCCTTCCGCGCCCTCGCGGTCCAGCATGGCGCGGTATGAGGGCAGCTGCCCGTAGATCGCGAAGACGTTGGTTGCGCGGGCGCGCGCGCCGTCTGGATCGTCGGTCACGCAGACCGGCAGGATGCAGACGACGCGCGGGTCGGGGCGCCCGGCCGCCTGAGCGGCGGCTTTGATCGTCGGCACGATGTAGTCCCGCACCGTGATCGGCCCGGTCATCCACAGCACTGTCCCCGCGGCGCGCTGCCCGGCCAGCCGGAGCATCTGCGGCCCGAGCGCCGCCAGCAGCACGGGTACCTGGCGGTCAGTGCGTGGCGTTGACAGCCCGATCCCAGCCCGGACCGTCTTGCCTTCGAAAGTCACCGGCTGGCCATCGAGCAAGGGCAGCAGGATCGACAGGTACTCGCTCATATGCACGGCCGGCGCGTCGAAGCTGTAGCCGTACATGTCCTCGATCACGATCTTGTGCGAGAGCCCGACGCCGAGGGTCAGCCGCCCGTCCAGCGCCAGTGCCGCGGTGAGCGCCTGCTGGGCGAGCACGGCTGGATGGCGTGGATAGATCGGTATGACCGCCGTTCCGACCTCGATGCCGGCGACGCCGCGACCGGCGAGGGCCAGTGCGGTCAATGCGTCCAGGCCGAAGATGTTGGCCATCCATGCCGACGAGAACCCGTCATCGGCTGCCCTGCGCAGCTCGTCGCCGAGCAGCGTGATTGCCTGTGGACCGTCTGGTTCGGCCAGGGATGTTCCGATGCGCATGCGATGATCTCCGTTCCGGCGTGTCATCCGATCCTGGCGGCTGTGCCGCCCGACCGCAACCGGCCACGGCCGGTCCCTGACCGGGCTGGTCTGTGCCCGGGCTGGTCTGTGCCCGGGCTGGTCTGTGCCCGGGTTGGTCGCGACCGGAGTTCCATGATCACGCGGTTCTTTCAGTAGCCCCTGCGGAAAGAACCGCGTGATCAAGGAACGGCTGGTCCGCAACCCGGGCTGGCTCGCGACTGGGCCCCGGCTGACCTGCGTGGCTATCACGGGGCGAGGTGAGCGCCGGGCCTGGGGTATTGGAGCACAGTCGGCCTGGGGAGTATAGGGACATGGATTCGGGGCAGGCCAGGTCAGCGAACGCTGGCAGTGGGAAGAGCGCGGGCAAGTCGGCCGGTCGTGCGGCCGTACCTGGCAAGCCGGCGGTCAAGGAGCGCGGCGCCGGCCGGGAGAATGCCGTCAAGGACATGGCCGCTGGTCACCAGCGAGCGGCGGCAAGGGCCCGTTCGCGTGCGGCCGAGCGGGAACGGGAAGCTACCAGGCGGGAACGCGAGGCCGCCTCCCGTGACCTTGAGTCCGCCGAGCGGGACCTGGCGGCGGCGGAACTGGAGTTTCAGGCCGCGGAGCTGGACAAGGTCGACCTGGACACGGCTGAGCGGGCGGCTGCGGTGCTGGCCGGTGTCGGCCAGGACACCGGGTACCGCTCGGGGGCATCCGATCGGCCCGACAGCGCTGTCGACCTGCCATCGGATCGGTACCTAGACCGGGAGGAGAGCTGGCTGCGGTTCAGCCAGCGCGTGCTCGAACTCGCCGAGGACCCTAACGTCCCGCTGCTCGAGCGGGTCAGATTCGAGTCCATCTTCGCCAGCGCCCTCGATGAGTTCTTCATGGTCCGGGTGGCCGGCCGGATCCGGCGGATGGCCACCGGACTGCCGGTCGAGAGCGTCAGCGGCAAGGCGCCTGACCAGATACTCGAGAACACGCTGCAGATGGCTCGCGAGCTAGCCGCGCGGCATGCGAGGTGCTTCAGCGACCGGCTGCTGCCTGCGCTGGCTGACTCGGGCATCGAGATCCTCCGGTGGAAGGAACTGCTGCCGGACGAGCAGGCCATGCTGCAGCGGCTGTTCCGGGAGCGGATCTACCCGGTGCTCACCCCGCTCGCGGTCGATCCGGCGCATCCGTTCCCCTTCATCTCAGGCCTGTCGCTCAGCCTCGCGGTCATGGTGGCGGATCCGAGGTCGGGGATGACGATGTTCGCGCGGGTGAAGGTACCGCCGCTGCTGCCCCGGTTCCTTACCGTCTCGGCAAGCAGGTTCGTGCCGCTTGAAGATGTGATCGCGGCGCACTTGACCGAGCTCTTCGCTGGCCTTGAGATCATCGAGCATCACGCCTTCCGGGTGACCAGGATCCGGGACCTGGAGATCGATGAGGATGTCACCGAGAACCTGCTGCAGTCGCTTGAGCGGGAACTGATGCGCCGCCGCTTCGAACCTGCCGTCCGGCTTGAGGTCGAAGAGTCGATCTCCAGCGACGTGCTCGAGAAGCTGGTCACCGAGCTTGACGTGGACCACCGCGCCGTCTACCGGCTGCCTGGTCCGCTCGACCTGACCGGGCTATCCGCGATCGCCGACCTTGACCTGCGCAACCTGAAGTACCCAGCGTTCGTCCCGGCTGAGACTGCCCTGCCGCAGGACCGCAGCGTGTTTGCCACGCTGAACGAGCGGGACGTGCTGGTGCATCTGCCCTACGACTCGTTCACGGCGAGCGTGCAGCGCCTCGTGGTCTCGGCCGCCGCCGATCCGCGGGTGCTGGCAATCAAGCACACGCTCTACCGAACCAGCGGCGACTCCGAGATCGTGGACGCGCTGATCGACGCGGCCGAAGCGGGCAAGCAGGTCGTGGTGGTGGTCGAGATCAAGGCGCGCGGTGACGAGGAGGCCAACATTGCCTGGGCGCGCAAGCTTGAGGAGGCGGGCTGCCACGTCGTCTACGGCTTCGTCGGGCTGAAGACGCACTGCAAGATGGTGCTCGTGGTCCGGGAGGAGTCGGATGGCTCGCTGCGCCGGTTCTGCCACATCGGGACCGGCAATTACCATCCCAAGACCGCCCGACTGTATGAGGACTACGGACTGCTCACCGCCGATCGCACGGTCGGCGAGGACATCACCGACCTGTTCAACCACCTCACCGGCTACAGCAGGCGCACCGATTACCGACGGCTCCTGGTCGCGCCGGCCGGGCTGCGCTCCGGCCTGATCAAGCAGATCGACGAGCAAGTACGGCTGATGCAGGAATCCAAGCCAGCACGGATCCAGATGAAGTGCAACGCGATCATCGACGAGGCCATCATCGACGCGCTGTACCGCGCGTCCATGGCTGGCGTGCCGATCGATCTCTGGGTCCGTGGGATCTGTGCGCTCAGACCGGGGATGCCCGGACTGTCGGAGACGGTCAGAGTGCGCAGCATCGTCGGCCGGTTCCTGGAGCACTCGCGGATCTACGCGTTCGGCGGCCAGGACGGCGGTCCCGACGAAGTCTGGATGGGCAGTGCCGACCTGATGCACCGGAACCTGGACCGGCGGGTCGAGCTGCTGATCCGGGTGACCGACGCGGGTCAGAAGGCTGAGCTCCGGAGCCTGATCGACCTGGCCATGGATCCCGGCGTGTCGTCCTGGTGGCTGGGTCCTGACGGGAACTGGACCAGACATCACCTGGACAGTTCGGGTGCTCCGCTGATCGATCTGCAGGAGCATCTGATCCGGTTCAGGCAGAGTCGATCAGCCGATGCAGATGCCAAGGCGAGCGAGGTCCGAGCCGGACTCCGGCACCGGACCGATCATGCCTGACAGCTCCGATGACGCCGTAGTTCACGCTGCCGGGGCTGTGGTCTGGCGGCCCGGGGCGAAGGGCCTCGAAGTAGCCCTGATACACCGGCCCAAGTACGACGACTGGTCCTACCCCAAGGGCAAGTGCGAGCCAGGCGAGCATGTGCTGGCCACCGCGACCCGCGAGGTGGTCGAGGAAACCGGGTTGCGGGTGATTCTCGGCCGACCGCTCAGCACCTCGACCTACCAGGCCGGCCCGGGCACGAAGCGGGTTAGCTGCTGGGCCGCGCGGTGTGTCCACTCGGTGGGCTTCGTGCCGGGCGGCGAGGTCGATCAGGTGGCTTGGCTATCGGCCACAGCGGCCAGGGACCGGCTGGGTTATCAGCGGGACATCGCGCTGCTCGATGAATTCCTGGCCGCCCCCGCCATGTCGGTGCCGTTCATCTTGCTCCGGCACGCGGAGGCGGGGCGCAAGTCCCGGTCCAGATCTGGCGATCTGGCCAGGCCGCTGGACGTGCGCGGTTCGGCCGACGCGAAGCTGCTGGCCGCGTTGCTCTCTTGCTACGGACCGTGCCGGGTGGTCAGCTCGGCAGCCGAGCGCTGCCTGGGGACGGTTCGGCCTTACGCGGCTGCCATCGGCGTGCCGGTCGAGGTCGAGCGGGCTTTCACGCTTCCTGCCGATGACCCGGCCGCTTTCACAGGCCCGGCCGCGAGCACAGGCCCGGCCGCGAGCATGGGCCCGGCCGCGAGCATGGGCCCGGCCGCGAGCATCGGCCCGGCCGCGAGCATGGGCCCGGCCGCGAGCATCGGCCCGGCCGCGAGCACATATCCGGCTGCTGGCAGGCTGCGCGCAGCTGACCTCGCCGCCGCCGGAGAGCCGGTGCTCATCTGCGCGCACCGGGAGAACCTGCCGGTGCTGCTTGAAGCGGTGTGCCGAGCCCTCGGAGCCGAACCGCCGCACGGTGCGCCACTGGCCAAGGGCGCCTTCTGGGTACTCCAATCCGCGGGCGGCGTGCTGATCTCCGCCGAGCAGCACCGCTTGGTCGAGTAGCCGATCCGAGCCCGAGCCCCAGCGGGTGGGCTTCGGCGTCCACGGCTGCTCACGGACGTGGCGCCCGACCTGAGCGTCGAATTGTCAGTGGTCCGCGATACAAGTCGGCTGACGCACGACACCGAGCCTGAAGGGTGCTGACGATGGCCGACCACACACCGGAGACCGTGGAGATCGAACTGGCCCGCCTGGCCGAACGGTTAACCGAGCCGGGCGAGCGCGAGTGCCTGCGCTGCTTCCTGCTGAGGATGATCACCGAGTTCGGCTGCGACGGGACTTACCGGTGGACGATCCGGTGGCGAGACGTCCGCGCGGCGCGTCCGGGTGGGTTGCTGAGGCGGTTCGAGCAGCGTGGCGGCTTCTGTGACTGCGAGGTACTGATGAACGCCTTCCCCGACTACCCGCTATCCGCTCAGCCGTTGCCGTGCGCGGGCGTGGTCCGCCCGGGTTCGACGCAGCCCTGCGATCTGCGCGCGCTGCGCCGGACCGCCTGATCATCCGCTGAGCTGTCCGGCCGCCGAGCTGACCGGCCGCTGAACCGGACTGCCTTCTGGTCAGTCCTCGCCCTTCTCGATCAATCTGAGCAGTGCCATAGCTATCGGCCTGACGGTGATCTCGATCTGCCACGGCCGGGCACCGTACCTGGCCAGCTCGGCCGCCACCAGCTGGGGATCGGGCGGCTCAGGTGGCTGCCAGGACAGCCGCCGGACGGCATCGGGGGCCAGCAAGTTCTCGGCCGGAAGGTTACCGGCGTCGGCGAGCGCGGCGACCGCAGCTCGGACGGCGACCAGCCGTTTCGCGGCCGCCGGATCACGCTCGGCCCAGCGGTGCGCGGGCGGCGGGCCGTCGCCAGGCGGTGCGGACGATTCTGGCAGCTGCTCGTCGGGCAGCGTCTTGGCACGCCGGATCGCGCGCAACCATTCCGGTCCGTACCGCCGCGCACCGCGCCCGGTGAAGCCGGTCAGCTGGCCGAGTTCTTCCAGCGTGTCCGGCGCGGCCCTGGCCGCCTCGACGATCGCGGCATCCGGCAGGATCCTGGTCGGCGAGATGTCGCGGCGCTGGGCAATCAGGTCCCGTTCCAGCCACAGCTCACGGACTGTGGCCAGGCCGCGTCGGCTCCGCACCCGGTGGATGCCTGACGTCCGGCGCCAGGGGTCGGTCCTGGGCGGGCCCGGCTTGGCCGCCAGGATGGCGGCGAACTCCTGCTCGGCCCAGATCGTCTTGCCCTGCTCGGCTAGCTGCTCGGCGAGGGTGTCGCGCAGTTCGACCAGTACCTCGACATCGAGCGCGGCATAGCGCAGCCACTCCTGCGGCAGCGGTCTGGCCGACCAGTCAGCCGCTGAATGGGTCTTCTCCAGCGTGAGTCCGAGCACCTCCTCCACCAGGGTGCCCAGGCCCACCTTCGGGTAGCCGAGCAGCCGTCCGGCCAGCTCGGTGTCGAACAGCCTGCGCGGCCGGAAGCCAAGCTCGGCCAGGCAAGGCAGGTCCTGGCCGGCCGCGTGCAGCACGATCTCGGTATCGGCCAGCGCGGCGTCGACGCCGGACAGGTCCGGGCAGGCGACCGGGTCGATCAGCACGGTGCCCGCCTCTTGCCGCCTGAGCTGCACCAGGAATGCCCGGTGACCGTACCGGAAGCCGGAGGCGCGTTCCGCATCGACGGCGACCGGTCCGGTGCCGGCCCGCAGCGCGGTTGTCGCATCCCGGAGTGCCTCAGCGGTCACCACCAGCGGCGGTATCCCGTCTCGCGGCTCAAGAAGTGGAACCGTCACGGTCGGCGCCTTGACCGGGGCGGCCTCAGCTGGGCAACTCCCGGCGCCAGCGGCGGCAGGCCGGAGGCGAGGCACAGCACATCGCACCAGGCGGCGACGTGCCGGTCGAGGTCCGTACCGTTACGCACGGGCCCGGCCGACGAAATGGCGGCAGGCGACGGCGCGGCTGATGAGGTGGTGGCAGACGACGTGGTGATCTGCGACGTGCTCACCGATGACGTGGTGGTCGGCGACCAGGACGCCCGCATCTCGAAGCCGGTCGCGACCGGTTCGCCCTGCTTGCTGCCGAAACCCTCGGTGACCACTGTCGTCACCGTTCCGCTTGGTGCCGCATAGTCCGCTGACCTGCCGTCCAGCGCCTCGGTCAGCCAGCTCCAGCCTACCTGGCCGATTAGCGGGTCGGCGGCTATCTCCGGGTCAAGCTCAGCCCGGACGTAGGCGATGATCCGGAACGGTCCGGCCCAGCCGTCCTGCCCGGCGCAGTCATACAGCAGCACGAACCGGCCCCAGCCGATCTCGTTTCCGGCGACCTCGACCGTCGCGGCGATCGCGGCGGCTTGCGGAGCCAACCGGCGCGGTGGCGGCTCATCCTCGAAGCTCAGCTCGGGCCGGGCGGTGCGCTGCGCGGCTATCCCGGCCTCAAGGTCGGCAACCGCCGCGCGAAAGGGCGATTCGCCCGCTGACTGCCCGCCCGCGCGCATGGCGGCAGGCCTTAGCGTGCGAGTCGGCGGCACGGCATCCTCATGCCACGCGGTCAAGCGGTCCGTCGGCCGCTGCCCTAACCAGCTCTCCGGCGACGGGAGGCAGTCCGACTAGCAGCCCGGACCCGCAGACGGTGCAGAACCACTCTGGGCAGCGCCCGTCGGCGGAATCGGGGCAGTGCTCAGGCTCGTCATGACGCTGGGAGAAGGTGCGCTGCGCACCGCAATCTGGGCAGTCGCGAAACATGTCGGTCATCTGCTGCTCCTCAGCGTCGCTTGGGCTCGGCCCCGCTTGTGGCGGCCGGCTGGCCGCCGGCTCCGCGGTGGATCAAGCTCACGTTTGATGCTTACACGGACCGGACCGCATGCCGTGGATCTCCGGCGGCGTGTCAGCTGGGCGATTAACCTTCGAGTGCGGGGAGACAGCCCCAACGAGGCTGGCGTGGCCTGTGAGACGATCCCACACGTGACCACGCAGACCGCCGACTCAGCATTCATCCGGGCCTGCCGCAGGCAGCCCGTCGCCCGCACACCGGTCTGGTACATGCGCCAGGCAGGCCGGTCACTGCCGGAGTACCGGTCCAAGCGGGCGGGAACACCGATGCTTGACGCCTGCGCGGACCCGGACCTGATCACCGAGATCACACTTCAGCCGGTGCACAGGTACGGCGTCGACGCGGCGATCTTGTTCAGCGACATCGTGGTGCCGCTACGCGCCGTCGGCGTCGGCGTCGATATCCGCCCTGGTGTGGGGCCGGTGATCGACCAGCCGGTGCGCGATGAGCGCGATATTGACCGGCTGCGCGACCTTGAGCCCTCGGCCGTGCCGTTCATCACGCAGGCGGTGCGAGCACTCGCCGCCGAGCTCGGCGGGACTCCGCTGATCGGTTTCGCCGGCGGCCCGTTCACGCTGGCCTGCTATCTGGTGGAGGGCGGTCCGTCGAAGGGATTCGACCGGACCAAGGCGCTGATGTACGGCAACCCGGAGCTCTGGCGCTCGCTGCTCGGCAGGCTGGCCGAGATCACGATCTCGTTCCTGCAGGTCCAGATCGCGGCTGGGGCGTCGGCGGTGCAGCTATTCGACTCGTGGGCCGGGATTGTCAGCCCCGAGGACTACCGGCGCAGCGTGCTGCCATTCAGCAGCCGGATCTTTGCCGCGCTCAAATCCTCAGGCGTGCCGATGATTCATTTCGGCGTCGGCACCGGTGAGCTGCTCGGGCTGTTCAGCGCGGCCGGAGCCGATGTCGTGGGGGTGGACTGGCGGGTGCCGCTTGACGAGGCGGTTCCCCGGGTGGCGCCGGGCACCGCGCTGCAGGGCAATCTCGATCCCGCCGTCCTGCTCGCCCCCTGGCCGGTGGTCGAGCAGCGGGCCAGGGAGGTGCTGACCAGGGGCCGGACGGCCGAAGGGCACGTGTTCAACCTCGGGCACGGCGTGCTGCCTGATACCGACCCCGATGTGCTGGCCAGGCTGACCGACCTGGTGCACTCCGTGCCCACCGGGCCGACCAGCTAGCTGGCGGCCTGCCCGGCCCGTCGCAGCTAGGGCACCGCAGGCGGCGGCGTGGTGGTCGGCGGGGTACGGCGCCGCACTAGCCGCCGCCCCCCGACGAGGGCGAGGCCGGCTAGCAGCGCCACCGGCACGGCGAACGGCAGCGCGGCGCCGAGCGCGGTGAGGATCGCGGTGATCACGGCCAGCAGCGCGTGCCAGCCCGCTCGCAGGCCTGCCCCGAAGCCGCGCGATTTCTGCTTTGGATGCTTAACGGCTCGCACGTGGTGAGTGACCAGCAGCAGCGAGACGGTGGCGTAGCTGGTCTCGTGGGCCAGCGCCCGCTGCTGGGCCAGCAGCGCCTCAAGGGCTGCCTCCTGGGTATTGATCTGGTCCTGGACCGCCAGCAGATCGCCGATCGAGCCTGCCCGGCTGAGCAGCGTCCGCAGCTGGCTGATGGCGGCCTGCGCCGAGGCGACCCGGCTGCCGACGTCGGCTACTTGCTGGGTGACGTCCTGCGCCTGCTGGCTGAGGAAGATCTGCTTGCCCAGCTTCGTTTCCAGCTGGCCGAGAATGGCCGGATACTGCGCCACCGGGATCTTCAGCTCCAGGCTGACCTGGGCGGACCCGTCGTTTCCCGGCGGGATCGTCTCCTGTTCCGCCGCGACGTAGCCGCCTGCTGCCTGGACCAGACTCGTTGCCATGCTGGCGGCGGCGGCCACGTCCGCGGCCCGCACGGTCAGGTCGGCGGTGTAGATGATGCTCTGCGGCTGGACCAGCGTAGCGGTGGCGACCGCCGACGTTCGGCCAGCGGTCTTGGCAGGACCGGCGGTGACTGGCGCTCCGTAAGCTGGACGGGGTGCGACGCCCGTCGTGGGGCTGGCTGAGTTGCCGCTACTTGAGCATGCTGCGAGCAACAGGCCCGCCCCGGAGAGCGCGGCCGTGACGATCAGTGCGGTGCGCAGCGGTGCCCGGAGCGCGCGGGCGGGAGCGGTAGTCATCATGCCGCTCGGACGCACCGGCGCCGGATCTGGTTTCGCCGGCCGCGGAAAGTAACGTGCGACGACCCGGATCGTTATGGTGGCGTTGCACGGCAGCCCCCTGCGCCACCCGACTCCCATGTCACACCGGTAGCACAGGTCACACCGGTTACACAGAATTGATGGCGCGCCGAGCACTTCGGGCTGGCGGAAAGGGGCGGAGCGTGGCTGTCGGTTATCCGAAGATCGAGCTGCACGTCCATCTGGAGGGCACGGTGCGGCCGGCCGCGCTGCTGCAGATTGCCCGCCGCAATGGCGTGGCCCTGCCCGCCGACTCGGCGCAGGAATTGACCCGATTGTATGAGTTCCGCGACTTCCCGCATTTCCTGCAGGTGTGGCTGATGACGACCGGCGCCTTGCGGACCGAGCGGGATTTCCGGCAGGTCGTCGTCGACTACGCGGCGGAAGCGGCCTCGCACGGGGCCGTCTACCTGGAAGGAATCTTCACCCCGGCCGAGCCAGCCGGCCGTGGCGTGGACTGGGACGAGATCTTCGCCGGCTACTGCGACGGCGCGCAGGAGGCCAGCGAGCTGCACGGGGTGAGGGTCGCCCTGACGCCGGACATCCCGCGCGACTATCCGATGGAAGCTGCCGAGCTGACCGTCCGGCATGCGGTGGAGCATCGGGATCGCGGCATTGTCGGGATCGGCCTCGGTGGATCGGAGGGCGATTACCCGCCTGAGCCGTTCGGCCCGGTCTTTGCCAGGGCGCGCGACGCCGGGCTCGGCTCGGTGCCGCACGCGGGGGAGGCGGACGGCCCGGCGTCGGTATGGGGAGCGCTCGACGTGCTCGGGGCGGACCGGATCAGGCACGGTATCAGGGCTGTCGAGGATCCTGGCCTGCTCGTCGAGCTGGCCAGTCGCGGGATCGTACTCGACGTCTGCCCGACTTCGAACGTGCGCACTGGGGTGGTGCGCTCACTGGCTGCCCACCCGCTTCCCGAGCTGCTCGCGGCCGGCGTCCGGTGCACGGTCAACACCGACGACCCGGCCATGTTCGGCTGCGATCTGGACACCGAGCACGAGACGGCACAGCGCCTCGGAGCATCGGCGGAGGGCTGCTACGCGGCTGGCGTGCACGGAGCACTGTGCGATGCGGACACCCGCGCCGCCCTTCGCCGCCGTGGCGATGACTTCGACTGGAGCAGCTGCCGTGACTGCGCGGACAGTCCGGGCTGACCATGGTCGCGGCCGGTTGCTGCGGCCAGCGGGATGATCGCGCCCGGTCTGGGCGTTAGCGCGGGCTGAGGACGCAGAACTCGTTGCTCTCAGGATCGGCCAGGACCACCCACGACACGTCGACCTGGCCGACGTCGGTCGGCGTCGCGCCCGCTTTCTGCAGCCGCGCCACCTCGAGCTGGAGATCGTCGTCGGGGTAAGGCGCGACGTCCAGATGGATCCGGTTCTTGACGGTCTTCGCGCTCGGCACGCGCAGCAACTCCAGATACGGCCCGCGACCGCTGGTCGAGCGCAGCGAGGCCAGATCCTGGTCGCAGGCATGCGCCGGCCAGCCAGCCGCGTCCTGCCAGAACGCAGACAGCCGGACCGGGTCGGCGCAGTCGACCACGACAGCGGCGACCGGCCCGGTGTCGCGGTAAACCGGCCGCGGCTCGAGTACGCATAGCTCGTTGCCCTCCGGGTCGGCCAGCACCACCCATGGCACCTGGCCCTGGCCGATATCGGCCGGCGTGGCTCCGAGGTCCCGCAGGCGTCGCACCAGGGCCGCCTGGTGCGCGGCCGATTCGGTGGCCAGGTCGAGGTGGACCCGGTTCTTCCCGGTCTTGCGTTCGGGCACCGGCACAAAGACCAGCGGCAGCGCCACCGGATCCGGATAGCTGTAGCCGGGCGGCTGCACGGCAGCCTCTTCTGGGTCGTCCTGGGCCACCTCCCAGTCCAGTGCGGCCGCCCAGAACGCCGCCAGCCGGGACGGGTCATTAGCGTCAACGAGCACATGCACCAGGCGGGTAGACATGCCCGCCAAACTCTCATACCCAG
>JGI12269J14319_10001143_pt1 | contig 26418 bp, 26 predicted proteins | sample PeaSoiSIISIP2007_FD_14319 | JGI IMG/M metagenome (IMG submission 14319)
CAGAATGAATGTCCCGGGAACTATTCACGGAAATTGGCAGTGGCAGGTGGATAAAAATCTAATTACGGATGAAATAAAACTATGGCTCCGTACCCAAGCTGAAAAAACAAGGAGATAATCCTACAGAAAAAGGTTCATATCTAGATTGAACTGGTTATGAACTCTACTAGAATTGAACTTTTAATAACTACATTACTAACAAAGGGTTGTCTTACTAAGACAACCCTTTGTATAAATAAATGGTTTTGAAAAAGGCTACCACCTTCTTCAGATGATAGCCGAAAACAGAAGCATATTTTAGAAAATAACTCCTAAAGCGATAAGAATTAAAATAGCAATTGCAATAATTCCTACACCAACCCCTGCACCGACGCCCGGAGCAACGGGGGGAGGACAACATGCTCCACCCATTCCAGCATAACCCATTCCATACATAATAACTTCCACCTTTCTAATTTAGAATACAATTCCCATTGCGATAAGCAGAAGAATAATTACGACAACTACAGCGATTCCTGCACCAAAGCCATGTCCAGTTCCACAAGCAACTCCGTCAACGCCACCAAATGCCATTTTCATTACCTCCCTTTCCAGTAGATAATACATAATATGCAGTTGCTGTTTATTATGGAACAATATGGTAATTGTTGTTTATATATTGTCAAAGCTGCCCAGTGACATTAGTTGAGGTGTAAACATATGAATGAAGTTATATTAAGTAAATCTGAGTTGATTCCCATTGAGCGTTCTATTCAAGCTGAATTACTTCTCTTGTTGGGACAAAGACCTTCTCATGGGTATGAATTAATCCAACGTTTAAATGAAACTAGTTTTAAAAGTGGTGAAGCGGATGCAGCAACGGTCTATCGTAACCTTAGACGTATGGATAAGGATGGGTTAATTAAATCCCATTGGGAAGTCGGGGAGTCGGGACCAGGGAGGCGCCTCTACGAATTAACAATTCATGGAGAAGAATCTTTAAAGGTATGGGCTCAATGCATAGCTCAACAAAAGGAGAAATTAGAGAATTTTATGCAAGCCTATTTGCAGTTTGAAATATCTTTGTCCACAAGAGCAAAGGGGGTTAATGTAACTTGATAGGTTCTAATCAAACCCTTAGAATTCTTCATGCTGGCGCATTAGAACGAGTTGTAAAGAAATGCCTGGAACACTTTACTAAGCAAAACCCAGGTCTGAAATTTGAGCTAGAAGGGGTGGGCTCAAGAGAGGGGGCCAAACGGTTATTAGCCGGAGAAGAATATGACATCATTGCTTTAGCTGATCAGGCGCTATTTGAAGAGTTGCTTGTACCTAAGCTAGTTGAAAATTACTTTGTTTTTGCTGCGGATCAAATTGTTATTGGCTATAATCACTCTTCAAGAGGAAGCGCGGAGATTACTTCGAAAAATTGGGCGGATATGTTACTTAAACCACAAGTCACCTTTGCCCGTTCTGATCATCATCTTGATCCCTGTGGCTATAGAACGCTTATGGTTTGGCAATTGGCAGAAATATTTTATGATAAACCAGGTTTATGCTCAATTATGGAAGACACCAGTTTTCCATATTCTACTTACCCTAAATCCTTAGATCTTGCTGGTGCTTTATCTAAGGGAAAGGTTGATTATGCTTTTCTATATTCTTCACAAACTAAGCAATTTGGACTTCCCTCTATAATTTTGCCAGCAAAGGTTAACTTATCTAACCCTGCTTATGCTGATTTTTATAACCAGGCTGCAGTATCCCTTGAAGGCATAATGCCGAGTAAAAGTGTCATCGTTCACGGTAAACCTATTGAATTTGCTATTGGAATAGCTAATGGTTCAGAATATTATGAGTTGTCTAAATCATTTATTGATCTTTTAACTGGTTTGGAAGGAAACTTAATTTTGGAAGAGTGTGGTTTTATTCCGTGTTAATTTAAAAGGCTATCACCTTTTCAGATGATAGCCCACAATGCAATCTTTATCAGGTAACTAATTATTCGGGGAGAAAGGTCGCACAATCTGTCATTTCTGTGGTACTGGCGTTAGGGGCTTGTACTTCGATCCTGTCTGCATGACAATGATCACCTGTACCATAATAATGACAAGTATTTACCAGACATTTAATTCCGCCGTTAGGTTTAGGCATTTTTTTAGCTTGTTGTGACATGCTTTATCCTCCTTTAAATTTAAAGTACAGACTTATTTTCTCCGGGTTACTGAGTTTCATGAATCCCAATTCATGGGAAGTGTGATCATTTGCTATTTGAGGAAATAATCAAAAATTTCAGTCGTCTTGCTAGATTGTCCTACAAAAAGCCGATTGCAGTATGATATAATCTATGACCGAGGGGTGATATCCAAAATGGATCAACAACAGCTCAAGGAAACGCTGGCCAAAATACTTGAGGCTCAAAAGGAACTCGAGAAAAAACATGACTTGATGAACAAAAAGTTAGACGAGCTAACCAATAAACAAGAAGCCTTGAGCAAACAGTTGGGTAAGATCGAACTTATCCTTGAACAAGATATATTTAAAAAGATTAGTGCCTTGCAAGATTCATACGAAGGACAAAAAGAAACTACAGGAAGAGTCGATCCCTTGATTGCAGCAGGCAAAAAATTTAAGCACTTTAATTAATGCCCTTTTGCCAAAATTGGGATTTATATGATTCTTGCAAATTATCAAACAAATTGCGAAATAATTATATCAAATCCTTGAAAAGTGATGTAAAATATATACATTGAGATGTAGCAAGTGAAAAATGAACTCTTTAGGCATTTGGATAGGAGTAAGTTTCTTGTCCAGCAATGAGAATAGAAATTTTACTTGCTGAAATCTTATGTGTATTTTTATTTAATCTCAGATGCTCTATGTCTCGTGAAAAATGTACCAATTAGACTTGCTGCAGTGGAATCGTAGATCTAAGTATTAAAGGAGTGATAATTAGTGTCTTGCGAATGTGAAAAAAAACTGGAAGCAGAATTTAGTACGACTAAGGTTGATATATCTCTAATGGATGAGGTAATTAACAAGTTTAACCGTGAAAACGGAAACCTAATTAGCGTGTTACAGGACGCTCAGGAGGCATATGGATATCTGCCACTTGATGTTTTACAGATGATTGCGGATAGGACAGGCAGTAAAAGAGCTAAGATCTACGGCATCGCGACGTTCTATTCCCAATTCAGAATGAAACCTCGTGGAAAATATATTATTCTTACTTGTCAAGGAACAGCTTGTCATGTTAATGGCTCGGATGCCATCGCGGAAGCCCTTTGTGAAGAATTAAACATTAAGGTAGGAGACTCCACGAGTGATTGGATGTTCTCTCTTGAGGAAGTCGCTTGTCTTGGTTGTTGTAGTCTTGCTCCCGTTATTATGATTAACGGTGAAGCCTTTGGCAATTTGACACCCAAAAGCGCAAGGAAAATTATCAAAGATATTTACGCCTCGGAAAAGGGGGAAGCTGGTAAATGAAGATTAGAATAGGATTTGGTAGCTGTGGGATTGCTGCAGGAGCGAAAAAGGTAACCGATAAATTTAGCCAAATACTTGCTGAAAAGAATTTGAGCATCGATGTTTCGGTTACGGGTTGCATCGGCATGTGTTTTTATGAGCCGATCGTAGACATTATTGATGACAATGGTGTCTTTACGTATGCCAAGGTCACCCCAAGTATGGTAGAAGAAATCATTGAACAGCATATTGTTAATGGCCAACCAATTCAAGAGCATCTTGTCTCGACAACTGAACATCCTTATCCTGAGTTAAAAAATCAAGTGAGAATTGTCCTGAAAAATTGCGGCATTATTAATCCTGAGAAGATTGAAGATTATACTGAAAATGATGGATATAAAGCACTGAACAAAGTAGTCAATGAAATGACCCCAGAAGCGGTTATCGAAGAAATTAAACTTTCGGGACTCAGAGGTAGAGGGGGAGCTGGTTTCCCAACTTGGTTCAAATGGGATGCTGCCCGAAAGTCTAAGGGATCGAAAGATAAATATGTCGTTTGTAACGCTGATGAAGGCGATCCAGGCGCGTTTATGGATAGAAGTGTTCTTGAGGGAGACCCTCATGCAGTGCTGGAAGGTATGATCATTGCTGGTTATGCCATGGATGCTAATTACGGCTTTATCTATTGTCGGGCTGAATATCCACTGGCTATTGAGAGACTCATCATTGCAATTGATCAAGCCAGAGAGAAAAATTACCTCGGCAAGAATATTCTTGGTTCAGGTTTCGACTTTGACATTGTCATTAAGACCGGAGCTGGAGCCTTTGTTTGCGGTGAAGAGACAGCCTTAATCGCCTCTCTGGAAGGAGAGCGTGGTATGCCACGGCTAAAACCACCGTTCCCGGCTCAATCCGGTTACTTTGGCAAACCAACTAATATTAATAACGTAGAAACCTTCGCCAATGTTCCTTGGATATTTAATAATGGCGGAGCGGCCTTTGCAGCTTATGGTACTAAGACCAGTAAAGGTACTAAGGTTTTTGCACTGGCAGGGAAAATTAAAAACGGTGGACTGGTTGAAGTGCCAATGGGTATGACTTTAAGAGAAGTTATCTTTGGCATCGGCGGCGGAATTAAGCAAGATAATGAATTTAAAGCGGTTCAAATGGGCGGACCTTCTGGGGGATGTATACCACGTGCCCTCCTTGACACTCCGGTGGATTATGAATCGATTAATCAAACCGGTGCCATTATGGGTTCAGGTGGCATGGTGGTCATGGATGAAGAAACCTGTATGGTAGATATGGCCAGATTCTTCCTAGACTTCACCTGCAAAGAATCCTGTGGTAAATGCACCTACTGTAGAATTGGCACCAAGAGAATGCTTGAGATACTGGATAGAATTGTTGTCGGAAAGGGTAATATTGAGGACCTCGATACTCTTCAAACCCTCTGTACCAGTATCAGAGACGGATCACTCTGCGGACTCGGAGCTACTGCGCCTAATCCTGTTCTTACCACCATCCGCTATTTTAGGGATGAATATCTGGCCCATATTGTCGACAAAAAGTGTCCAGCTAAGTCGTGTAAACCTCTCTTAACCTATACGATTGTTGCAGAGACTTGTATCGGGTGTACTTTATGTTCGCAAAAATGTCCTGCTGAAGCTATTACGGGTGAATTGAAAAAGCCTCATGAAATCGATCAAGCTAAGTGTATTAAATGCGGCAACTGTGTGACAGTATGTAAAGCTAAGGCTATCGCTGTAGAATAGAAGGGATGTGACATTGGTGGATATGATAAGAGTTAATATAAATTCTCGAGAATTGACGGCTCAAGCAGGAGAGACTATTTTAACGATAGCTCTTGCTAATGGAATAGAAATCCCCAACCTCTGTTATGATAATCGGATGAAGATTTATGGCGCTTGTGGTGTCTGTGTTGTTGAAGTGGACGGTATGCCAAAATTAGTAAGAGCGTGTTCTACGCTCGCTGTTGATGGCATGATCGTAAAAACTGAAACCGATAGAACGATAGCTGCTCGAAAAGTGGCCTTTGAATTATTAGCTTCTGACCACAGAGGAGATTGTCGCCCTCCTTGCGTCGTTGCCTGTCCGGCCCATACCGATTGTCAAGGGTATGTCGGCCTGATTGCCAATGGTCAGTATGAAGAGGCCATCAAGGTCACAAAGGACATTTTGGCCCTCCCTGCCAGTATTGGCAGAATCTGCCCTCATCCTTGCGAAACAGAGTGTCGACGTAAAAATGTTGAAAGTCCTGTCGCCATCGCCGATCTGAAAAGGTTCCTCGGTGACATTGATATCAGCAATGGAACTTATGTTCCTATGCTTAAACCACAAAGCGGCAAAAAGGTTGCGATTATTGGAGCAGGTCCAGCCGGCATTTCTTGCGCTTATTTCCTGGCTCGGTTTGGCCACCAGGTCGTTATTTATGAAAATCAGCCTTATCCCGGAGGAATGCTCAGATATGGTATTCCAGAATACCGTCTGCCTAAAGAAATTCTGGATGCTGAAATCAACACTCTCAGGAAAATGGGCGTTGAAATCAAATGTAATGTCAAACTTGGTGAGGATATTAGCCTTCTCTACCTCAAGAAAATTTATGATGCTGTCTTCGTAGCCATTGGAGCTTGGGAAAGTACAAGCATGGGCTGTGCGGGAGAAGACATGGAAGGTGTTCTCGGGGGCATTGAGTTTTTAGGAAAAGTAACCAATTCTGAGCCTTTGTATATGGGCAATAAGGTTATCGTCGTGGGTGGTGGAAACACTGCCATGGACGTGGCGCGGACGGCAGTACGTATGGGAGCCGAGCACGTTCAAGTTATCTATCGCAGAACCAGAGATGAAATGCCCGCAGAAAAAATTGAGATCGATGAGGCAGAAGAAGAAGGCGTTGAATTTACGTTCCTTGTCGCCCCTGTTGAAATTATCGGCGATGGAACCAGAGCAAAAGCTGTCCGGTGTCAAAAAATGAGTCTGGGAGAACCCGATGCCTCCGGTAGAAGAAGTCCTAAACCTATTCCCGGCGAAGAAGTCACCCTTGACGCAGATCTTATTATTTCGGCGATTGGTCAGCAAGTGAATGCTCGGAGTATTAAAGAACTTGAAGTTTCCAAACGGGGCAACATTAACGTTGATCCCAATACCTTTGCCACAAATATGGAAGGTGTCTTTGCTGGGGGCGAAGCAGCAACCGGTCCCAAAATCGCTGTTATCGCGATAGCTCAAGGGAATAATGCCGCCAAGGTAATTGATAGCTATTTATATGGTCAAATCATTCCGGTTTCGGAAGCTTCGATCATTACCCAAACTGATTTAACGGAAGCGGACTTTGTGCACATCGAAAAACAAGACAGACAACATGCTTTTGTCGTAGATGAGCAAAAACGTAAGCTTAGCTTTAGCGCAATTTCAGATACCTTTACTGAAGAGGCTGCTCTGAAGGAAGCTTCGAAATGTCTGGAGTGCGGCTGTCATGATTATTTTGAATGTAAGCTGGTTAATTATTTCGGCAAATATAATATCAATACGACGGCCATAGTTGGCGAAATGCATAAAAGAGAAGAAGCGCAAACTCATCCCTTTATTCTCAGAAATCCGGATAAGTGCATTTTATGTGGTCAGTGCGTCAGAGCCTGTGAAGAAAGACTTGGTATTCTCGCCATAGGACTGGAAAAAAGAGGCTTTGATACTCAGGTAATTCCAGAATTTAATCTTCCTCTTCAGGAAAGTGCCTGTATCTCCTGTGGACAGTGCATCGATGTCTGCCCAACGGGAGCATTAATGGAAAGGGCCGCTGTACCCAAACAAGTTCCGGTGGAATTTGATAATGTCAGTTCCGTCTGTAACTATTGTGGAGTTGGCTGTAACATTATTCTTCAATCCAAAGGCAGTCTTGTGTTTAAATCTCTCCCTGACAGAAGTCAAGACGAAGGTTTATTATGCGTTAACGGCCGATTCGGCATTGGCTTTGTCAATGATCAAAGTCGACTTAAAACGGCTCTGGTCCGCAGAAAAGACAGTACCCTTGAGGTTTCTCTCGAGGAAGCCTTAACTTTAACTTCGAAAAATCTCCAATTAGTTCAAGGTCAATTTGGCAAGGACAGTGTAGCCATTTTCGCCTCCCCACGTTTTACCAATGAAGAAGCTTTTATCTTGAAAAAAGTTGCTGACAAATTGGGAACAACCTTTATTGGCTCAATGGCTGAAAAGGATATTTCAGGGACCGAAAGCGTTCTGGGTTCCAACGCTTCTGCCAACAGCTATGAGGAACTATACAGTACTGATTTGATAATTTCTGTCGGTAATATTGCCGAAAATAACCCGGTTATGGGAGTGAAGATTAAGACTGCTGCTCTGAAAAAAGCTAAACTGGTCTCCATCAGTAATGGTAAGACCAGAATGGATGAATGTGCTGATTTCTCCCTAAAACTTGACAATAGTTTAGACTTCATCAAGTCCTTAATCAAAGCGCTCTTGGACGGTGGCTATGTCAACCAAGCACAAGTAGAAAATAGCGCCGTAGATCTAACCAATCTCAGTGATTATGTTAAGGATGCCCAAGCTTCTGAGGATGCCACTAAGCTTGCCAAAATGTATGGAGAAGCTAAAAAAGCAATCATCGTTATTGATGACAATATTGTCACAGCAGATGCGATTAAATTATTGGCTGATATGGCAGTTATTACTGGCAAAATGGGTAAACCTCATAGCGGAATTATTTTGATGCGTTCCAATTGTAATTCGCAAGGATTTATCGATATGGGTGTTAACGTTCCAGGCAAGCAGATTATTGAACAAATCAACGCTGGAAAAATCAAAGCTGCCCTGATTATTGGAGAAGATCTCGTAGGAACTGATCCAACGCTCGCTGAAGCCTTGAAGAAGCTTGATTTTGTGGTAACACTCGATATCTTTGAGACCGCTACGACAGCGATGTCTAACATCGTGATTCCAATCGGGAGTTTTGCGGAAGCTGAAGGTACCTTTACGAGATCCGATCGTAAAATTCAAGCGATTAATCCCGCCATTAGCCTTGCCAATCAAAACACCGTTTTTGCTACTTTAGCAAAGTTAGGTCAATATCTCGGTATTAAGATTGCCAGTGTCAAGCAAGCTACTGAGATGTTATCTTCTGATGTACCAGCATACAGTGGTTTATATCTGGCCCAAAATTCAGATACCGCGATTTACACCCCCAATAGCCGAAGCAATCCGTGTGGTTCCCAGGTACTTTATACAGACGGCTATAATAAAGAAGACAAGAAAGCCGTTTTAGCTGTACCTGAAGGGGACAAGATGTTCATGGACAAACAAGTCTATGATACGGTTCAAAAGAAATTCAATGTTTATCGGAAAGAAAATGGGTTAAAATAAGGATTACTAAGATCTTTAAAATACCTGTGATTATTTAACCACTAAAATGTTCAATATTGAGTCAGAATAGCAGTGTATTATATCAATACACTGCTATTCTCTGATTATCAAGAACATAGGCAGGGCGTTGTCTTGACGAAAGGTTGTTGAGAGGAAACTATGGCACGAGACAAAGATCGACATACTTGGCGCGAAGGATACACAACAGGAAGTTGTGCAGCTGGTGCAGCTAAAGTGGCCTGCCAGTTGCTTAGAGGAGACAATTTGCCTGAAAGCGTAGATATACCTCTTCCTAATTCCGCGCGTTTAACGATGCCTATCCAGGGGGGAGAAGCGATCTATCCGCTTGCTAAGGCGAACATTCTCAAAGACGGTGGAGATGATGCGGATATTACGCATGGCCTGGAGATCCAAGCAGTAGCACGTTTTATTTCGCCCCAGGGAGAAGTACATATCCGAGGCGGTCAGGGGGTCGGGACCGTCACAAAAAAAGGCCTAGCAATCGAGGTTGGAAAAAGCGCTATTAATCCAGTGCCGAGACAAATGATCCTGGAAGCGGTACGGGAGGTCTTCCCCCAAGCAGAACTCGAAATTGTAATCGAAGTCCCTACCGGAGAAGCTGCTGCTATGCGCACCCTTAATCCAAGGTTGGGGATTATCGGAGGAATTTCGATCTTAGGAACGAGTGGGATTGTCCGACCGATGTCTGAGGAAGCCTTTAAAACCTCCATCCTACCTGAATTAGATCAAGCGGTGGCATATGGGCATAAAGCCATAGTGCTCACTCCTGGGCACTATGGTTATAGAGTTGCGACTGAGCGCTTTAAGGTCCCGTCCGAAGCTGTGATCCAGATGAGTAACTTTGTGGGGTATCTTCTGGAAGAAGCGGCTTACCGAGGGATAGAACAGGTTATTTTACTGGGTCATATCGGCAAGCTGATCAAAGTAGCTGGAGGGATTTTTCATACCCATAATCGTGTCGCCGATGCCCGGATGGAAATTTTAGTGGCCCACGCCGCTTTGTCTGGAATTAAGGTGGACACCTTGGCTCGTCTTGCCGAGTTACCAACAACTGAAGGAGGCGCTTCGGAGCTTTTACTTTTGGGAGAGCAAAGGTTGTTACATCATCTGGCGAGTTTAGCTAGCGCAAGGGCCCAAGCGTTCACTTGTGGGCAACTGACCGTTGGGACGGTCATGACATTATTAAACGGCCATCCAGTTGGCTGGGATTCGGAAGCCCGTAAAATCGCAGAAGAACAAGGTTGGGAGTGGTTGATTGAGTCCTGAGTGATTAATCAGAGGTTTTAATTGTTTTATAAAGAATTTCTTTCTAAAAAGAGGAATTTAGTATATAATTACAGAATATAATACTCTCCTTCGCAATACACCACGGATGAATTAAATAGCATTATCTTAAGGTTCCTTAGCAATAGAGGATCTATAAGGGGAAGTCGGTGAAAATCCGACGCGGTCCCGCCACTGTAAACAAGGAGTTCTCTTCAGAAATCCTACCAACAAAGGTTAGGAAAAAGTAGAGAATGATGATTTGAAGCCAGGAAACCTACCTTAAGTAGCATCACAACCCTACGAGCGATAGGAGATGTGTGTGTTTATTTAGGGTGAACCATACGAGCCGCTCAGGCTCGTTTTTTATTACCCATTAAACAAGGGAAGAAGGTTTTCAATGTTACAAGTGATCGGCATCGGTCCTGGACGATCTGAATGGTTACCGCCAGTAATCACTGAGCTTGTAAAAAACTGTGAAGTTTTGGTTGGAGGGTCTAGAGCTCTCGAACTCTTTCCTGATTTCGAGGGACGTCAGTGTTCCCTATCTGGTGACCTACATAGCAGTATTGAAGTAATCCGCAAGGCGCTTTTAGAAGAAAAGGTTGTGGGAGTTTTAGTCTCTGGCGACCCAGGATTTTTCAGCTTTTTACCGAGACTAAAAAAAGAATTTCCAGAGGAAACAATTGAGGTCTATCCCGGAATTAGTTCACTCCAATTCGCCTTTGCGAGAGCTGGGCTGGCTTGGCAAGAGGCAACCTTTGCCAGCGTTCATGGTCGTGGGTTATCTGTACTGCCTCAGATGATAACTCGTCCAACAGCGGTTCTAACAGGTGGAGAAAATACTCCTCAGAAAATCGCCCAACTCTATCTGGAGCGCGGCTACAATCTACAGATCTCGGTCGGGAATGCCCTTGCTTATCCAGAGGAATTATGGATATCGACGGATGCAGAGCATTTGGCACTGGAAAAGACCGTGTTAAAGAATGCTATTGTTATCCTGTATCCTGTTAGCCAGCAATTCACTAAGCAAGGTTCAGGCTACAGGCTTGGGATTCCGGATGAAGAGTTCCTGCGTGGTAAAGTTCCTATGACGAAGGCTGAAATTCGAGTGCAAGTGCTTGCCAAGGCCCAAATTTCCCTCTCTGACCGAGTTGTGGACATCGGAGCTGGTACAGGAAGTATCAGTATTGAGGCCGCCAGTTTCGCTGCTGAAGGGGTTGTTTATGCGATTGAACATAATCCAGAGGCTCAAGAACTTATTCTTGCCAATCAGAAAAAGTTTGGCGTCTCGAATTTGCGTCTGATTGCTGGCGCTGCACCGGATGTTTTTGGAGAACTTCCCCCTGTTGATGTCTGTATCATTGGCGGTAGTAAGGGGAGATTGCCTGAAATCCTTAAACAGGTACCACTCGTTGTGGGAGGAAGAATTATAATTACGGCAGTAACGCTCGAAACAGTAGCTCAAGGACTGAAACTGCTGACTGAGCTTAACTATCAGGACATCGATACTGTTTCTATTCAAGCGGTCCGCTGGAAGGCGGTTCAAACCGTACATATGGCCCAAGCCATGAATCCAGTCTTTATATTATCGGCACGAAAAGGGGAAAATATATGAATACAACGTGGGGAAAATTATATGGGGTCGGGGTTGGCCCCGGTGATCCTCGTCTTTTGACCTTACTGGCCGTTGACATTTTACAAACCGTCGATGTGGTCGCCATCCCGAAATCCAAGCTGGAGCGGGAAAGCGTCGCCTGGGATATTGCAAAAGTTCACTGTCCGCCTAACGTCCGTCTCATTGAACTCGAATTGCCCATGACCTCGGATCAACAGGTTTTGGCAAAGGCCTGGCAAGATGGGGCTCAAACCCTCCTCGGCGAACTGAAACAGGGCAAATCTGTTGCCTTTATCACCTTAGGTGATCCTTCACTCTATAGTACTTACAGTTACTTACTTAACCTCCTCCAAGCAGAACTACCCAAGGAATGTATTGCAACGGTACCTGGAATCACGGCAATGGCTGCGGCTGCGGCGAAGATCAACTTGCCTTTGGCAACGGGGGATGAGCCCTTACTTATTTTGCCTAGTACCGAAGATGTGGGTGAATACCTCAATTTCCCCAATTTGGTCTTAATGAAAGTGTCGAGAAGACTTCCCGAGATGTTGACTCTGCTCGAAGAAAGGGGAAGAAAGGCGGTCTTGTTAACTCGACTCGGACAGCCCGGGGAGAATATCCGCTGGGAGCCTAAACCGCTTGACTTTGTTTCAGAAAAAGTCGATTATCTCAGCCTGTTACTGGTAAAAAAAGATTTGTTAGGGAGGAAAAATGGTGAGTCTGAAAAAAACTAACGGCCACGTTATTTTTGTAGGAGCCGGGCCAGGCGATCCTGAGTTGATTACGGTCAAAGGATCCCGCGCACTGGAGCGAGCGGACCGTGTTATTTACGCCGGCTCCTTAGTTAACCCGGAATTGCTCGGAATTTGTCGCGCAGGTATACCTATCCATGACAGTGCTCATCTCACTCTAGAAGAAGTGGTCAAGTTAATGTATGAGGGAACTTTGCAAGGGGAAACTATTGTGCGTCTTCATACTGGTGATCCCAGTGTGTACGGAGCAATTAAAGAGCAATTCGACCACTTAGACAAACATAATATTCCTTATTCTGTAATTCCAGGGGTCAGTTCGGTGTTTGCGGCCGCTGCGGCGGTTCGGCGGGAATTTACCTTGCCTGAGATCAGTCAAACCTTGATTCTGACCCGCTTGGCTGGCCGAACCCCTGTACCAGAGAGTGAAGCGCTTGCCAAATTAGCGAAACATCAGGCCAGTATGGCGATTTTCCTAAGTGTCCAGGATATGGGATCTGTAGTTAAAGCCTTGCTGGAAGGCTACCCTGCCTCAACCCCCATCGCCGTCATTTCTAAAGCAAGTTGGCCGGATGAAGAGATTATTCTGGGGACCTTAGCAACGATTGAAGAAAAGGTTAAAGCGGCGGGCATCCGGAAACAGGCTCAAATTCTAGTCGGAGACTTCTTAGATCCGGCCAACGGATACGCTCGTTCTAAGCTTTATGACCCAACCTTTACACATGAATACCGCCAAGGCACTGAAACGTGAAAGTTGCACTTGTGGCCTTGACTGATCGTGGCCTGGCCACAGCCAGGCGTATCAGCAAAGAGCTTCCGAACACAGTAGTTCGCGCACTTTTTATTCATGACAAAGTCCTTAGACAAGAAGTCTTGAGCCAAAATAGAAATCAGGTGCAAAGTTTTCGGCGTTTGGGCGATATCGTTCCGAGCCTTTGGCGGGAGTACTCTGTTCTCGTTTTTGTCATGGCGACAGGGATTGTAGTGCGCCAAATCGCTGCCCTGATCGAAATTAAAGACCGCGATCCGGCGATCCTTGTTTTAGATGAAGAAGGAAAGTTCATTATTCCCTTGCTTTCCGGGCATTTAGGCGGTGCCAACGCCTGGGCCAATCATCTCGCCCATCAGATAGGAGCTTTAGCGGTTATTACGACAGCCACTGATGGTCGAGGTTTGATTGCTCCTGATGAATACGCCCGCCGGTATCGGTGGAAAGTCGAACCTCTAGATCATTTGCCCACTGTCAATAGTTTACTTTTAGAACAAGGTTTTCTCAACGTCTGGACAAGTTACCCATTAAAATCTGAATGCGCTTGGGTGAACGATGAGCATTATCATTTCTTGTCTGAAACCGAGCAAGCAAAAGCAAATGTCATTTTGGATGCTTTTCCTCACGCAGATATAAAAGAGGATTGCGTATATTTAGTTCCCCCCGTCTTAAGTGTCGGAGTCGGATGCCGGCGGGGCATTAGCACTGAAGCCGTCTTAGCGGGGATAACTTCAGGGGTTGAGCTGATCGGGGCCTCTCTTAAAGCAGTAGCGGGGATTTATAGTATTGACCTTAAATCAGACGAAGTTGGTCTGATTGAAGCGGCAAAACACCTGCGGGTCCCGTTTCAAACCTTTCATGCAAAAGAACTCCAAGCGATCATTGAACAAGAACAATTAAGTCGATCGACGTTTGTATCAGAAAAGATAGGAGTGGACGGGGTATGCGAAGCAGCGAGCTTACTGGGAACTCAAAAGGGACGACTAGTTCTCCCGAAGACCAAGTATCAGGGGGTGACCGTAGCAATCAGCGTGGAAAACTCTGTGTCGTGGGCATCGGGCCCGGAGATCCTGAACATATGACCAAACGGGTTCAGACAGTTTGGGAGGAAGTTGACTTTGTTGTTGGTTATAAAACCTACATAGATCTCATTCGGCCGTATTTAACGAATCAAGAGATTGTCGTCAACGGAATGCGTCAAGAGATTGACCGCTGTCGAGAGGCGATTCGTTTAGCAGCCATGGGACATAGGGTAGCTGTCGTGAGTAGTGGGGATGCCGGGGTTTACGGTATGGCCGGTATTGTTATTGAGTTACTGGAGCAAGAGGGATTTCTGGACATTCCACTCGAGATTGTTCCTGGAATCACGGCAGCCAATGCGGCCGCCTCCATGTTGGGTGCTCCTTTAATGCATGATTATGCTGTGATTAGCTTAAGTGATCTCATGACGCCTTGGGAAGTCATTGAAAAACGCGTGCGTTTAGCGGCTGAGGGGGATTTTATCTTTGCGCTTTATAACCCCAAAAGTAAAGGACGTCCGCAACACATTGAGACTGTGCGCGAGATTATTCTTCGTTACCGTCGTCCTGAAACTCCAGTCGGTCTTGTCCGTGAGGCCTTACGGGGCGAGGAGTCCAGTGTGCTCATGACCACACTAGGTGATTTTACAAATCACCCGATAGACATGCTGACCACTGTAATTATTGGGAACTCTCAAACCCGTATGATAGGCCCTTATATGGTTACCCCTCGAGGGTACAAGCTGTGAGGTTATTGGTCTTGGCTGGAACAGAGGATGGGCGTGAACTAGCGGAGGCACTCAAACAACGTGGCCACGATATTTTAGTTTCCACTCTGACCACCTATGGTGCGGATTTGGCCCTAGAACAGGGGCTTCAAACTCGCTCAGGAGCAATGGATGCCCAGAGTCTTGCAGACCTTTTAGAAGGAGGTGCCTTCGCGGCCCTTGTGGATGCTACCCATCCCTATGCGGTACAGGTGAAGTCAATGGCCCAAACTGTTTGCGAAAAACTATCCCTTCCCTACCTTCGTTGGCAGCGTGCTCCACTGGAACTGGAGGATCATCCCCTCATTCATTGGGCGGAGGACATTCCAGCCGCTGCTCAAATTGCCGCTGAGTTAGGTGGGCAGCGTCTACTGCTGACGACAGGCAGCAATGCGTTGCCTGAATGGGTATCTCTACCCGCTTTGAAAGACAAAACGCTTTATATTCGCGTTCTGCCGACAGCTGAGGTTTTGACGCGCTGTGAAGCCTTAGGGTTTAAACCTAATCAAATTATCGCTGCTCAAGGCCCTTTTTCCCAGGAGTGGGATGAAGCGATGTTCAAACAATTAAGGATTGAGGTCGTAATTGCTAAAGAAAGTGGCAAAGTGGGAGGAACCCTCGAAAAGGTACAAGCTTGCCTCGGTTTAGATATCCCTTTAATTCTTCTCATGCGTCCAGCATCGGAGGCCCAAGGCAGTTCTATTTCACAATTTATTAAACAGTTGGAGGAGATTTTATGGAATCCGAGATCATACTCTTAGGACACGGTAGTCGCCGTGCCGAAGCAAACGAAGGACTTTTAGTTGTTGCTCAAAAAGTGAGTCTGTTAATGGGTCAAACAGTAACGCCCGCCTATATGGCGCATGATCATCCCAGCCTTCCTGAAGTAGTAGAGGCTAAAATTAAAGAGGGAGCCTTAAAGCTTGTTATAATGCCCCTCTTTCTATTTCGAGGAGTCCACGTGTCCGTGGATATCCATGAGGAATTGCGTGAAATTAGAGAACAACATCCGAACGTAGAAATCATATTTACCAAAGAACTGGGAGCGGATGACGGCATCGCCAATCTGGCTTGGGTTCGTATCAAGGAGGCCATGGGCGCATGACATCGTTTATCTTGGACCCAGGTCAAATCGAGACGGAGAGTATGCGCATCATACGAACCGGACTAACACGTCCTTGGTCAGAGGATGAATACCCGGTTGTGGAACGTTTAATTCATACGAGCGGAGATCCTTCTTTGGAACAGGTCATTGCGATTCATCCGCAAGCGATTGCTTGCGGCCTCAAGGCTTTGAAAGAGGGCGCAAACGTCATTACCGATGTTGAAATGGTCCGTGCAGGCATCTCCAAAGAAAAACTTCAATCTCTAGGTGGAACTGTGGTAAGCTATCTCAACGCCCCTGGGGTTGCGGAACAGGCCAAGGCCTGGGGAATCACACGCTCAATGACAGCTTTTCGAATGCATCCAGAGAGTCTGCGCGGCTCAGTTATTGCCATCGGTAATGCGCCAACTGCTCTGCTCGAAGTCTTACGTTTGGCCGAGAATCCAGAAACTCGTCCAGCCTTAATCATCGGCATACCCGTTGGTTTTGTTGGGGCGAAAGAGTCCAAGGATATTCTTTGGGAACGCCAAGAAATCCCGTCGATTACGGTTTTAGGGACGCGGGGAGGAAGCCCACTGGCTGCAACAGTTGTTAACGCGTTAATTTATACAGTTTTAAAGCAACTGTAAGGTATCGAACTACGATAAAGAGGGTGATATACTTGTCTTCTGAAAAAAAATTATCAGCAAGACTCATGATCCAGGGGACCTCTTCAAGCGTTGGGAAAAGCGTTCTGGCGGCTGCCTTTTGCCGGATCTTTTATCAGGAAGGGTATAGGGTTAGTCCGTTTAAGGCGCAGAATATGGCCCTTAACTCCTTTGTGACAGCAGCTGGCGGAGAGATGGGCCGTGCACAGGTGGTTCAGGCCCAAGCTGCAGGGGTGGAACCGGATGTCCGAATGAACCCGATTTTACTGAAACCCAGTGGGCCAAGCGGGTCCCAAGTTGTCATTATGGGTCAGTCGCAGGGGAACGTGACAGCCCTGCGTTACCACGGAGAATATCAACGCATGACTTGGCCGTTTGTTCAAGATGCCCTTCACTCGCTTCTTGACGAATACGAGATCGTGGTTATTGAAGGGGCTGGGAGTCCCGCAGAAGTTAATCTTAAATCGAATGATATTGTTAATATGCGCGTAGCTCTGGAGGCCAATTCTCCGGTTTTGCTTGTGGCAGATATTGACCGCGGTGGCGCCTTGGCTTCGGTGGTGGGGACCTTGGAATTAGTAGAACCCAATGAACGAGCAATGATTAAAGGCATTATCTTTAATAAGTTCCGTGGGGAGCTAGCGCTGCTTCAACCTGCGCTAGATTTTATTGAACAGAGAACAGGAATCCCAGTGGTAGGGGTTGTCCCATATTTTAAAATTCGGATTCCGGATGAAGATTCCGTTGCCTTAAATGAGTCTTTCGAACAACCTTCGGTGGCTCTCTCCGAACAATTAGACGTTGTAGTGATTCGTTTTCCATATATTTCTAATTTCACCGACTTTGATGCCCTGCAAGATGAACCTGATGTCTCAGTGCGCTATGTCACAGAAGTCGGGAATTTGGGCAAACCAGACCTTATTATTCTTCCAGGTAGTAAAAATACCCTAGCCGATTTGCATTTCCTTCACCAGAGCGGTTTAGGACAGCAGATTTCTAAGTTCACTGAGGATAATGTTCCGCTGATTGGTATCTGTGGTGGGTACCAAATGATGGGACGTTCTGTGATGGATCCGCTGCATACGGAGTCCGAATTGGAAGAGGTTTTAGGGCTCGGGATTCTGCCGATGGTGACAGAATTTTATCCGCAGAAACATACCGTCCAGAGTACGGGGACGATTCTTGCCAATCAAGACTTTTTTAAAGCTTGCACGGGAGAAACGGTCGTTGGCTATGAGATTCACATGGGGCGATCCACTATGGATGAAGGACAGGCACCACTTTTTAATTTGACCTCGAACGGAGTGTCCTATGCTGATGGTCTACAAGCCGGAAACGCTTATGGAACCTACTTACATGGGATTTTTGATAATGACAGTTTGCGAACAGCGCTTTTGGTCTGGCTGTGGCAACGCAGAGATCGGCTCAGACCCGTAGGAGCGTCACTTTCTCAGGCAGCCCTTCGTGAGTCGGCCTTTAATGAGTTGGCAGATTTGGTGCGTCAAAGTGTCGATCTCGAACGAGTGCGGGCAATTATGGGCTTAGACCATGCCGTCCATTAGTTTCCTCACGGTCGCTGTTCTGATCGGGTTTTTTCTCGACCAAATTATAGGAGACCCCCGCAATTGGCCCCACCCAGTCGTGGGAATCGGAAACGTTATTGCCTTTTTGGAGCGCCATCTAAATCAGGGGTCTCCCGAGGCACGTCGCCAACGCGGGGCCCTTCTAACCATCCTAGTGGTTGGCGGAAGTTATCTGCTTACTTGGGCTGTGATTTGGGGAGCGAAGACAATTCATCCCTTAATCGGCCTAGGAGTCAGTGCGTATTTAATTTTCACAACTTTGTCGGGCAAATCTCTTTTAGATGCGGGGCAAAGTGTTATGGATCCTCTAAAACTCGATGACCTGGGCGAGGCTCGGCAACGACTATCATGGTTGGTTAGCCGTGACACGGAGAATCTGTCCGTTGGGGAGGTTGTACGAGGTACAGTCGAAACGCTCGCTGAAAACTTCGTTGATGGGATTTTGTCACCGCTTTTTTATGCGGCTCTTGGCGGGGCTCCTTTAGCAATGGCCTTCAAAGCAATTAGCACCCTGGATTCGATGGTTGGTTATCGGAATGAACGGTATGAGGAGTTTGGTTGGTTCTCTGCCCGAACGGATGATTGGGCTAATTACGTGCCAGCCCGGTTATCGGTCCCCATCTTACTTCTAGCAGGCTGGTTAAGGCGAATGCCAGTATGCCATGCCTATCGGATGTGGAAACGAGACGCCGCAGGTCATCCAAGTCCAAACGGTGGAAACCCGGAAAGTGTTGTGGCTGGCTTACTGGGCATTCGTCTTGGTGGGATTAATATCTATCATGGCCAACCTCATCATCGGGCGGAAATGGGAGATGCCCTTCATCCCGTGAACGCCACCGATATAGTTCATTGCCGAATTCTGGTTCGAACGGCGACTTGGTTATCCCTTTTACCTGCTCTTTTGCTAGCTTACATAAGGTGAATTCGTGGTTCGTGCATACTCAATGTTCGTTCTTCGATTTTGAAGAATGAACTACGGAACTAAGGTAAACAAAGGTAGCATCAGTTGCAAATCTTTCAAAATTAATTGAGAGAAGAAAAAGTCTATTAACTGAGAGGAGGGTGGCAGGTTAGGGTATGCCTTAGGCATTCCTCCACTACCCAAAAGGGATAGTGGTTTCCTGCCAAGCCATTATGAAAATTCCTCGGATTGTCGTAGCGGGAACGCATAGCGGTGTGGGTAAAACAACCCTTGCTACTGGTTTGATGGCGGCTTTGAAAAAACGTGAGCGGCCAATTCAGGGGTACAAGGTCGGTCCGGATTACATAGATCCTAGTTATCATGCAGCAGCTACGGGGGTAGCTTCTCGCAATCTTGACCGCTGGTTGTTGGGTGAGCATCTCCCTTCCGTCTTTGCTCAAAGTTCTAGGGAACGTTGGGCGGTGATTGAAGGAGTAATGGGCCTGTTTGATGGCATGAGCGGAACAGCGGGGTTCGGAAGTACGGCTGATGTGGCTAAACTTCTTCAAGCTCCCATTGTCCTCATTGTCGATGCCTCCTCGATGTCCCGCAGCGTGGCGGCTTTAGTGCACGGTTTCAATACCTTTGACCCCGAAGTAAACCTGCAAGGGGTAATACTTAACCGGGTAAAATCTTTAGCTCAAGAAAAAATACTGAGAGAAGCCCTCAGCGATCTCCAGATTCCAGTTCTCGGAGTTCTCCCGAAAGAAGGGGCACTACATCTTCCAGAACGGCATTTAGGCTTGGTCCCGGTGGGGGAGCGTGGACTATTAGAAGGCTTTATCGATACGCTTTCAGAGTTAATAACCAAACACGTCGATTTGGAGCAAGTTGAAAGCATTATGCTGAGCGCACCGGATCTTGATGAAGCTACTTTTTTAGCGAAGAAAACAAGCGAGCGTTCTGCTCCGAGTTCAGGCACGAATCCTGTCTCTAGTGCAGTTAGGCTACCGGCTCATGAAAAGTTTTGTTTAGGTTTAGCTTTGGATGAAGCCTTTCTTTTCTATTACCAAGATGCTTTAGACTTAGCAGAACGCTTGAATTTTATAATTGTACCGTTTAGTCCTCTGCATGACTCTGCACTACCCAAGGATCTTGACGGTATTTTCTTAGGTGGAGGGTTTCCAGAGCTTCATCTTAATCGCTTAAGCGAAAACCATAACTTTCTAGACTCTTTGCGCACCTATGCGGCGAGTGGCAAGCCGATCTATGCTGAATGTGGAGGGTACATGTACCTTGGACGCTCCATCACGGATTTTGAAGGCAGAGAAGTTACCTTGGCAGGTCTCATTCCCATGAAGGCAGAAATGACCAAACGTTTACAGGGCATAGGCTATCGGCGAGGAGTTTTTTGTGAGGATAATTTTTTAGGTCCTCGTGGGACAACGGTTCAAGGGCATGAATTTCATTATTCACGTGTGACCTATACTCAAGAGTTTCCTGCAGCCTATGAATTGTTCCGAGGAGATAACGCCGATCGAATGGAGGGGTATGCCCGGGATAATATCGTCGCATCGTACCTACACCTGCATTTTTCGGGACACCAGGAGCTACTCGAGCATTGGTTCAAGTCGCATTTTCGGGGAATCGAGTTATGATAACCGTTTATACCGGTCAGGGCAAAGGGAAGACGACGTCAGCGATCGGCGAAGCTGTGCTCGCTCATTCTAAAGGGCAACGGGTTCTAATGGTACAATTCCTCAAAGGGAGTACTTACAGTGGAGAACTAATCGGTCTAAGCCGTTTAGGGATTCCTATCCTCCAATTTGGATTGGGCTGTCGTTGGTCAGGAATGATTCGTACCGGTATGAAACACTGTACCGGGTGTGGGGAATGTTTTCGGCAAAACCGCGATCCCGAGATCGCTCTAGAGTTGGCGCAACAGGCCTTTGACTTCGTATTGGGCGAGGTCGAGGCCAACACTTATCAAGTTATTATTTTGGATGAAGTGAGTCACGCTCTGAACCGTGGATTTCTTGGCCTAGACCCTTTGAAAGAACTTCTGTTAAGAAGTTCTTCCCTGCACTGGATTCTAACGGGTCGTGGAATGCCCGATACCTTAGAGCCTTTGGTGGACAATTGGTGGGACTTAAACTTGCTCAAACATCCTTTTGCTAAAGGGGTTAACAGTCGTAGGGGGATTGAATATTAATGGATTTCGCGGTTGGGTTGGCCCGGTGTCCGGGAACATGTGGAGAATGGGTACAAGGGGCTCGCCGAGGAGTTCCATTTTTGGTAGATTGTCCCATTGACCGATTTTCTGAGGTTAGGGTGACGTTGAGCTTTGACGCTAATGGCTGGGATCTTCCTCCGGGCAAAACAAAAGCTCTCCAAGTCTTGCAATTGCTCAAAGAGAGCCTTGGTCTACCGACCTTGAGTGGCAAGGTGGAATTTATCCAGCAACTTCCGGAAGGGAAAGGTATGGCGAGTTCAACGGCCGACATTACTGCTGTGGCGGCAGCTACTCTAATTGCTCTTGGCGAGGATCCCGTCCCAGAACGCTTGGCGCAATTTGCTTTACGGATTGAACCGAGCGACAGCGTGATGTTCCCAGGCATCACTGAGATCGACCATGTTCAGGGCCATAGCCATCGCTTACTGGGATCTTCGGTCCCTGCCCTGTTTCTTGCCCTAGATTGGGGTGGAACAATCGATACCAGGGTGTTTAATGCCCGACCTGGTTTAGCGGAACATTATCGGCTTTATGAAGGTGAAATTGAGAGAGCTTATAGATTAGCTCGTGAAGGAATAGAGCAAGCTGATTTGGAAAAATTGGCGGCTGCCGGGACAATCAGTGCCCGGTGTAATCTAGAGATAAACCCTAAAGCATTGTTTGAACCCTTCTTGGCCTGGGTTCGTCAACAAGGCGGGCTAGGCGTGGTTACTGCCCATAGCGGTACACTGCTGGCTGGAGTATTTCCACTAGACGGCTTTTCCAGTCGGGAGATAGGCAAAAACTTACGACTTGAGGCGCAGCAACGATTTACCCCGGTGTACCTTGATCTCTTTAACAGTCATTGCGGAGGAATCTTGGCATCTAAATTAAAATTATCTGAAAATGCGGGGTGAAACTATGCACGGTGGAAATTTACGGAAAGCCCAAGAATTGTATAACTTGACTTCATTTATTGACCTGTCCGCCAATATCAATCCTTTTGGGCCGCCGGCAGGGGTTTGGGAGGCCTTGCAACTGGGTATGTCAGAGATAGTGCATTACCCAGACCCTGAGAGTCAAGCCTTAAGAAAGACGCTTGCCGGTCATTTGGGTCTACCTACCGAAATGATCATGGTCGGTAACGGTGCCGGTGAATTAATTTTTACAATTGTTCAAGCGTTAAAACCAAAAAAAGTAGCGATTCCAGTTCCCACGTTTAGTGAATATGAACGGGCCGCGCGTGCGATAGGATCTGATGTGAGCTATATCCCACTGGGCTCGGAAGGTTGGGCTAAATTTAATCGAATAGAAGGAGAAAGCGTATCCGATAAATCCGCTCGAGGACCCGAAACTGAAACCGAAAGAGACATAAGAGTAGATCGGATATGGCGGGAACTCCTTGCAGGGTGTGAATTGCTCTTTCTTTGCTCCCCCCATAACCCGACCGGGAGTGTGCTGGAAAAAAAGACTTTTGAACGAATCCTACGCTTAACCAAAGAATTAGGTTGTCGAATTCTGTTCGATGAGTCTTTCTTGGATTTTCTACCGGATGAGTCACGTAAGTCAACTCGTACTTATCTAGAGGCCAACGATCACCTCCTTGTTTTATACTCCTTAACGAAGTTTTACAGTTTACCGGGGTTGCGTTTGGGTACTGTCTTTGCGCATGAATCCTTGCTTGCGCTCTTCGAGCGCTATCGCGATCCTTGGTCTGTGAATGTTCTGGCTCAACATGCCGGAATCGCAGCACTTCTGGACTTGAGGTATTCGGAGGAGGTTCGGGCAAAATTGGCGGAGAGCAGATCCTATTTCTACAAAGAATTTGCACTCTGTGATTTCTCGAATCTTCGTCTTTGCTCAACCTCTGTTAATTTTGCTTTGATCGAGATCTTGAACCATTCATCCCAAGACTTGATCCAACATTTGGGACGTCTTGGGATTCTGGTACGTGATTGTGCCAGCTTTACCGGTCTTCCAGGTGATTTTATTCGGGTGGCCATTAAAGATATTTTAGTCATGCAACAGCTCATTAAGGGTTTAAAAACTTTCTATTTTCAAGAGGAGCAATAATTGCTCCTCTTTTTTAATCGATTCTTGACAAGTCCACAGGTTTCTATTACAATAAGACCGCGACACGTATGTGCATATACACATATATAATCTCTCCCCTTATGTATATTCATAATTTTATAATTGCTAGTTATGTGAAACCATTTTCAAATACATTCAAATATTCCATTGAAAGGAGATAAAGTAATGAACCATCTTTTAGTAAGCTATCCTAAGCTTACTAGTCCTTGTCACTGTTTGAATATAAGGCGAGCTTCTCGGGCGGTAACGCAATTTTACGAAACTGTTCTGGAACCAAGCGATCTTAAGGTAACGCAGTATTCGTTATTGAGGAATCTTGAACTAGTGGAGCCTGTTACGATCAGTGAGCTGGCCAAAACCATGCGGATTGACAGAACTACCCTGAACCGAAATATGAAGCCATTAATAGATGTCGGTCTAATAGCAGTTAATTCTGGAGATGATCCACGCTCCAAGCACGTGGTACTCACCGAAGCTGGAAGAATCTCGTTGCTCAAGGCTGGGACACTATGGTGTGTGGCACAAGCATCACTAAAGGAATATATGGGAGAAGCAGAATTAGCGACTTTAGAGGTATTGCTTTCGAAACTGGAAGCGCTGATACCGTGATTCTGCATTAAGCAAATGGTGCATATACACGTTGATCAAGCAGATTGGAACAAGGAGGAAAGACTATGTCACTTACATCACAGATTAAAGAATATGCTTTAAATATTGGGTATAGCAAAATCGGGATTATTCCTGCCGAGAACTTTCCTGAATACATTGACGATTTAACGAAGCGAAACGAAATGTATGATTTTTATGTGAAATCTCCTTACCGTCCGCTGGCCATTGCAGATCTCAAATCTCTGATGCCGAATGCAAAATCAATCATAACGACAGTCTATGATTATGCGCAGAAAAGCTTCCCCAAGGAACTGACCAATAAAATTGGACGGGTTTATCAAGCAAGAAGTTATGATCCGCCACCTGAATATATCAATGGTGCCAGACCTGAGTTAATGCGAACATTTTTACGTAAACTTAGTTGCGAAGTGGGCGAAAAAATTGCCTTGCCGGAAAGAGTAGTTGCGGCTAAGGCTGGTGTAACCAATTACGGCAGAAATGGTTTTGCCTATGCTGAAGGGATCGGGTCCTTTATCTACCTAAAATCCTTCATAGTGGACAGAGAACTTGAATACGACAATCCCACTAGGAAGGAGGTATGTCCGGTAGGATGTACTGCCTGCATGAAAGCATGTCCGACAAAAGCGATCTATGAACCTCATAAAATAAATCCCCTCCGCTGTATCGCTTTCCATACCTTCTTAACTCAAGAAGGTATGGCCGGTAGCTACATCCAGCCTGAAATTCGTGAAAAGATGGGGACAAAGATTCAAGGCTGCGACATTTGCCAGGATGTATGCCCCCTCAACCAAGAACGGTTAAAAAGTATACTGCCGGAGGATGAGTATTTGGTGAAAGTCGCTCAGGATTTCAGTCTCTCTCAAGTGCTTAACATGACAGATGAGTTTTATGACACCAGAGTACGGCCCTTGTTGTTCAACTATATAAAAGAGAGAAAATACTTTCAGCGTAATGCTGCCATTGCGCTTGGTAATCTTAGAGACCCGGCATTTGTTCCTGATCTGGCCTTTGCCATGGATGATCCAGAAGAGTTAGTACGTGGCAACGCAGCATGGGCATTAGGGAAAATTGGCGTTAGATCAGCCAAACAAGTGCTCGAAGATAAGCTTGGCAAGGAAACATCTGAAGCTGTAAAAGAAGAGATTCGACAAGCTTTATCTACAGGATAACCACCGATATGGTAGGCCGGAGTTGTATACAGAGACTGCCGAGGTTATGGTGTCAATTTTCCCGGATCTTGTCATAAATTTAGACACTGTCTTTGATTTGTAATTTTATTTTCGTTTTTCGTTAGAAGGGTCCTATTAAAAATTTAACAGAAATGTACACTAGGACATCTCATGGAGGCGAAAGCCGTTTTTTTCTTACTCTACTCTAAGGAAAAAACGGCTTTCGCCTTGTATCTTTTTATTTTTAATAGACACCACAAGTGTCAATAGTCAATAAATGCAAATTGCTCTTCCAGAACATCTCCATGGACGTAATCGAGAAAAATAACCAAAACGTCTAGAGCGTTTCCCTTTGACTTTAATAAATAATCGGATTTTTCTGACTAATTCATAAAATTCTTTATGTTTTCTTTACGTTATTTACCTTGTTCTTTATGGAGATTTTATGTGCATTGGATCTGCGATGGATCTATAATAAGTTTGCGTTAGAAGTAAATAGTCTTTTATTGGGTAAGCTAGAGTAAGTTTTGGCAGTAAAAAGAGTTTACTGTGCTCAGTATTCAACAAATCTCGTCAAAAATACGAAAGGGGATCAACATGTTTCGTCTTAAAAACCTCTTAATCGGTAAACCACTGCATAATTCATTACTTGTCCACGAGAAACTGACTAAAATTAAAGCCCTAGCTGTGTATTCCTCCGATGCCCTATCCTCAGTGGCTTATGCTACGGAAGAAATACTCTGGGTTCTAGCACCCCTAGGGGCTTTTGCGTTGTCTTTTTCGTTGCCCATTGCTGGAATAATTCTCTTACTTTTAGCTTCGCTAATTATGTCCTATCGCAAAACTATTTCTGCCTATCCATCAGGGGGAGGAGCCTATATTGTCGCCAAAGATAATTTAGGACAAATTCCTGGGTTGGTGGCTGGGTCTTCCCTAGTGCTAGACTATATACTGACTGTCGCAGTGAGTATTGCAGCTGGAGTAGCCGCTATTACTTCGGCGTTCCCCAGTCTTCTCCCGCATACGGTAG
>JGI12269J14319_10001144_pt1 | contig 26411 bp, 24 predicted proteins | sample PeaSoiSIISIP2007_FD_14319 | JGI IMG/M metagenome (IMG submission 14319)
GCCGCAGNNGCGACGGCGGTAGCCGCAGCGGTGACGGCGGTAGCCGCAGCGGCGACGGCGGGTCCGACGGCGGGTCCGACGGCGATGTCTACCGACGGCTCGACCAGGTGGCGTCGACGGTGGCACCGGGGGCGGGCGGCGTCCTGTTCACGCCGTGGCTCAACGGCGAGCGCTCACCGGTGGACGACCACACCATCCGGGGTGGGTTCCACAACCTGTCGCTGGCCACCTCGCGCCCGGACATGGTGCGCGCCGTGTTCGAGGGGGTGGCGCTCAACAGCCGGTGGCTGCTCGGGGCGGTGGAGCGTTTCGTCGGCAGGCGCTTCGAGGTGCTCGCCTTCGTCGGGGGTGGCGCCAACTCCGACGTGTGGTCCCAGATCCACGCCGATGTCACCGGCCGGCGCATCCGGCAGGTGGCCGAACCGGTGCTCGCCAACGTGCGGGGTGCGGCGCTGCTGGCCCTGCTCGCGCTCGGTCGGATCGGCGTGCAGGACATTCCCGCCATGGTGGGAGGGGGCCGGACCTTCGAGCCGGACCGGGCCGCCGCCCCTGTCTACGACGAGACCTACCGGGAATTCGTCAACCTCTACAAGCAGACCAAGCAGATCCACCGGCGGCTGAACGGGCACTGACCTCCACCCGCCCACCACGCGGTGCGGGGGTCACCTCCGACGAGCCAGGGTCAGATGCGCTCGAAGTTCCGGGCGAGCTCCCAGTCGGTGACCACGCGGTTGGCCCGGACCCACTCCTGGCGGGCGGTGTTGACCAGGTGGTGGTGCACGTCCTCGCCGAACGAGGCGGCGGCCACCTGACTCGCCTCGAGCTCGGCGATGGCCTCCACCAAGGTGGTCGGCACCCGGGCCACGTCGGTGGCGTCGTAGGCGTTGCCCTCGAACGGCGCCCCCAGCTCGAGGCCGTGCTCGACGCCCCACAGCCCGGCGGCGATGATCGCCGCCAGGGCCAGATAGGGGTTGGCGTCGGCCCCGGGGATGCGGCACTCGACCCGGCGTCCCTCGCCCTTGCCCACCAGGCGGAACCCGCACGTGCGGTTGTCGATGCCCCACACGGCGGCGGTGGGGGCCCACGATCCGGGCACGTAACGCTTGTAGGAGTTGACGTAGGGCGCCCACATCCACGTGAGCTGCCGGGCACAGTGGACGAGCCCGGCCACGAAATGCTGCCCCACGTCCGACAGGCCCGACGGTTCGTGGCTGCCCGCCATCCGGGACTCGCCCGACGTCGCGTCCCACATGCTGGCGTGGATGTGGCACGACGACCCCACCTCGGCCATGGACCACTTGGCCATGAACGAGGCCGATCGGCCGCACTGGTCGGCGATTTCCTTGACGCCGTTCTTGAACACGACATGGCGGTCGGCGACCTCGATGGCGCCGCCGTAGGTGACGTTGACCTCGTGCTGGCCGCGCCCGGCCTCCCCCTTGGAGAACTCCACCGGTACGCCCGCGCCGAGCATCTCGTTGCGGATGCGCCGAAGCACGTACTCCTCGCGCGAGGTCTGCAGCAGCTGGTAGTCCTCGATGGTCGAGACATGGGGGTGGAGGTCGCGCCATCCCTGGGCCGACGCCTCCTCGAACGTCTCACGGAACAGGTAGAACTCCAGCTCGGTGGCGCACTTCACGTCGAAGCCGAGGTTCCTGGCCCGCTCCACCTGCCGGGCCAGGATCCGGCGGGGTGACACCTCCACCGGCGCACCCTCGCCGTCGGCGACGTCGCAGATGACCATGGCCGAGCCCTCCAGCCACGGCAGGAGCCGCAGCGTGGTGAGATCGGGGACGGCCACCACGTCGCCATAGCCGCTGTCCCAGTTGGTGAAGCGGTATCCCTCCAGCGGCTCCATGTCCACGTCCACGGCGAGGAGGTAGTCGCACGCTTCGATACCGTGTTCGAGGACATGCTCGAGGAAGAACCCGCCCGTCACCCGCTTCCCGACGGGACGCCCCTGCATGTCGGGGAACGCCACCACCACGGTGTCGACGTTCCCGTCGGCGATGCGCTCGGACAGCTCGTCGAGGTCCAGCATCACCGCACCATGGCACGGCCGGCCCGGCACGTCCAGCACCGGCGGACCGGCGTCATTCGGGGGTCACGTAGGCAGCGGTGATGCCTCCGTCGACCACCAGGGCCGAGCCGGTCATGAACGAGGACTCGTCCGAGGCGAGGAACAGCGCGGCCCGGGCCACCTCTTCGGCCCGACCGAGCCTGCCCATGGGGATGTGCACCAGGCGACGGTTTCGGCGCTCGGGGTCCGACAGCAGCTCGGCCAGGAGGGGTGTCTCGATGGGGCCGGGGCACAGGGCGTTGGCGCGGATGCCCCGGCGGGCGTACTCCACGGCGAGCTCGCGGGTGAACGACAGCACCCCGCCCTTCGACGCCGTGTAGGCCACCTGGGCCGTGGCCGCCCCCACCAGGGCCACGAAAGAGGCCACGTTCACGATCGACCCGCCCCCGGCCTCGATCATGGCGGGCACGGCGGCCCGGCTGCACAGCCACACCCCCCGCAGGTTCACGGCCATGACGCGGTCCCACGTCTCGGGGGGCGTGTCGAGGACGCCACCGTCGTCGGCGGGGAAGATGCCGGCGTTGTTGAACAGCACATGAAGGGCGCCGAACTCCCGCACGGCGGCGCTCACCGCCGTCTGCGCCTGGGCCTCGTTGGAGACGTCGACGGTCACCGCCGCGGCGCGGCCCCCGGCGGCTTCGATGCCGGCCACCGTCTGGCGCGCTGCCTCGTGCGCCACGTCCGCCACCATCACGGCGGCGCCCTCGGCGGCGAACAACCCGGCTGCGGCGCGGCCGATGCCGCTCCCCGCTCCGGTGATGAGCGCCACCTTGCCCTCGAGCCGTGCCGGCACGGCGCGACCATACCGTCACCGGCCCCGTGACGGACACTGGCCCCATGCCCATGCCCATGCCCATGCCCATGCCCATGCCCATGCCAAGGGGCCGAGTCCGGGCCGCCACGGCGCCGGGACGGGTCGCGACGGCGACGGCGGGTGTGATACTGGTCCGATGGCACGACGCCCGCCGCTCGTCGGCGTGACCACCTACCGCCAGCAGGCGTCGTGGGGCCCGTGGGACCGGCCTGCGGCCGTGCTCGGCACCTCCTACGTGGAGTGCGTGGCCTCGGCCGGTGGCCGGCCCGTGCTTCTCCCTCCCTGTGAGGGGGCCGGTGGGGGGGAGGCCTCGGCGGCGGCCGTGGTGAGCGCGTTGGACGCGGTGGTGCTCGTGGGGGGCGGCGATGTCGACCCCGCCCGGTACGGCCAGGCGCCGCACCCCGCCACGTCGGGGGTGGATCCGCGGCGCGACGCCTCGGAGCTGGCTCTGCTGGCCCAGGCGCTGGCGCAGGACGTGCCGGTGCTGGCCATCTGCCGGGGGATGCAGCTGCTCGACGTGCACCTCGGGGGGACACTCGTGCAGCACCTGCCCGACGTGGTGGGCGGGCCCCGGCACCAACCCGCCCAGGGTTGCTTCTCCTCCGTCGACATCGTGACGGAACCCGGCTCGGTGGTGGCCAAGATCATGGGTGCCACGGCCCGTGTCCGGTGCTCGCACCACCAGGCCCTGGACCGCCTGGGCGAGGGTCTGGTGATCTCGGCCCGCTCCGTCGACGGCGTGGTCGAAGCCGTCGAGCTCCCCGCCGCCCGCTTCGCCCTCGGGGTGCAGTGGCACCCCGAGGAGGACGGCGACGTCCGCCTGTTCGACGCGCTGGTGAGCGCGGCGTGAGCGACCGGGCCGGCTCTGGCACCGTCCGGGTCGTGAACCCGGCCACCGAGGCCACGGTGGCCGAGCTCGCCCGTGAGGGCGTCGAGGAGGCCGACGCCGCCGTCCGCCGGGCCGCGGGGGCGTTTCCGACGTGGCGCGACATGGCCCCTCCCGACCGGGCCCGGGTGCTGCGGCGTTTCGCCGAGCAGGTCGAGGCCCACACCGAGGAGCTCGCCCTGCTCGAGACGCGCAATGTCGGCAAGCCCATCGCCGACAGTCGCGGTGAGGTGTCCATGGTGGCCGACGTCCTGCAGTTCTACGCCGGGGCCGTGGACAAGCACCGGGGGACGACCATCCCCGTGGCGGGCGGCGTCGACGTGACCTGGCCCGAGGCGCTCGGCGTGGTGGCGGCCATCGTGCCGTGGAACTTCCCCTTGGCCATCGCCTCGTGGAAGGTCGGCCCCGCCCTGGCGTGCGGCAACACCGTGGTGCTGAAGCCGGCCGAGCTCACGCCGCTCACGGCCCTGCGCTTCGCCGAGCTCGCCCTCGACGCCGGGCTCCCCGAGGGGGTGCTCCAGGTGGTGGTGGGGAGGGGGACGACGGTGGGGTCCGCCCTGGTGGAGCACGCCGACGTGGCCAAGGTGGCGTTCACGGGGTCCACCGAAGCAGGGCGCGACGTCATGGCCCGGGCGTCGGGCACCATCAAGCGCGTCACGCTCGAGCTGGGCGGCAAGTCGGCCAACGTCGTCTTCGCCGACGCCGATCTGGAGCTGGCCGCCGCCGCCGCCCCCGGCGCGGTGTTCGGCAACGCCGGGCAGGACTGCTGCGCCCGCAGCCGCGTGCTGGTCGAGCGCACGGTCTTCGACCGGTTCGTGGAGCTACTCGTGGCGGCCACCGAGGCCTTCGTCGTGGGCGACCCCGAGGACGCCGCCACCCAGATGGGGCCGCTCGTCTCCGCCGAGCACCGGGCCCGGGTGGCGTCGTACCTCGATCCGTCCCCCGACGCCGCGCCCGTGGCCGGACGGGGCCGGGCCCCCGACGGACCCGGATGGTGGTTCGCCCCCACCGTCCTGGCCCCGGTCGACACCGGCCGCCGGGTGTGGCGTGAGGAGATCTTCGGGCCGGTGGTGGCGGTGACGCCCTTCGACGACGAGGCGCAGGCGGTGGCCCTCGCCAACGACACCCCCTACGGGCTGTCCGGATCGATCTGGACACGCGACGTCGGCCGGGCCCTGCGCATGGCGAAGGCGGTGCAGGCCGGCGTGCTGTCGGTCAACTCCAACACCTCGGTGCGCGTCAACACGCCGTTCGGGGGCATGAAGCAGTCGGGCTTCGGCCGGGAGCTCGGCATGGAGGCCCTGGCGTCGTTCTCCGACGTCAAGAACGTCTTCCTCTCCACCGGGCCCTGAGCGGACCGGAGCGCAGCGCGGCCCGGCCGGCGGCGAGCCGTGGCCCGCCCGCCCGCCCGGTAACGTCTCGGGCGTGAGCCGTGACCGGAAGTTCGTCAAGCCGTTGGTGGCCGCCCTCGGACTGACGGGGACCATCGTGAGCGTGTGGTGGTTCGCCCTGAAGCCTCGCCGCAAGCGCGCCCGGCTGAAGGCGTCGGGGTCACCCCCGGCCGGCTGACGGCGGCCGGGCGGGCCCGACGGCCCCCCGGCGCGTCGACGATGCCGCCGCCGCGGCGCGGCCCGAGCGCCAGCGCGGTCCCGGAAGCGCTCAGACGGCGACGATGGCGGGCAGCACCTCGCTGATCGGTGCCCGCAGCACCACGTCGGCGATGGCGTCGTACCCGGTGGGCTCGCCGTTCACGATGATGACCTTGCTCCCGGCGTGGTGGGCGGTCGGCACCAGCCCGGCCGCGGGGTAGACCGACAGCGAGGAGCCCACCGCCAGCACGAGGTCACAGGCGAAGGCGGCGGCCTCGGCCCGGTCGAGGTCCTCGGGCACGAGGTTCTGGCCGAAGCTGATGGTGGCCGACTTGAGGATGCCGCCGCAGGGGTCACGGCCGGCCGTCTCGGTGCAGCGGGGGTCGTCCTCGCCGGCCCGGACGCGCTCGAGGACGGTGGGCATGGGCGTCCGTGCCGCGCACGCCATGCACACGACCTGGCGCATGGTGCCGTGGATCTCCACGATGCGTCGGGGATCGCTCCCCGCCTCCTGGTGCAGGCCGTCGATGTTCTGGGTGACGAGCGTGTGCAGAGTGCCGCGCCGCTCGAGCTCCACCAGGGCGCGGTGCCCGGCGTTGGGACGCGCCTGCCAGGTGGGCGACGCCATGCGGTCGCGCCACACCCGGCGCCGGGCGTCGGGGTCGCGCAGGTAGACCTGCAGGGTCGCCAGCTTCTCGGCCCCCGGGTTCCTGGTCCACACGCCCCGGGGGCCGCGGAAGTCCGGGATGCCCGAGTCGGTGGAGATGCCGGCCCCGGTGAGCACGAGCACCCGCCGCGCCGCCGCCACCAGCCGACGGGCCCGCTCCACGTCGTCGTCCGGGCCCGGCCCGTCGCCCGCCGCCCGATCCGGCGACGTGGCGGTGCGGGGCGCGTCGTCGTGCGGTGTGCCCATGGGGGGAGTCTCGCGCCGGGGGAAGGGCCGGGGATCGGGCCGCTCGGGGCCGGGCGGTCCGGGGCCGGTAGGTTCGGGCGCGTGTGGAGCTCGCTCCGACCCCTGCGCTCGCGCAACTTCGCCCTGGTGTGGGCGTCGGCCATGGTCTCGAACGTCGGGTCGTGGATCCAGACCGTGGCCCTCGGCATCGTCGTCACCGACCGCTCGCACAACCCGTTGTGGACCGGCGCCGTGGCCGCCGCCGCCTTCATCCCCATCGGCGTCCTCGCGCCCGTGGGCGGGGCGCTGGCCGACCGGCTCGACCGGCGGCGGTGGCTCATCACCACCACGCTGGGGGAGACGGCGTGCGCGGCGGCGCTGGCCGTGGCGGCGGCCACCGGCCACGCGCCCTCGTGGGCCCTCGTCGTGCTGGCCTTCCTGGGTGGCGCGTGCGCCGCGGTGGGATTCCCCACCTACCAGGCCATGGTGCCCGACCTGGTGCCGCCCGCCGATCTGCTGGGGGCGGTGTCACTGTCCTCGGCCCAGTTCAACCTGGGTCGCGTGGTGGGCCCCGCCCTGGCCGGGGTGGTCCTGCTGCTCGGCTCGCCGGCCTGGGCCTTCACCGTCAACGCCGTGTCCTTCGGGGCGGTGGTGGTGGCGCTCGTCATGGTGCGGCTGCCGGCCCGGACGCCGTCGGTGTCGGTCGACGGGATACTGCGCCGCATCGCCGACGGGGCCCGCACCGCCGCGGCCGACCCCGGGTGCCGCAGCGCCATCCTCCTCATCGGCATCGTGGCCCTGATCGGCTCACCGTTCATCGCCCTGGTGCCGGCCGTGGCCATCGACCGGCTCCACCACGGCACCACCGGGACGGCGGTGCTCGTGACGGCGCAGGGCGTCGGCGCCGTGTGCGCCGCGCTGGTGCTGGCGCCGCTGGCGGTGGCGCTCGGCCGCCGGCTGCTCGTGGGGGCCCTGCTGGTCTTCCCCGCGGTCCTGGTGGTCTACGGGCTGGCTCCGTCGCTGTGGACCGCCGCGCCCGCCATCACCGTGGTGGGCGGGAGCTACATCGGCGTCCTCACCGGGCTCAACACCGTGGTGCAGCGCCGGGCCCCGGCCGAGGCGCGGGGGCGCGTGCTGGGCCTGTACATGATGACCCTCGGTGTCCTCTACGCGCTCGGCGCCGTGGTGGAGGGGGCCATCGCCCACGTCGTCGGGATCGGTCCGGTCACGGTGGTGGCCGGCGTCGTGCTGTNCGGCGTCATGATCACCCTCTGGCTGGCGCGCCCCGNGCTGTTCGCCGCCCTGGAGGGCCTGCCCGAGGTCGGCGGCGGCCCCGGGGGGGACCGGCGCCCACCCCGTACCCGTNTGGACGGGGACGGCCCCGTTCGNGGCGATGCGCCGGCGCCGGGCCCCNTGACCGTCACCGAGGCGCCATGAACNACNGGCCGGGGGGCCGCAGCGGGCCCGGGACCGAGGGCGGACCGGGCGCCGAGGTCCTCGACCCCGGNCCGGCGGAGGAGGCCCAGCGGCGCGTGGCCGGTGCGCTCGGGGCGGCCGGTCTCGGGCCCGGCGACCGTGTCGCCTTCAGCCTCCCGTCGTCGGCCGACCTCCTCGTGTGCGTGCTGGGGGCGGCGCGCTCGGGGGTGGTGCCCGTGCTGCTCAACGCCACCCTGCTGCCGGCCGAACGCGACGCCCTGGTGGCCGACGCCCGGCCGGCCATGGTGGTCACCGACCGGTCGGGTCTCGCCCCGCTCCTGGCCGGCCCTCCTGCCGACCTGGCGCCGTACCCGGTGGTGCGGCCCATGCACTACACCTCGGGCACCACGGGCCGGCCCAAGGGGGTCTGGTCCGGACTGCTCGATCCGCCACGGGCCCGGGCGCTGTTCGACGACGAGGCCGACCTGTGGGGGTTCGGCGCCGCCGACACCCACCTGGTGTGCTCGCCGCTCTACCACTCCGTGTCGGTGCGCATGGCCGGCGCCGCCCTGCTGCGCGGCGCCCGGGTGGTGGTCCTCCCCCGATTCGAGGCCGGGGCGGTCCTGGCCGCGTTGGACCACTTCGGCCCCACCACGACCTTCATGGCCCCGACCGCCCTGCACCGTCTGGTGTCGCGGCCCGGCGGCCCGGCCCGCTTCGACTCCCTGCGCCGGTTGGTGCACGCCGGCGCCCCGTGTCCCGCCCCGCTCAAGCGGGCCGCCATGGACCGGCTGCGGCCCGGCGCCCTGTGGGAGTTTTACGGCTCGACCGAAGGGCAGTGCACGGTGTGCTCACCCGACGAATGGCGCCAGCGGCCCGGCACGGTGGGGCGGGCCCGGCCCGGGCGCCGGCTCGTGGTCGACGAGGAGGGCACGGTGTGGTGCCATGCGCCGGACTTCGCCCGCTTCGAGTACTGGGGCGACCCGGCGGCGACCGCCCGGGCCTGGTGCGACGGCGCGTTCACGGTGGGCGATCTCGGTCACCTCGACGACGACGGGTACCTGTTCCTCGACGGCCGGCGCGACGACCTCGTCATCAGCGGTGGGGTGAACGTCTACCCGGTCGAGGTGGAGGCGGCGTTGGCCGACGTGCCCGGTGTGGTCGAGGTGGCCGTGTTCGGGGTGGACGACGACGACTGGGGGGAGCGGGTGTGCGCGGCGGTGGTCGGGGCGGTGGACGAGGCCACCCTGCGGGAGCACGCGGCGCGCACCCTGGCCCCCTACAAGCGGCCCAAGGCGTACGTCATGGTGGCGGAGCTCCCCCACGGCGCCACGGGCAAGCTGCGCCGGCGCGACCTCGCCGGGCTGCTCGGCCTGGCGCCACCTCCGCCCGGGCCCGCCTGAGCGGGGGGCGTCGGGGTCGGTGTGTCCGGGCCCCGAGGGTGGGGGATGATCTGTCCATGCCCATCGCCACCGTCAACCCGACAACGGGGGAGACCGAAAAGGTCTTCGAGCCCGACGCCGACGAGGACGTGGAGGCCAAGCTCGAGCGCGCCCACCGGGCCTTCGCCGACTACCGCACCACGTCGTTCGACGAGCGTGCTCATCTGGCGGTCTCGGCCGCCGACCTCCTCGACGGCGAGCTGCCCGACATCGCCCGCGTGCTCACGACGGAGATGGGCAAGACCTTCGCCTCGGCCAAGGGGGAGGTGGCCAAGTGCGCGGCGGCGCTGCGGTTCTACGCCGAGCACGCCGAGGCCATGCTCGGCGACGTGGTGGTGCCCACCTCGGCGGCCGACAGCCGGGTGCGCTACGGACCCATGGGCCCGGTGCTGGCCGTCATGCCTTGGAACTTCCCTCTGTGGCAGGTGATGCGCTTCGCCGCCCCCGGTCTCATGGCCGGCAACGTGGGCCTGCTCAAGCATGCGTCCAATGTCCCGCAGACGGCGCTGCTCATCGAGGACGTGTTCCGCCGCGCCGGGTACCCCGCCGGCGTGTTCCAGACCTTGCTCATCGAGTCGGGACGAGTGGACGGCGTGATCGGCGACGACCGCGTGCGGGCCGTCACGCTCACGGGATCGGAGGGTGCGGGCCGGTCGGTGGCGGCCGCGGCGGGGCGCGCCCTCAAGAAGTCCGTGCTCGAGCTGGGGGGGAGCGATCCCTTCGTGGTCATGCCGTCGGCCGACCTCGAGCGGGCCGTGGCCGTCGCCGTGCAGGGGCGCGTGCAGAACAACGGGCAGAGCTGCATCGCCGCCAAGCGGTTCATCGTCCACCGCCAGGTCTACGACGCCTTCGAGGAGGCGTTCGTCTCGGCCATGGAACGCCTCGTCGTCGGGGACCCCATGGCGCGCGACACCGAGGTGGGCCCGCTCGCCACGGCCCAGGGGCGGGCCGAGGTGTCCGCCCAGGTCGACGACGCCCGGGACCGCGGCGCGGCCGTGCTGTGCGGCGGACGGCCCGGCGACGGCCCGGGCTTCTTTTACGTGCCGACGGTGATCTCGTCCATCACCCCCGCCATGCGCGTCGCCACCGAGGAGGTCTTCGGCCCGGTCGCCCTGCTGCAGCGGGCCGAGGACGCCGCCGACGCACTGGCCCGGGCGAACGACACGGCCTTCGGGCTCGGGGCGAGCATCTGGACCCGGGACCAGGCCGAGCGCGAGCTGTTGGTGGACGGCCTCGAGGCCGGCATGGTCTTCGTCAACGCCATGGTGGCGTCCACCGCCGAGCTGCCCTTCGGCGGGACGAAGCGCTCCGGCTACGGGCGCGAGCTGTCGGACCTGGGGCTGAAGGAGTTCTGCGAGGCGAAGAGCGTCTGGGTCGCCTAGGACCAGCCCGGGCCCCAGTGGAGCTCGGGTGCCGTGCCCGCGGCCGACGCCAACAGGGTGAGCGAGCTGACGAGCTGGCGTCGCAGTGGCACGGGGATCGCCCCCAGGAGGTCGCCCACCTCGTCCCGGCGACGGCGGGTGACGTCGGTGACGATCCGGTTCCCGGCGGCCGTGATGGCCAGCTTGACCTCTCGCCGGTCGAGCTCGTCACGGGTGCGTGACACGAGCTCCTTGCGCACCAGGCGATCGCACATGCGNGTGGCCGTCGACGGGCTCACGCCCAACGCCTCCGCCAGATCGGCCAGGCGGCGGGGCCCGCCGTAGGCCAGGACCACCAAGGTTCGGTACTGGGGGAGGGTCACGTCGTCGGTGCTCCCCGACAGGGACCGTAGGGCGATGCCCACCAGGGCGCGGCTGGCGAGGATGATCGCCTCGGTGACCTCCTCGTCGTTGGGGACATCTTGGCGCTCGGTCCCCGGGTGCTCGGTGGCCGGGTGCTTCCTCGGGCGTGTCGCCGTCGCCGCCTCGGTGGGAGTCACGGGCAGAGTATTGCCCATGGCGCCGGCGCGTGCTCGGGCGTGCACCGGCCCGGTGGGCCCGCGCCCCGCCGCGCCGGGTCATGGCGCGCCGGCCCGGCGTGCGTCAGGTCTCCGGACCGGTGACGTGGTCGAGGACGGAGGCGACGAACGCGTCCAGGGTGGCGCGCGCCTCGTCGATCCGTCCGTGGCGGACCAGTCCCGGCAGCGGCCCGTCGAGCAGCTCCGACCACGGCACGGACTGCGTCGAGACCCCGTGTGCCTGCACACGGCGACGCCCCTCGGCCACCAGGGCAGCCAGGTCACCGATGCCCGGCCCGAGCGCGTCGACGACTCGGTCGCGCAGCCACCCGGCCAGCGCCGGACTGGCGCCGGCCGTCGACACGGCCACCGTCACCGTGCCGTCCCGGGCCACGGCGGGGAGCACGAAGCTGCACCGTTCGCCGTCGTCGGCCACGTTCACCCACACCCCGGCGTCGGTGGCGTCGCGGTGCACGGCGCCGTCCACGTCACCGTCGCCCGTGGCCGCCACCACCAGGCTGTACTCGGCCGCCTCGCCGGCCCGGTAGGGACGGACCTCGACCCGCAGGGGCGCCTCGTCGATGGCGGCGATCGCCCCCGACCGGCCCAGGGCCTCGAGCGCCTCGTGGACCTCGGGTGCCACGACCGTCACGGCGGCCCCGCAGGCCAGCAGGGCGTCGATCTTCCTCGCCGCCACCCGCCCCCCGCCCACGACCAGGCAGCGCCGGCCCTTCACCACCAGGCCCACCGGGTAGATCGGAGCGTCGACGGCCATGCTCAGCCCGAAGGTGCCACGGCCAGCACGGGGGCGCCCACCATGCCGGCACCCACCGTGGCGTTGGTGAGCTCGTCGATCAGGACGAAGCTCCCCGTCACCCGGTTGCGGTGGTAATGGTCGACGACGAGGGGCGTGCCCACCACGAAACGGGCCACGCCGATGTCATTGGGCTCGAGCACCTCGGCCGGTCCGAGCTCGAGCGAGGAGATGTCGAGTCGGGCCTCGACCGAACGGACCTGGGCGGGCGTCACCCGGGTGGTGTGCTTCACCCGCAGACGCCGGCCCGCCGTCAAGGCGGGGTCCGTGAACCAGCACACGGTGGCGTCGAACTCCCGCTCGACCTGTGGGGGATGATCGGCCGAGGCGATGAGGTCGCCACGCGACACGTCGATGTCGTGGTCGAGGCGCACCGTCACCGACAACGACGACGACGCCTCCTCGAGGGGCCCGTCGAAGGTCTCGACCGACGTGATCCGGCTCCGCTGACCGCCCGGGAGGACCACGACCTCGTCACCGGGGCGCAGGGTCCCGCCGTTCACCATGCCGGCGTAGCTGCGCCCACCGCCGGGGTGTCGGATGACCCACTGCACGGGGAGACGGGCGTTGCCCTCGCCGTCACCGGCGGTGGCCCACGCCCCCGCCGGGGCGTCTTCCAGGGCCCCGAGGACGGTAGGTCCGTCGTACCACGGGGTGTTGGCCGACGGCTCGACCACGTTGTCGCCGAGCAGGGCGGACACCGGCACGGTGGAGACGGAGTCGACGCCCAGCCGGGTGGCCAGGGCCCGGGCCTCGGCGTCGACAACGCCGTAGGCGGCGCGGTCCCATCCCGTCAGGTCCATTTTGTTGGCCACCACCAGCAGGTGCCGGACGCCGAGCACAGCGGCGATGCAGGTGTGGCGACGGGTCTGCTCCCGCAGCCCGACGGTGGCGTCGACCACCAGGACGGCCAGGTCGGCGGTGGAGGCGCCGGTGGCCATGTTCCTGGTGTACTGGACGTGGCCGGGGCAGTCGGCGATGACGAATTTGCGGCGCGGGGTGGAGACGTAGCGGTAGGCCACGTCGATGGTGATCCCCTGCTCACGCTCGGCCCGGAGGCCGTCGGTCACGAAGGCGAGGTCGACACCGTCCACGCCGCGTCGGCGGCTGGCGCTCGCCACCGCTTCGAGCTGGTCCTCGAACAGCTGCTTGGTGTCGTGGAGGAGGCGGCCGATGAGCGTCGACTTGCCGTCGTCGACGGACCCGATCGTCGCCAGCCGCAGCAGCGCCGAGCCCGGCGCCGGCTGAGCGCCGGGGGGGAGGGACATCTCAGAAGTAGCCCTCGCGCTTGCGGTCCTCCATGGCGGACTCCGAGAAGCGGTCGTCGGCCCGGGTGGCACCGCGCTCGCTCACCCGCGCCACGGCCACCTCGGCGATGACCTCGTCGACGGTGCGGGCCCCGGAGCGCACCGCCCCGGTGCAGGTGGCGTCCCCGACGGTGCGGAACCGGACGGTGGCCTCGGTGGCCGCCTCCCCGGGGCCGGGGACGACCCACGGCGACACGGCCAGCAGCATGCCGTCGCGCTCGACCACGGGCCGCCGGTGGGCGAAGTAGATCGACGGCAGCGCGATGTGCTCGCGCCGGACGTACTGCCACACGTCGAGCTCGGTCCAGTCCGACAGGGGAAAGGCCCGCAGGTGCTCGCCGGGCCGGACCCGGCCGTGGTAGAGGTGCCACAGCTCGGGGCGCTGGTTGCGGGGGTCCCATTGCCCGAAGGTGTCGCGGAACGACAGGATGCGCTCTTTGGCCCGGGCCTTGTCCTCGTCGCGCCGGGCCCCGCCGATGCAGGCGTCGAACCCGTGGGTGGCGATGGCCTCGAGCAGGGTGGCGCTCTGCAGGCGGTTGCGCGACGCCCCGGGCCCGGGATCGGGCACGCGGCCGCCGTCGATGGAGGCCTGCACCGACGCCACCACCAGATCCTCGCCCAGCGCGGCCATGCGCTTGTCTCTGTACTCGAGCACCTCGTCGAAGTTGTGGCCGGTGTCCACGTGCATCACCGGGAAGGGGAACCGCCCAGGGGTCGGAAGGCCTTCTCGGCCAATCGGAGCAGCACGGCCGAGTCCTTGCCCCCGCTGAAGAGCAGCGCCGGCCGCTCGCACTCCGAGGCCACCTCCCGCAGGACGAACACGGCGTGGGCCTCGAGGAGGTCGAGGTGGTCGGGTCGGCCCCGTCCCCCGGGACCGGCGTTTTCGGCTTCCGGGGCCTGGACGTCGATGGTCGTGGTCATGGCCGGCTCCGATGCTCCGCTCGCTCCGGGGGGGTCGCCGCCGGAAAAGGGTGAAAACCTGATCTGATTAGTCATCTATAGTAGTGGCCGACGAGCCGGACAAGTCATGGGTCGCCATAGGGTCGGAGATCCGGCGGCCGGTGGGCCGCCGGGAGGTCCCGGACCCCACCGGGGCGGGACCGACCGCAACAGGAGGGCCGACGTGGGCGCAGGCGTGGAGACCGGGGTCGACCTCGAGGAGCTGGCCTCGCTGGCGGTGCGGTTCGAGACCGCCCCCGCCGGCCGGATCGTGGCCTGGGCGCTGGAGCGCTTCGACGGAGCGGTGAGCCTGGCGTGCTCGTTCCAGGACTGTGTGATCATCGACATCGCCGTCCAGGTCGATCCCGCCGTCGAGGTGCTGTTCCTCGACACCGGTTTCCACTTCCCCGAGACCCTGGCCTTCGTCGAGCAGGTGCGGGCCCGCTACGACCTCAACCTGCGGGTGCTCACGCCCGGGCCCGAGGCCGAGGCCTGGCCGTGCGGCACCGAGCGGTGCTGCGCGCTGCGCAAGGTGGCGCCCCTGCGCCGGGCCCTGTCCGAGCGCGGGGCGTGGATCACGGGCCTCAAGCGCTCCGACGCCCCCACCCGGGCCGACGCCCCCATCGCGGCGTGGGACGAGGCCAACGGGCTCGTGAAGGTCAACCCCCTGGCGGCATGGACCGACGACGACGTCGCCCACTACGAAGTCGACCACGGGCTGCCCGCCCACCCCCTCATGTCGCAGGGCTACCGGTCGATCGGCTGTGCCCCCACCACCCGGCCCGTCGCCCCGGGGGAGGAGGCCCGGGCGGGACGGTGGTCCGGTACCGGCAAGATCGAGTGCGGCCTGCACGCCTGATGGCGCGCGATCGGGACAAGCCCCTCGGGGTGGACATCCGCGGCAACGAGCGGGCCATGAAGTTCGTCCACCCGTACCGCCGGGTGGGCGAGCTCAACCAGGTCGAGCGCTGGAAGCTCGAGCGTCACCCGCTCGAGGTGGCCGACGCCGTCATCACCCGCTACGCCAAGGAGGGTCCCGCCGCCATCGCCTCGGTGCCCGGTGAGGTCGAGCGCCTCAAATGGGTGGGCATCTATCCCCAGCGCCAGGGGGGCGACGCCTTCATGCTGCGGGTGAAGGTCCCGGGCGGTGTGCTCACCGCCGACCAGGCCCGCGAGATCGGCGTGGTGGCGGACGCCTTCGGCGAGGGCCCCGACGACAGCGCCGTGTTCGGCAACCGCTACGCCGACATCACCACCCGCCAGGACATCCAGATCCACTGGATCCGTATCGCCGACGTGCCCCGCATCTGGGAGCGCCTGGCGGCGGTGGGGATCACCACCGTGCAGGCGTGCGGTGACTCGGCCCGCAACGTCCTGTGCTGCCCGGTGTCGGGCGTGGACGCCGAGGAGGTCCTCGACGCCCTTCCCGTGGCCAGAGCCATCTCGGACTTCTTCACCGGCAACCGCGAGTACGCCAACCTGCCGCGCAAGTTCAAGATCAGCGTGACCGGGTGCCGCGAGGACTGTGCCCAGGCCGAGATCAACGACATCGGGCTGTGGCCGGCACGGCGCCCCGACGGGACGGTGGGGTTCAACGTCCTGGCCGGCGGGGGCCTGTCCGACGGGGAGCGCATGGCGTCGGACATCGACGTGTTCGTCCTCCCCGACCAGGCGCTCGAGATCACCCGGGCCATCGCCCAGCTCTTCGGCGAGCTCGGCAACCGCGAGAACCGCGGCCTGGCCCGCATGCGCTACCTCGTCCAGGAGCTCGGTCCCGAGCGGTTCCGGGCCGAGCTGGCGGCCCGGACCCGCCTGGCGCTGGTGCCGGCGGGGGAGGAGCTCACCACCCGCTACCGCGGCGACCACGTGGGGGTCCATCCCCAGTCCGAGGCGGGCCTGCAGTACGTGGGCTGCTCGGTCCCGGTGGGCCGCATGTCGGGCATCGAGCTGGTGGAGGCGGCCCGGTTGGCCCGCACCTACGGCGACGGCACCCTGCGCCTCGGGACCGACCAGAACTTCGTCCTCACCGGTGTGCCCGACGATCGGGTCGACGACCTGCTCGGCGAGGAGCTGCTGGCCAAGTACTCGCCGTTCCCCGGCCCCTTCGAACGCGGCGTGGTGGCGTGCACGGGGAGCGAGTTCTGCCGCTTCGCGGTGGTGGAGACGAAGGAGCGCGCCGTGACGTGGGCCCGGTGGCTCGACGAGCAGCTGGGCCGGAACCTGCCGGGGGCGGCGCCAACGGCGGCGGGCCGCCAGGACGCCGGCATCATCCGCATGCACTTCTCGGGTTGCCCGGCCTCGTGCGCCCAGCCGCAGATCGCCGACATCGGCTTCCGGGGCGACACCGCCCACGTGGACGAGCGGATCGTCGAGGCGGTCGACATCGGCATGGGGGGCTCGCTCGGCCCCGACGCCGCCTTCATCGACTGGGTGCAGAACGCCCGCCCCGTCGACGACGTGCCCGCCGCCCTGCTGCGGGTGGTGCAGCGCTACCAGGCGCAGCGGCGTCCGGACGAGCCCTTCTACAACTGGGCCCGCCGGGTCGGCAGCGACGAGTTGGCCGCCGTCCTGTCCGGGCTCGAAACGGTGGACGCCCCGGTGACCCCGGCGGGGGCCCGATGAAGGGCTTCACCATCCGGGAGCAGATGAACGGGGTGACCGAGCCCCCCGGCAAGACGTGGTTCTGGGAGCTCGAGGCGGGCGTCATCTTCGCCGACCGCTGCATCCAGTGCGGCACGTGCGTGGCCGTGTGCCCGTCGAACTCCATCGGGGTGGGCAAGGACACCGGGCTGCCGGAGCTGGTGAAGATGTGCACCGGGTGCTCGTTGTGCTGGGACTTCTGCCCCCGGGGCGGCCTGCGCTACGAGGCGCTGTGGCCGCCGTCGACCTCCACCGGCGCGCCCGGTGAGGCCCCGGTGGTGGTGAAGTCCGATGCCGCCGACACGTACTGGAAGCTGACGGGCGGTCCCCCGGGCGAGGGGCTCGGCGCCGTGCAGGGTTCCTACGCCGTGCGCGCCGGCGCTCCCGCCGACGACGTGCAGGACGGCGGGGTGGTCACGGCCATGCTGGTCGCCCTGCTGGCCGGCGGGGACATCGACGGGGCGCTGGTGTCCCGGCCGAGCGACGACCCCGACGAACCGTGGAAGGGCATCGCCACCGTGGCCACGTCGGCCAAGGAGATCGCCGCCGCCGCCGGCAGCTTCTACAACCAGACCATGGCGCTGGCCGAGCTCGACCTCAGCCGCTACGACCTGCCGCCGCGGCCGCGCCTGGCGGTGGTGGGCACCCCGTGCGAGATCCAGGGCATCCGGGCCATGCAGGCCCGCCGGTGGCCGACGGGGGCGCACCGCATCGACGCCGTGACGTTGACGATCGCCCTCATGTGCACGAAGAGCTTCGACTACGAGTCCCTGATGCTGCGCGAGCTGCGCGACAAGCGGGGGCTCGACCTCGACCGGGTGAGCAAGGTCGACGTCATCCGCGGCCGCATGCTGGTCGAGTACCGCGACGGCACCGTCGCCGTGGACGAGCCGGTCAAGGACTTCCACGGGGCGGCGCTCAAGGGGTGCGACGAGTGCGCCGACTTCCTCGGCCGCGGCGCCGACCTCTCGGTCGGCAGCGTGGGGTCGCTGGCCGGATGGTCGAGCGTGCTGGTGCGGACCGAGGCGGGCCGGATCGCCTTCGACCGGGCCCGCGGGCGCCTCGACGTCCGGGACCTCGACGATCCCGACGCCCTCGTGCGGCTCGACAACCTCGACAAGCGGATCGCGGAGCGGACGCTGCAGCGCAAGCTCGACGTGGACGGCCCGCTGTTCATCGACTACGCCGAGCACCTGGGCAACTACGAGGGCACCGACCGCGCCCCGGTGGTGCGCGACCGGTGACGAGCGCCCCGTCCGCGTCGTCGGCGGGGTCCCCCCGGTGAACGTGGTCGAGCCCGTCGAGGGACTGCGGCTCGAGCACCCCGAGGAGCCCGAGTCCATGCGGGTGTCGCTGCGCGACGCGCTGCTGGCGGGGACCGACTGGCGCGAGGGCTTCGCCGACGACGTGTGCGTGGGCGTGTGGTTGTGGGAGCGCTGGCGCCCGGCGCTCGAGCCGGCCGGCATGGACCGCGAGGCCTTCGTGGACGTCGTGGTGGGCTACCGGCGCGAGCTGTGGCTGTGGCTCATGGGCGAGCGGGGGTGGGACGTCGTCGTGACGGGCCTGGCCGGCCGGGTGGCGCGGCGTCTTCCTGCTTCCTGAGTCCGCCGCCCCCGGCGACCGGGGTGGCGCCCGGGCCCGTCCGAGACTGCCTGCCGTGGGTCCCGAGGCCGCCCCGGACGTGTCGGCCGCGGTGGTTTCGCTGCGCGGCGTGGCGGTGGTACGCGACGGGCGGGCCATCCTCGACGGGGTCGACTGGGACGTCTTTGCGGGGGAGCGGTGGGCCGTGCTCGGCCCCAACGGATCGGGCAAGACCACGCTGCTGCACGTGGCCGGCATGCGCCTGCTCCCCACGCGGGGGGTGGTCGAGGTGCTGGGGGCGCGCTACGGCCGCACCGACGCCCGTGCCATGCGGCGACGGGTGGCCCTCGTGAGCGCGGCCATGCTGCGCAGCCTGCGCCCGACGCTGAGCGCCCACGACGTCGTCCTCACCGGCCGCAACGCCGCCCTCGAACCGTGCTGGCACCAGTACGGCGCCGCCGATCACGACCGGGCCGACGCCCTGCTCGAGCAGTGGGGACTCGGGGAGGTGGCGGAACGGGACTTCGGGGTCCTGTCCGACGGCGAGCGCCAGCGCGTGCTGCTCGCCCGTGTGCTCATGGGTCGCCCCGAGCTGCTGCTCCTCGACGAGCCGGCCGCCGGCCTCGACCTCGGTGCCCGGGAACGGCTGGTGGCGCAGCTGGGGGCGTTGGCCGCCGACCCCGCCGCGGCGCCGCTCGTGCTCGTCACCCACCACGTGGAGGAGATCCCCCTCGGCGCCACGCACGCCGCCCTGCTGCGGGGCGGGCGGGTGCTGTGCGCCGGCCCGGTGGAGGAGGTGCTGCGCTCCGACACCGTGTCGGCGTGCTTCGACGCGCCCGTGACGGTGACGCGCACCGCCGGGCGCTTCAGCGCCCGGGCCACGTCGTCGGACGCCGCTACGCTGAGCAAGGCGGCGACGACCGGTGTGGTCCGTGGACGCGCGAGCTGGCGCCATCACGTCGTCGTGCCATGTGATGGCGGGTCCACCATCCACCGATGGTGAACAGATGTTCGGTACAATCAATCGACATCGCAAGATAGGTCGACGACATAGGTCGAGGGGTTCTTGACGATCGTGGTCATCCTGATCCTCATCGTGGTCTGGGCGGCCGTGTTGGGACCGGGCTTTCTCAAGCGAGCGTTCGAGCGGCGTTCGGCCGATTCCATCGGGGATTTCCACCGCCAGCTGCGCGTCCTCGAGCGGGCCGGACCCAGTCTGGTTCGCCCCGCCTTCCGTCTGGCCACCGCCCACCCCGACGGCTCGCCACGTCGGCGGGCGTACGACGACACGGTTCCCCGGCCCGGCCTGGCCCTGGTGAGCCCCGACGGCATGCCTCCCCGCTCTCGGGTCGGTGCGACCCCGGTGGGCGGTCCGGCGGGGCGCGACCGGGACCCGTACTTCCGGCCCGGCGCCTGCAAGCGCCGCCGCGACGTGCTGCTGTCCCTGCTGAGCGCGGTGTTCGGTTCGGGCGTGCTGGGCGCCATCCCCGCCCTGCGGCCCCTGCTCCTCGTCACCGCTGTGACCGTGGTGCTGTGTGCGCTCTACCTCACGCTCCTCGTGCGCTCGCGTCACCGGGCGCTCGAGCGGTCGGTGAAGCTGCACTACCTGCCGCCACCGGTGGTGGAGTCGTCCGTCGTCGTCCGTCGCGCCGCGGCGCGCTGAGCCCGCCGCCGGTGTCGTCCGGGGCGCGCATCGCCGACCTGGCCCGGCTCGGGGACGTTGCCCGCGCCCAGCTCGAAGCTGCCCACCAGGGCCGCGAGGAGGCCCTGGCCCGCTGCCGGGAGACCATCCGTGCCTGCGGCCTCGCCATCCGGGCCGTGCACCGGTTGGAACCGGGCGATGTCGAGGCCCGCGTGGGCGAAGCAGAGGGCAGCCTGCGCCGGGCCCAACAGGCGCTGGCCCCCTTCCCCCGTCTGGCCGCGGCCGGCTTCCTCCACGACGCGGAGAAGGAATACGCCGAGGCGCGGCTCACGGCCGCCCTGGTGGGGGGCGTGGTCCTGCCGGGGCACGACGACCTCGGGGTCGGCGTGGCGGCGTGGCTCAACGGCCTGGCGGAGGCGGCGTCGGAGCTGCGCCGCCATCTCCTCGACCGCCTCCGGGCCGGGCACATCGAGCGGGGCGAGGAGCTGCTCGGGGCCATGGAGGACGTCTACGACCTGCTCGTGACCGTCGAGTACCCCGACGCCATCACCGGTGGCCTCCGACGTGCCACCGACGCCTTGCGGGCCGTGGTCGAACGCAGCCGGGCGGACGTGACCACCACCGTGCTCCAGTCGCGCCTGCAACGGGCGATCGAGTTGTACGGGGGCCCGACCGCCGCCGAAGGCGGTGCCTAGCAGTAGGGGCGGGCCAGGGTGAGGAGGAAGTCGCCCCCGGGCGCCTCCCACATGGCGTCGACGAGGAAGCCTGCCGCGTAGAGCTCCTCCTCCACACCCTTCGGGGTGAACTTGGCGCTGATCTCGGTCAACAGGTCCTCGCCGGCGGCGAACGTCACCTCCATGTCGAGATCGGCGATGTCCACGGTCTGGGCGGCGACCGATCGGAGGCGCATCTCGATCCAGCGTTCGTCTTCGTTCCACACCGCTACGTGCTCGAAGCGCTCGGGATCGAACGAAGCGTGCAGCTCCCGGTTGAGCACGTGCAGCACGTTGCGGTTGAAGGCGGCGGTGACGCCGGCGCTGTCGTCGTAAGCGGCGACGAGCCGGGCCCGGTCCTTGACCAGATCGGTGCCGAGCAGCAGGCGGTCCTCGTGGCCCAGGGAGCAGTCGAGGTCGAACAGGAAGCGGCGCCGTTGCTCGGGCGTGAGGTTCCCGATGGTGCTGCCCAGGAACGCCACGAGGCGCGTCCCCTCGCTCGGGACGCGGTCGATGTGGAGGTGGAAGTCGCCCACCACGGCATGGACGAAGAGGCCGGGGTACTCGTCGGCCAGGGCCGTGGCCGCCGCCCACAGCGTGCCATCGCTGACGTCGAGGGGGACGTAGCGGCGCAGCCTGCCGTTGGCCTCCATGGCGTCGAGCAGGACCCGGGACTTGTCGCACGTCCCCGCACCCAGCTCCACCAGCGTGTCGGCGCCGGCCAGGGTGGCGATCTGGCCGGCGTGGGCCTCGAGCAGGCCGCGCTCGGCCCGGGTGGGGTAGTACTCGGGGAGCCGGGTGATCTCGTCGAAGAGCTGGCTTCCGCGGTCGTCGTAGAACCACACCGGGGGCAACCACTTGTGCTGGGCGCTCAGACCGTCGCGGACGTCGCGCTCCAGGGCGGAGCGGAGATCGTCCGGGCTCAGATGGACGTCCATGGCGGGCGCGGTCGAGGACATGGCGCTCAGCCGTCCCGCGCCAGACGGAGACCGGCGAAGGGCCAGCGCGCCGACGGAGGGAAGAAGTTCCGGTAGCTGGAGCGGAAGTGGTCGGCCGGGGTCACGCACGACCCGCCCCGCAGCACGTACTGGTTGACCATGAACTTGCCGTTGTACTCGCCCACTGCCCCCGCCGCCGGGTGGAAACCCGGATAGGGGCTGTAGGCGCTCGAGGTCCACTGCCACACGTCGCCGAAGAAGGTGGGACCGTCGGCCGGCCGGGGGTGCAGGACCGACAGATCGAGGAAGTTGCCCCCCGGCTCGCCGTCGTCGGCCACGGTCTCCCACTCGGCCTCGGTGGGCAGGCGGCCCCCGGCCCAGCGGGCGAAGGCGTCGGCTTCGTAGTAGCTCACGTGGCAGACGGGCTCGGCCGGGTCCACGAGCTGCGGGCCGCCCAGGGTGAAGACCCACCAGTCGTCCACCACCCGGGACCAGTAGTGCGGGGATTCCCACCCCTCGGCCTGGGCCGTGGTCCACCCGTCGGACAGCCACAGATCGGGCCGGTGGTAGCCGTCGTCGGCGATGAACGCCATCCACTCGCCGCACGTCACGGGACGCTCGGCCACGGCGAAGGGCGCCAGGTGCACGGTGTGGCGGGGGAACTCGTTGTCGAACCCGAAGCCGGGTCCACGGTGTCCGATGTCGGCCAGACCACCGGGATGCTCGATCCATGCCGTCGCACGCGCCGGGCGGGGGGCGTCGAAGGTGAGGGTGGCGTAGGCCGGCTCGAGCGGATTGCACGACAGGACGTGCTTGATGTCCATGAGGAGCAGCTCCTGGTGCTGCTGCTCGTGATGGAGCCCCAGCTCGATCAGCTCCGAGGTCGCCGGGGCGAGGGCGCCGTCGATCAGCTCTCCCATGCCCTCGTCGACGTGGGAGCGGTACTGGCCCACCTCGTGCACGCCCGGTCGCGAGACCACACCGCGTCGCGGCCGCGGGTACCGGGCCCCCACCCCCTCGTAGTAGGAGTTGAACAGGTAGGCGTAGGCGGGATGGAAGATCCGGTACCGGTCCAGCGACGGCTGGAGGAGGAAGGTCTCGAAGAACCACGACGTGTGGGCCCGGTGCCACTTCGTGGGGCTGACGTCGGGCATGGACTGCACGGTCTGGTCCTCGGGCGACAACGGCGCCGCCAGTACCTCGGTCAGCGAGCGGACATGGCGGTAGCGGCTCGCCAGATCGGCGCGCTGCCGGGTGGTTGTCAGGTCGGCCATGGGTGTCCCCGTCTCGTTCGTGAGCCAGCGTATGCGGGGGCTGTGGCGGAACAGGTCAGCTTGGGGCGGGTCCGGTGGACTCATCATTTCCCATCGGGGGTCGCTCCATGCATCGCGCCCTGTTGTCGGCCAAAAGGCCAGGTCAACGTGGTGCCGGCCGGCCGACGGGGGGATCTTCACCCCCCGGGGGGTGAGAGATGACGAGAGCGGCACCGACGCCCGCGACGATTGCGGCAGGCTGTCACCGTCGTAGCGGTAACCGACCAGATCACGAGGTGGTCATGAGCCTTCCCCCGGTGGTGTCGCGTGACGAGTGGCTGGCTGCCCGGCGGGCGTTGCTGGTCGAGGAGAAGGTGATGACCCGGGCCCGCGACCACCTGAGCGCCGAGCGCCGTCGGCTGCCCATGGTGCGCGTCGACAAGGCGTACGTCTTCGAGGGCCCGGCGGGCATGGTCGACCTGCCTGCGCTGTTCGGCGACTCCCGGCAGCTCGTGATCCAGCACTTCATGTTCGACCCGTCGTGGGACGAGGGCTGCCCGTCGTGCTCGGGCGCGGCCGACGAGCTGTCGCCCGGGCTCCTGGCGCACCTCCAGGCCCGCCAGACCGCCTTGGCCGTCGTGGCGCGGGCCCCGATCGACAAGATCGAGCGCTACCGGGCGGCCAAGGGGTGGACGTTCCCGTGGTACTCGTCGTTCGGGAGCGACTTCAACTACGACTTCAACGTGACCATCGACAGCTCCGTGGCTCCCGTCATGTGGAACTACCGGACGATGGAGGAGCTCGAACAGGTGGGTATGGGCTGGATCGGAGAAGGATCGTCCGAGCAGCCGGGCTACAGCTTCTTCCTGCGCGACGGGGACCACGTCTTCCACACCTACTCCACCTACGCCCGGGGGACCGAGGCGCTCGGAGGCTCCTACTACTTCCTCGACATGACGGCTCTCGGACGTCAGGAGGAGTGGGAGGAGCCCAAGGGTCGCGTCGCCGCCCCCCGGGCGGGCCTCCCCGACTTCACCAGCTGACCTGGCGCGCTGCGGCCACGGCAGCGGTGCGTGCCGGGCACGTCACGGCCCGGGGCCGGCGCGCCAACAGGCCGGTCCCGTGCCTTCGCTGCGGATGCGGTCGGCGGCGAGGCCCGATGCCCCGGGTGACGGCCCTGGCGGTGTCCCGTGCCCGGCGTCGCGCCCAGTGTCGGCGATCGGCCGGCCGTGGCGGCCGAGGGTCAAGATGGCGCCCAGGCACCGGGCGGTAACGTGGGCCGGTCATGGCACGCAAGCGCCAGCGCCCCACGCGACTCGCCACCTGAGTTGTCGAGGTCAGAGCATCCGGCCGGGTTACGAGGCGCAATGGCCCGCGGCCTCCTGACCGTGCTGGCGCTCCTCGGCGTGCTGTTCGGTGTGCTGGAGCGCCTCTGGCTTCTCGCTCATCTTCCGCTGTTCGGTGACGAGGCGATCGTCGGGCTGATGGCTCGACAGATCCGGCACGGTCACTTCTCGACGTTCTACTGGGGTCAGCACTACGGCGGGCTGGAACCATACGTCGCGGCCATCACCACTCTTGTCAACGGCGGACCCATGGGGCTCAACGCCGCCGCCGCGCTCCTGTCGGCCCTGGCGGCGGCCCTGGCGGCCGCGGTGGTACGCGAACTGACCGGGAGCCGTCCCCTCGCCGTGCTCGCCGGTTGCGTCGCTTGGGTCTGGCCCTACGTTCTTCTCTGGAATGGGGTGCGGGAGCTCGGTTTTCGCTATGCCGCGCTGTGTTGCGGCCTCGCCGTCGTGCTGCTCGCCCTTCGCTTTCACAGGGGACGGCGTGGGGCCGGGAGCTGCCTTCTCTTGGGAGGCGTCGCCGGAGCCGGGTGGTGGGCGTCACCCGAGATCCTGTACTTCGCCGTGCCGGTCGGCATCTTGCTGGTGGCTTCGGTCCGGGTGCCGGCCCCGACATCGGCGAGGGGCTGGTACCGCTCGCCGGGGATCCTGGTGCCGGCTGGGGCCGTGGTGGGGGCGTCGCCGTGGCTGTACACCAACATCACCCACGGCTTCGTCTCGCTGCGTTCCAGCTCGTTGCCGTCCTCGTCCCACCTCAGCTATGCGGCTCGCCTGTCGGTGTTCGCCCACAAGGCGCTTCCCATGCAGCTCGGCCTGAAGTCGATCATCACCGGGGTCTGGATCGGAGGACCGAGGCTCGGCTCGGTCCTCCTGACGGCCCTCCTGGCGCTGGTCGTGGGCTGCGTCGTCTGGGCCGCCTGGGTCCTNGTGGTGCGCAAGGACGTGCGTCTCATGGCGATCGGCCTCGCCGTGGTCGCCTTCCCCTTCCTCTTCGCTGCCGATCCGGCCTCGGGGTACTGGGCCGACGGTCGATACGGCATCTACTTCGGTCCGTTGACGGTGCTCCTCGTCTTCGGTGCCCTCGGCTCGTCCACCCACCGGCCGCGGTCGCCGGTGTTCTCCCCGGCCGGCCGCGGCTCGCAGCGCACCCGCGAGGTCCGTGCGTCGGCCCGACCCGTCGCGCTCGTCGTCGGTGCACTGCTCCTCGTCGGCGCATGCGTGTCGACCTCCGCCGGAGCGCGGTCGATCCTGTCCACTGCTGTCCCCACGTCGGCGGCATTCTTCCGGGGGTGGAGCGATCCGAACGAGCCGATACGCCACGTCGTGACCGAAATGAGAGATGCGCACATCCGTTACGCCTATGGCGACTACTGGACGGCCTACGACATCGATTTCCTCGCACCTGATGACATCACTGTCACTCCGTCTCCTCTCGATGTACATCGAGTGCCGGCCCTGTTCCACGCCGTGACGGCGTCGAGGGGTGCCGCATGGCTCTTCTTCGCCCCGAGTGAGATCCCCCAAGCGGCAGCTGCCTTCAGCAATCCGCAGCCCGGTCCGGGCGTGTACTCGGAGCAGACGTTCACGGCATTTCTGCGTGCCCACCGCGACGCCTACCGTGTCGTCCATCTCGGGGTCCTCGACGCGGTGGTCCCAGCCACACGACGGGGCGTTCCGTGACGCCACGACCAGGCGGACCCGGGAGCTCGCCATGTGAGCGGGGGAGCGGGGCCGAACATCCTGGCCACGGCCGGGAGAATGCCCTGCTCAGGGGGTAGAGCCGGGACGCTATCCTGATGGAGCCCGGGGGTGTAGCTCAGCTGGTAGAGCGCTACGTTCGCAACGTAGAAGTCGGCGGTTCGAGTCCGCTCACCTCCACAAAAACCCCGTATTCGAACTCCGATAAAGAGAAGAGCGCGTCGAAGGGCTCGTGACATGCGTACGCGGAGATCTTCCGGTCGCGGATCTCGATGCGCTGGAACACGGCCTGGTTGAAGCGGCGTCGTAGTGGTGGCGACGCCCGCGCATAGGACCGGGCGCAGTTAGTGGCAAAGCCCCCCTTCCACCTCGCCGCCTGGGCCCGGCCATCTTCGTGAGGACTCACGACCTCGCCAACGAGCTGGCGCCTCGGCCCGGGCCACGCCCGACTGCGTCCCTGAAGCAGCGGTGGGCAGGGCGGG
>JGI12269J14319_10001147_pt1 | contig 26378 bp, 21 predicted proteins | sample PeaSoiSIISIP2007_FD_14319 | JGI IMG/M metagenome (IMG submission 14319)
CCGCGAACGGCTCGCGAATGAACGTCGCCTTCCAGTTCCGGCGGAAGTACGCACTGGGCAGGAGCTGGAGCTTGGAGCCGGTCCACGTCCGGTTGCGCCAGTAGTGGTCGTCCATGTGCTCGAGGAAGTGCGGGATCCAGCCCACCCCGCACTCCACCGCCACCATCTGGAGGTCGGGGAAGCGGTCGTAGATCCCCGAGTAGATGAACTTGGACATGAACTGCGAGGCGTCGCCCACCGGCCCGCCCATCTCGGCCAGCCCGATGGCCCGGCCCGCCGAGGCCGCCGCCTTCTGGAACGACCCGGCCTTGCGCTTGCCGGCCTGGCGCAGGCCGCTGTGGATGTGGACAGGCATCTGCTCTTCCTGGGCCGCCTCCCAGAAGGGGTCGTCCTCGGCCGAGAGATCGGAGCTGCCCGACGGGTAGGCGGAGATGATCACGCCCCGGTACCCCGCCGCCTTGGCGTCGCGCAGCCACTTGATCGACGTCTGGAGGTCGACGCCGGGCATCTGGGCCAGCCCGATGAGCCGCTCGGGATCGGCAGCCATGAACTCGTCGTGCATCCAGGTGTTGTAGGCCTCGAGCCCGGCCAGGTGGTAGTCGTCGTCCTCCTGGGCCATGAAGGCGGCCATGGTGCGTTGCGAGGGGAACAGCACCTCGGCGTCCACGCCATCGAAGTCCTGCTCCTCGAGGCGCGCCTTGCCGACGAACGAGCCTTGCAGGATGGAGTCGTAGGTCGAGCCGAACCACTCGAGATCCTCGTAGCGCTTGCCGAAGCGCCCGGCGTTGGTCACCAGTCCGAGGGGCATGGGCGGCGTCCCCGGGACGAGCTCCCAGGCGTCACCCCCCTTGACGTCCTTCACCAGCTTGGGGGCCCGGTCGTGGAATTTCTTGGGCAGGTACTTCGTCCACATGTCGGGCGGCTCGACGACATGCCCGTCCGCCGAGATGAGCCGGTATTCGCGAGTCATCGCACCTCCCTGCCGCCCTCCGGTGGAGGGACCCGCCGCGCCGAGCACCACGGCGCGGCATTCTCTGACTTTCGTGTCAGCTTAGACCCGGGCCCGCGACGAGGCGAAGTGGCCGGGCGCCGTCCCCGACCGCTCGCCGCCTCCCGTCAGTACCCCTTGAACTCCGGGGCACGGCGCTCGGCGAAGGCCCGCAACCCCTCCCCGGCGTCGGCCGTGCCCACGATGAGCTCCTGGGCCCAGGCCTCCTCGTCGAAGGCGGAGCGGCGGTCCGAGTCGAGTGACCGGTTGAGCAGCCACTTGGCCATGCCGATGGCCTTGGTGGGCCCCGACGCCAGCCTTCCGGCGAGCTCGCCGGCGGCGTGGTCGAGCTGCTCGCGTGGCACCACCCGGTTGACGAGACCCAGGGCGGCGGCGTCGGCGGCGTGCAGGTCGTCACCAAAAAAGATCAGCTCCTTGGCCTTCTGGAGCCCGATCAGCCGGGGCAGGAGGTAGGCGCCGCCACCGTCGGGGGAGATGCCCCGCCGCACGAACACCTCGATGAAGCGGGCCCCCTCGGCCGCCACCACCAGGTCGCAGGCGAAAGCGAGGTGCGCCCCGATGCCGGCCGCCGTGCCGTTCACCGCGGCCACCACGGGCTTCTCGCAGTCGAGCACGGCCGAGACCAGTCGCTGGGCGCCGCGGCGGATCATGCGCGAGGCGTCTCCCATGATCCTGTCGGGGGCGCCTTCGGGGCGCGCCGCCGCCGGGGGGCGGCCGGCGCGCAGGTCGGCCCCGGTGCAGAACCCGTCGCCGGTGGCGGTGAGCACCACCGCCCCGATGTCGACCTGGGCACTGGCGTCCTCGAGGAGCCCGATCACCCGCTCGCGCTGGTCCGGAGTGATGGCGTTGCGCACCTCGGGCCGGTTGAGCGTGATCCACGCCACGCGGTTCTCGACACGGTGGAGCACCTGCTCCTCGAGCGGCTGGTCCGGCACGGCCTCGTCCTCCTCGGTACGCGGGCGGTCGCCGCAAAGTGTGCCATGTGGCATGTGTGGACTGACACGTGTGTCAGATCACCGGCTAGGGTCGAGCCCGTGAGCGAGGCGAGCGCACGGCGCATCCCCGTTGTCGACTACCTGGTGCTCGAGGGTGACCCGCACCTGGTGGCCCGGGCCTGTACCAGCTGCGGGGCCCTGTTCTTCGACCGCCGCAATGCCTGCGCCCGGTGCGGCCAACGGGAGTTCGCGCCCCAGGCGCTGGCCACCACGGGCACGCTCCGGTCGTTCACGATCGTGCACCGCGCCGCGCCCAACGTCCCGGTCCCCTACGTGTCGTCGGTCATCGAGCTCGACGGGGGCGGCGTGGTGAAGGCCAACATCGTCGACGCCGGCTCCGACGCCGAGAAGTTCGAGCTCGGGATGCCCGTACGGCTCACGACGTTCGTCTGCGGCCACGACGAGGAAGGCACCGAGGCCGTGGCCTTCGGCTTCACCCCCGTATAGGACGGCGGCACTCCCGCCCGCGCAGATTCACTCCGGTCGCACAGAACCGTCGCACAGAAGGAGCCACACATGGCAGGAGACGCCTGGATCATCGGGGCCTCGATGACCAAGTTCGGCCGCTACCCCGACAAGGACTCCATCGACCTCGCCAGTGAGGCCGCCCTCGACGCCCTGGAGGACGCCGGGGCCACCATCCAAGACATCCAGATCCTGGCGGCGGGAAGCCTCATGGAGGCGTCGAACATGCTCGGCCAGCGCCTCCAGAAGCAGATCGGCCAGACCGGCATCCCCGTCTACAACGTGGCCAACGCCTGTGCCACGGGGGCCACCGCGGTGCGCACCGGCATCATGGCCATCAAGGCCGGCGAGGCCGACATGGCCCTCGCCGTCGGGGTGGAGCAGATGGGCAAGATGGGCCTGCTGGGCAGTGCGGGCCAGGCCCGCTCGGCACCCAAGGGATACGAGCCGTCGGGTCGCTACGGCTCGGTGATGCCGGTGGAGGGCATCCTCGGGACCCAGCTCATGCCGGGCGTCTTCGCCCAGGCGGGCATGGACTACGCCTCGCGTCACGACGGGGTCGGGTTCGAGCAGTTCGCCAAGGTGGCGGAGAAGAACCACGCCCATTCGTCGCTCAACCCCCTGGCCCAGTACCGCAAGATCTTCAGCCTCGACGAGGTGATGGGGGCGGCCATGGTCGCCTACCCCAACACGCTGCTCATGTGCTGCCCCACCGGTGACGGTGCGGCGTCGGTCGTGCTGTGCTCCGACGCCAAGCTCAAGACCCTCGACCCCGACGTCCGCCGCCGGGCCGTCAAGATCTCCGCCTCGGTGCTCACCTCGGACCCCTATGTCGAGTCCGACACGGCCCAGCCCGATGTCAGCACGCTGACCAAGCAGGCCGCCGCGGCTGCCTACGAGCAGTCCGGGGTGTCACCCCAGGACCTCGATCTCGTGGAGCTGCACGACTGCTTCGCCACGGCCGAGCTCATCCACTACGAGAACCTGCAGCTGTGCGAGCCGGGCGGGGCCGGTGACTTCATCGACCGGCGCGGCCCGTGGCGCGACGGGGCCATTCCCGTGAACGTCTCGGGTGGTCTCATCTCCAAAGGCCACCCCATCGGCGCCACCGGCGTCGCCAACCTCTACGAGGTGACCACGCACCTGCGCGGTGAGGCGGGCGACCGCCAGATCGAGGGCGCCCGCGTGGGCCTGACCCATGTCATCGGCCTGGGGTCGGCCTGCGGCGTGCACGTCCTCGAGCGCGTCGCCTCCTAGCGTCCGGCGAGGCCACCGGTGACCGTGGCCGGGCCCGAGGCGCTGCTGGCCGGCGTGCGCGTCGTCGACCTTGCCGGCGAGCCCGCGGCGATGTCCGGGCGGATCCTCGCCGACCTGGGCGCGGACGTGATCAAGGTCGAGCCCCCCGGCGGTGACCCGCTGCGGACCGTCCCGCCCTTCGGCCCCGACGGCACGTCGCTGCGCTTCGTGGCGTGGAACGCGGGCAAGACGTGCGTGGAGGTGACCGGTCCCGACGACCCCCGACTGGTCGGACTCCTCGAGGACGCCGACGTCGTGCTCGACACGCCGGGCTGGCCCGGCGCCCTCGACCTCGACCCCACCCGATCGCCCGCCGCGGTGTGGGTGCACGTCACCCCGTTCGGCACCGATGGCCCCCGGGCGCGCTGGCGGGCGAGCGACCTCGGCGTGATGGCGTCGACGGGGAACATGTACTGCACGGGCGACCCCGACCGGGCTCCGGTGCGCTGCACCGAGCCGACGGCGTGGTCCCACGTGGGCCCCGAAGCGGTGGTGGCCATATTGAGCGCGCTGGCCTCGGGACGTCCCCAGGTCGTCGACGTCTCGGCCCAGGAGGCGGTGATGATCGCCTCGATGGGGCACGTGGGTCGCTTCCCCCGCACCAAGATGCGCGGCAAGCGCTCGGGGGCGAGCGTCGGGATCACCCGCGAGATCTGGCCATGTGGGGACGGGTTCGTGTCCTTCGGCCTGCGCGGCGGTAAGGCCCGGGTCGCCAACATGCAGACCATCACCCGGCTCGTCGCCGAGGACGGCCTGGCGACGCCGGCGCTCACCGAGCGGGACTGGACGACCTACGACCACAACCGGGTCAGCAGCGAGGAGCTCGACGCCATCGCCGCACCCATCGCCGAGTACTTCCTGCGCCACACCATGGCCGAGCTCTACGAGATCGCGGTGGAGACCAATCTCATGCTCGCCCCCGCCAACTCCCCGCGCCAGCTCATCGAGAGCCGCCAGCTCGAGGCGCGCGAGTTCTTCTGCGACGTCGCCCCCGCCACCCACTTCCCGCGCTCGTTCGTCCACGTCACGAGCCCCGGCGACGCCGTGGCCCGCCCCGGACCTTCCGGCCCGGCCCATCGGGTGCCGGATACCGAGCCCGTGCGCTTCCCGGCGCGCCCCGCCGCCCGTCCTCTCCGCCCCGCCCCCGGCGCCGTCCCCCGAACCAGCGGGAACGGCGCGCCGGCCTGGTCGGGCGTCAAGCTCCTGGAGTTCGGCACGGGTGCGGCCGGGCCCATCGCGGTGCGGTACTTCGCCGAGCACGGCGCCACCGTGGTGCGCGTCGAGTCGCGGTCGCGCCCCGACTTCCTCCGCACCTACGGCATGGGGCCGGGCAACCCGTGCGGGCTCGAGGGGTCGGACATGTTCGACGCCCTCAATGTGGGCAAGCTGAGCGTGACCCTCAACCTCAAGCACCCCGAGGGCGTGGGCCTCGCCAAACGCCTGGTGCAGTGGACCGACGCCGTGGCGGAGAACTTCGCACCCCGGGCCATGCGCAGCTTCGGCCTCGACTACGCGTCGATGGTGGTCGAGAAGCCCGACCTCGTCATGGTCAGCTCGTGCCTCCAGGGCCAGACCGGTCCGCACAAGGACTACCCCGGCTTCGGCGGCCAGGGGTCGGCGCTCGGTGGTTACAACCTCCTCACGGGCTGGCCCGACCGCGAGCCGGTGGGCCCCTACGGGACCATCACCGACTCGCTGGCCCCGCGCTTCGTGGCCAGCGCGCTGGCGGCCGGACTCCTGTACCGGCGCCGGACGGGCAAGGGCGTGCATCTCGACGTGGCCCAGGTCGAGGCGGCTGTGTACTCGCTCAGCCCCTGGGTCCTCGACTACGACGTCAACGGACACGTGGGATCGCGCCAGGGGAACCGTTCCGAGCGCGCCGTCCCCCACGGCGCCTTCGCCTGCGCCGGCGACGACCGCTGGGTGGCCGTGGCGGCCTGGGATGACGGCGACTGGGCCCGTCTTGCCGGCGCCATCGGCCTCGACGACGCCACGGCGCGTCGATGGGGGACCTTCGAGGCCCGACAGGCCGCCGTCGACGAGGTCGAGGATCTCCTCACGGCGTGGACGCTGACCCGTACTCCCGAGGACGTGGCGACCACGTTGCAGGCGCTCGGCATCGAAGCGGTGCCGGTGGCCGACCTGGGCGACGCCTCGGCCGACCCCCAGCTGCACCACCGCCACCATTTCGTCACCCTGGAGCATCCCTGCATGGGTGCGTGCGGGTACGAGCACAACGGGTTCCGCCTCAGCGACGCCCCGGCCGGGTTCACACGCTCAAGCCCCACCCTGGGCCAGCACAACGAGTACGTCCTGGGTGAGATCCTGGGACTCTCGGGCGCGGAGCAGGCCCGTCTCCTCGACGACGGGGTGCTCGAGTAAGGCGGGACAACAGAGGTCGACGGCGGGCTCTCAGAGCGTTACCCTAGAACAGGTTCTACTTTTGGGGAGCGCATGGAATCCGACTCCGACCCCATGATCCGCGTCATCTACCGGTGGACGGTGGCACCGGAGGCGGCCGCCGACTTTCGGGCCTGGTGGCACGAGGGGACGCTGGCGATCCGACGAGATCGGGCCGGAGCCCTCGGCAGCGTGCTGCTGCGGTCCGAGGACGACCCGGCCACCTTCACCGGCGTCGCCCGGTGGCGGTCGAAGACCGACCTCGAGGCGTTCTGGGCGGCGGCCGGCGGGCGGGCGTTCCCCCACACCGAGCTCACCTCGGTGGAGGTCCTCGACGAGCTCGACGACCTGGAGCTCGGTCACCCAGTGCTCGGTCACCCAGTGCTCGACGACCCGGAGATCAAGAGCGAAAGGGAGATCCCATGACCGGTCCACATCCCGAACGGAGAAGCGGGGCGATGCGCGTGGCGTTCGTCCAGTCCACGTGGCACGAAGAGATCGTCGACCGCTGCCGTGACTCGTTCCTCGCGGAGATCGCCACCCTGGGGGTGGCACGGGACCAGATCGACCTCTTCCGGGTCCCGGGCTCCTTCGAGATCCCCCTGCACGCCCAGCGCCTGGCCGGCTCGGGTCGCTACGCAGCGATCGTCGGAGTCGGCTTCGTCGTCGACGGGGGCATCTACCGCCACGAGTTCGTCGCCGAGGCTGTCATCAACGGGCTGATGCGCGTGCAACTCGACACCGACACGCCGGTCATCTCGGTGGTGCTCACCCCCCATCACTTCCACCAACACGACGAGCACGCCTCGTTCTTCGCCGAGCATTTCAAAGTGAAGGGCGTCGAGGCCGCCCACGCCTGTGCCAGGACGGTCTCGAGCCTGGCCCTGCTCCCCACGGGGTGACGACTAGCTCCGGGGCGGGTTCACGACCAAGTCCCTCGCGGGGTGCAGGCCTTCAGCGCACGGTGGCCAGAGCGAGGAGGTCCCCCACGCCCCCGAGTGCACGCAGAAGGTCGTTCAGGTGCGTGCACGAGGCGATCCCGGTCAGGGTGTCGTGCACGACCGGGGCCAGCGATCGCACCTCGGCCCCGACCAGCGCCCCCACGGCGTCGGCGGCGGCCGGGCATTCGGGGAAGGGCAGCACGCGGGGCTCGGCCACGATCGAGCCCACCACCCCGTCGGCGCCCGCCACGCGCACGGTGTACTCGTGCAGCACCACCTCGTCGCCGTCCCCCTCGCTCACCGTGTCGCGGAACATGGCCCAGATCGAGAAGGTCCCGTCGGGCTCGGCCACGACGTCCATCAGTCTCCGACGCCGCATCCAGTCCATCTGGAGGGGGCCGATGTCGTGCCACGCCCAGGGGTCGGGGCCGCTCGGGCGCGGCGCGGGCGGGCAGTCCTGCATGGGCACGCCCTGGCCCGCCGCGATGCTGAGCACGGCGGTGCCGCCCGTCCGCCACCCCGAGCACAGGTCGGTCATGCGGTCGAGCGCGCCCGAGGGCGTGAGGGTGCTCGGATGGTGCCCCTTGCGCCGGGCCATGCGCATCAGCCCGTAGCCCGAGATGAGAGCGGCGGCAGGCATGTCGTCGAGCACCTGACGCAGCAGCGACCCCGCCTCCTCGGGCGGGACCACCTCCTCGAGGTGGCGCCGGAACCCGCCGCCGGCGCGCGTCCCGATGACGGCGTCGGTCCACGCCGCACGGGGCGCGGTGGTGAGCGACTCCAGGCGACGCCCCATGTCGAACCCGGCCGTCACGTACACCTCGGCCAACGCCGTGGGTTCCCCGGGGACAGTGCCGGTGCCGTCGGGCGCGGTGCGCAGGTCCCGGGCGGCACCTTCCATGGCCAGGGGCGAGCTCCATTCGCCACGCGGGCCCACGTCGACGTGCATGGTGCGACGCACCGAGCCGGCGGGCCGCGCCGGGACGTCGGGGAGCGGGGCGCGGGGCGCCACCGGTGTGCCTTCGATCACGGGGCCACGCTACCCTTCAGGCCCGCGTTCTCCGACGCCGGCGTCAGGTTTCTCCGGCGGCGCGGACATGCGGGTCCTCAGCGGCACGAGTGAACGGGTGAGAGGGAAAGAGACCTCATGGCGAGACGGGTGGCGATCGTGGGCGCGGCGCTGTCGGACTGCGGCCGCGTGGACGACAAGTCCGCCTTCGAGCTGCACCACCAGGCCACCAGCCGGGCCCTCGCCGATGCAGGGATCTCCCGCAACGAGGTCGACGGGTTCATGTCGCACGGGACCGGGGCCCTGCCCCCCATCGAGCTGGCCGAGTACCTGGGCATGGCCCACCACATCGACTACATCGACTCGACCGGGGTGGGCGGCTCGTGCTGGGAGATGTTCCTCGAGCACGCCGTGGCCGCCATCGCCCAGGGCCAGATCGACACCGTCGTGCTCTCCTACGGCTCGACGTCGCGCGCCGATCTGAAGCGCAGGTCCCGGACCGCCAACCTCTTCTTCGGCAACCGGGGGCCGATCCAGTTCGACGCCCCCTTCGGCCACACGCTCATCGCCAAGCACGCCATGTCGGCCCGTCGCCACATGCACGAGTTCGGCACCACCATCGAGCAGTTGGCCGAGATCGCCGTGTCGGCCCGCTACAACGCCGGGCTCAATCCCGACGCCTACTACCGCGACCCCATCACCATCGAGGACGTCCAGTCGTCGAGGATGATCGCCGACCCCTTCACGAAACTCCACTGCTGCATCCGATCCGACGGCGGGGGGGCGATCCTCCTCACCCACGAGGAGCGCGCCCGAGACTGCGCCAACACCCCCATCTGGGTGCTGGGCACGGGCGAGGCCATCTCGCACACGACCATGAGCGAGTGGGAGGACTTCACCGAGTCTCCGTGCGTGCGCTCGGGCAGGAAGGCTTTCGCCCAGGCCGGGGTGACTCCCGCCGACATCGACGTGGTCGAGGTCTACGACAGCTTCACCCTGACGGTGCTGCTGACCCTCGAGGGCCTCGGCTTCTGCAAGAAGGGCGAAGGGGGCGCCTTCGTCGAAGGCGGGACGCTGCGCGTCGGCGGGGCGCTCCCGACCAACACCGACGGGGGCGGCCTGTCGTCGTGCCAGCCGGGCATGCGGGGCATCTTCTTGCTGGTCGAAGCCGTGAAGCAGCTGCGCGGTGAATGCGGCGAACGCCAGGTCAGCGACGCCCAGCTCGCGGCCGTGAACGCCACGGGGGGCTGGATCTCCTCCACCGGCACCGCCATCTTGGGACGCGAGTAACCCCCGCCCCGCTCAGACGCTGGGGTCAGACGGTGCGGTCGCCCCGGACGTGGCGCACACCCGCCGAGGCGGTTCGTCGGCTTCTCGCCCGGGCCGGCCCCGGCTCCGACACCGCCACCTCGGGGAGGCCCTTTTCGACCGCGGCCCGGGCGGCGATGGCGATGGCCCATCCGGGATGGTCCACGCGCAGGTAGTTCTGGGGGCCGACCCGGGAGGGCCGGCCGAACTTCCTGAGCATGCCGAGGCGGACCAGACGCTCGAGCTCCTTGGCGACCTCGCCCGACGAGCTGTAGGACACGCCCACGGCCGCCTCCGACTGGTTGAAGGCCTCGGACCGGGCTTCGGCCCACAGGAGGACGCGCAGGCGGATGCGCCGGCCGAACATCTGGTTGCCGTACTCGGAGAGCGCGTCTTCGTCCAGGGGTCGTCCCATTGCTCTCTAGTTTGTAGTGAGCAAAAACCAGAATTCCTAGGGGCGGGGGCCAACATGTCCCTGACCAGGGGAGATGCGACGGCGTTTCCCAGCCCGGGACCCTGAACTACGAAATTGTAATTCGCGGCCCTCGCGTCCCGGGGGGAACCGGGCTCAGGTGGCGGGCAGGGCGATGGCCTTGGTCTCGAGGTACTCCTCGAAGCCCTCCACGCCGTTCTCGCGCCCCACGCCGCTCTGGCGGTACCCGCCGAAGGGCACGTCGGGGGCGTTCCAGAACCCGCCGTTGACCATGAGGGTGCCGGTGCGGACGCGCCGGGCCACGGCCATGGCCCGCTCCTCCGACGCGCTCGTGACCGCGCCCGACAGCCCGTAGATCGAGTCGTTGGCGATGCGCACGGCGTCGTCGTCGTCGTCGAAGGGGATGACCACGAGCACGGGGCCGAAGATCTCCTCCTGGGCGATCGTCGCCTTGGGGTCGACGTCCGCGAACAGCGTGGGCTCAACGAAGAAGCCCTTGTCGAACTGGGCCGGCCTCGAACCGCCCCGCACCAGCCGGGCGCCCTCGGCCTTCCCCTTGTCGATGTAGCCCATGACCCGGTCGCGCTGCTTGGCGCTGATGAGCGGGCCCTGGAGGTTGGCCGCGTCCCAGGGGTCGCCGTAGGTGACGCCCGCCATCATGGCGTCGGCCAGCCCGAGGAACTCGTCGTAGCGCGACCGGGGGACGAGCAGCCGGGTGGTGATGGCGCATCCCTGGCCGGCGTGGGTGCACACCCCGATGGCGCTCACAGCGATGGCGCCGCCGGGGTCGGGGGCGTCGTCGAGCACGATGTTGGCCGACTTGCCGCCGAGCTCGAGAAACACCTTCTTCACCGTGTCGGACCCCTTGGCCATGATGCGCCGGCCCGTGGCCGTCGACCCCGTGAAGGTGATCATGTCGACGCGCGGGTCGGTGGTGAGGACCTCCCCGACGAGATGGTCCGACGACGCCACCACGTTGACGACGCCGGCGGGGATGTCGGTCTCCTCGGCGATGATGCGGCCCAGCACGGTGGCCGACCACGGCGTGTCGGGGGCGGGCTTGAGCACGACCGTGTTGCCGGCGGCCAGGGCCGGGCCCAGCTTGGCCAGGTTGAGGTTGAGCGGGAAGTTCCACGGCGTGATGGCACCCACCACACCCACCGCCTCGCGCCGGACGAGGCGGCGCTGGGGCTGGCCGAAGACATCACGCTCCGGAAGCCACTTCTCGAATTCGTAGCGGACGGGCTCCTCCACCCAGTAGCCCAGGTCGTCGATGGGCAGGTCGACCTGGTTGGCGTAGGTGAGGGCGATGGGGCTGCCGACCTCGCCCACGGTGATGGCGCGGAGCTCCTCGATGTGGGCCGCGCAAGCGGCGTGGAACTGCTCGAGACAACGGCGCCGCAGGGTGTGGTCCGTGGACCAGACGGTCTCGTCGAAGGCCCGGCGCGCCGCCGCGATGGCGGAGTCCATGTCGGCGGCGGTGCCGTCGGCGGTGTCGCCGAGCACCGCCTCGGTGGTGGGGTCGATGTTGTCGAACGTGGCCCCCGAGCTCGCCTCGACGAGCTTGCCGTCGATGAGCAACCGGGCCTCGCCCCGTACGTCGTGGGCTTCGGTCATGTCGTCTCCCCTCCACCGGCCGGGGCCGGTTGCATGCGCTGTTCACGCAGTCTGGTCTTGAGCACCTTGCCGTTGGGCTCGCGGGGCAGCTCGTCGACGAACTCGATCGTCCGGGGGAGCTTGAAGTCCGCCAGGCGAGTCGCCAGCCGGGCCGAGAGCGCATCGGCGTCGCGCCCCGCGTCGGGACGCAGCTCCACCACGGCGTGCACCTTCTGGCCCATGCGCTCGTCGGGAAGGCCGATGACCGCGGCATCGACCACGTCCTCGTCCTCGATGAGTGCGGCCTCGATCTCGGCCGGGTAGATGTTGACCCCGCCGCTGATGATGAGGTCGGTGCGCCGGTCGGCGAGGAAGAGGTACCCGTCCTCGTCGAGCCACCCCATGTCGCCGACGGTGAAGTAGTCGCCGTGCCAGGCCGACTCGGTCTTGTCGGGCGCGTTGTGGTAGCGGAACCGCTGTCCGGCGAACGCCGAGATGTAGATCGACCCCACCTCGCCGGCAGGGAGATCGACGCCGGCCTCGTCCACGATCCGCACCGTCAGTCCCGGGAAGGGACGGCCCACGCTGCCCGGTTTGGCCAGCCACTCCGCCGGTGAGATAACCGACGCCATCCCCTCGCTGGCGCCGTAGTATTCCCACACCGTGTCGGGCGGGAACACCTCGATGATCCTGCGCTTCACCGGCACGGGGCACGGCGCGGCGGCGTGGAGGACCTTGCGCAGGCTGGAGCGGTCATACGCCCGCCAGTCGGCCTCGAGGATGCGGATGAAGTTGGCCGGCACCATTTGCGCCGTGGTGACGCGCTCGGACTCGATGAGCCGGAGGCACTCGGTGGAGTCCCACCGCGCCATCACCACCACCGTGCCGCCCTCGCCCAAGCTCATGAGGGCATAGGCGCTGGGTGCGGTGTGGTACATCGGGCCGCACATGAGGTGGACGTCGTCGGGGCNGAACCCCCAGAACGAGGCGAAGGGATTGGGCGGTGTCTCCCGGGCCGGGGCGGGAGCAGGGCGGGCGATGCCCTTGGGCCGGCCCGTCGTCCCCGACGTGTAGGTCATGGCGACGACGGGGGTGCCGAGGAAGTCCTCGGTGGGGGCCTCGTCGCGCCCCGTCGACAGGCTCTCGGCCAGCTCGGGCTGCTGGACGTCGAGGCTCGGGACCCCGGCCTTCGCGGCGGCGCGCTCGGCCACCTCCGACCCGTCGTGCACCAGCAGGGTGGCGCCGCAGTCCTCGGCGATGTAGGCGACCTCGTTGTCGGTGAGCCGGGTCGAGACCGGCACCACGAGCGCCCCGAGGCGCGTGGCGCCGTGCCACACCGCGAACCCGTCGGTCGAGTTGCCCATCATCACCGCCACGCGGTCGCCGGGACGGGTCGCGTGGGGCGCGAAGGCGTGCGCCATGGCGTTGGCGGCGCGGTCGAGGTCACCGAAGGTCATGCGCTGGTCACCGAACACGAGCGCCACCCGGTCGGGGTCCGCCCGAGCCACCCCTGCCAGCCCCCTGGGCGCGTCGGCGTGCATCGGGGCGCAGTGTAGGACCACCGGCGGCCGTGTGCCTGACACGGACGTCAGGTATATGATCGCCACGTCGCCGAACACAGGGGGAGGAGCGCGATGCAAGCCGAAGATCTCATCCTCGTGAGTGTCGACGACCACGTCGTCGAGCCCCCCGACATGTTCGAAGGCCGCGTCCCGGCCAAGTGGAAGGACCGCGCCCCGCGCATCGTCCACAACGACGACGGCACCGACGTGTGGTCGTTCGAGGGGAACCTCATCCCCAACGTGGGTCTGAACGCGGTGGTGGGCCGGCCCCCTGAGGAGTATGGCATCGAGCCGACCTCCTTCGACGAGATGCGCAAGGGTTGCTACGACATCCACGAGCGCGTCCGGGACATGAACGCCAACGGCGTGCTCGGGTCGATGTGCTTCCCCTCGTTCATCCAGTTCTGCGGCCAGCTCTTCGCCCGGACCGAGGACAAAGAGCTCGCCATCGACATGCTGCGGGCCTACAACGACTGGCACATCGAGGACTGGTGCGGCGCCTACCCGGGCCGCTTCATCCCCCTCAGCATCCCGCCCATCTGGGACCCCGAGCTCATGGCCGCCGAGGTGCGGCGCGTCGCCGCGAAGGGGAGCCACGCCGTGACGTTCTCGGAGAACCCCTCCAAGCTGGGCTGGCCGAGCTTCCACTCCGACCACTGGGACCCCTTCTGGCGCGCCTGCGAAGAAGAGGGGACGGTGGTGTGCCTGCACATCGGCTCGTCGTCACAGCTGGCCATCACCGCGCCCGACGCCCCGTTCGACGTGCTCATCGCCCTGCAGCCGGTGAACATCATCCAGTGCGCGGCGGACCTGCTCTTCTCTCCCGTCCTGCGCAAGTACCCCAACCTGCGCATCGCCTTGTCCGAGGGCGGCATCGGATGGATCCCGTACTTCCTCGAGCGCGTCGACTACGTCTACCAGCACCACCACAAGTGGACGGGCCAGGACTTCGGCGACATGCTCCCGAGCCAGGTGTTCAAAGAACGCATCGTGACGTGCTTCATCGACGACGCCTTCGGCGTGGAGAACAGGCGCTTCCTCGAGCTCGACAACGTGTGCTGGGAATGCGACTACCCCCACTCCGACTCGACGTGGCCCAACGCCCCCGAGATCGCCATGAAATACCTGGCCGGCGTGCCCGACGCCGAGGTGAACAAGATCACCCACGAGAACGCCATGCGTCTGTTCCGGTTCGACCCCTTCTCGAAGCGCCCGAGGGAGAGGTGCACGGCTTCGGCCCTGCGGGCTGAGTCCGCCGACGTCGACACCTCGATCAGGCCCCGCCGCGGCACCGGCGAACGCAAGAAGATCCTGGCGGCCGACCTGGGTCGCTTCGCCGAGAAGGAAGCCTGAGCCCCGAGTACTCCGACAACGTGCTCGACACCCTCATGAAGGCGCTCACCCCCCTCGACGAGGACGAGCGACGCACGGTCCCGTGCCACACCGAGGTGGAGGCGTACGGCCCGCCCATCCCGGCGGCGGCGTGAGCCCGATGGACTGGACGCGCGTCCCCGTGGTGGTCGGCGCCGGACAGCTGACCAACCGCGAGGAGGACCCGGGCGCGGCGCCCGACCCTTTCGAGCTCATGGAGGACGCGGCCCGGCGCGCCGAGGCCGACATCGGCGGCGTGAGCGCTTCTGGCTCGGCCGGCAACGGCACCGGCCCGGGCTCGGTGCTCTGCGACCTCACCCACCTCTTCATGGTCCACTCGCTGTCGCTGCGCCACGGCGATCCCGCCCCCGAGCTGGCCACGCGCCTCGGCGCGGGGCACGCCGAGGCGCGTTGCTCGGGTATGGGCGGTTCGATCCCGCAGTGGCTCGTCAACCGAGCCGCGGAACTCGTGGCGGACGGCGGCCGACCGCGCGTCCTGATCGTGGGAGCCGAAGCCCTCGCCACGCGCCGACGCGCCAAGAAGCAGGGCATCGAGCTGCACTGGCCGACCGCCGACGGATGGCCNGACACGTGGCCGCCACTCGAGCCCGACATGGGGCTGCACCCCGTAGAGGGCGCCCACGGACTGGCCCAGGCCACCACCATGTACGCACTGGTGGAGTCGGCCGTCGCCCACGGGGCGGGCCACGATCCCACCACCCACGCGGCCGTGATCGGCGACCTCATGGCGCGCTTCAACGCCGTAGCCGCGGACAACCCCGTGTCATGGTTCCCCACCCGACGCGACGCCGAGCAGATCATGACGGTCACACCCGACAACCGCATGGTGTACTTCCCGTACCCCAAGTACGTGAACGCCGTCATGGACGTGGACATGGCCGCGGCGGTCATCATCACCGACGCGGCCACGGCGCGGGCGTGGGGCCTCGGGGCCGACGAGGTCGCCTACCTGTCGGGATGGGCCGACGCCCATGACCTGTGGTACCTGTCGGAGCGACCGGTCCTGCACCGCTCCCCGGCGCTGGCCGAGTGCGCCCGGCGCGTCCTGGACTCGGCGGGGATCGGCATGGACGAGGTGGAGGGCCTCGATCTCTACGCGTGCTTCCCGAGCTCGGTGGAGGTGGCCCGAGACAGCTTCGACATCGCGCCCGACGACCCCCGGCCCCTCACGCTCACCGGTGGCCTGCCCTACCACGGCGGCCCGGGCAGCAACTACGTGACCCATTCCATCGCCAACACCTTCCGGTGGCTGCGCGACGGCCGGGGGGAGCACGCCCTCGTGCACGGCAACGGGTACTACCTGACCAAGCATTCGGTGGGGCTCTACTCGCGCCACGCCCCCGACGAGGTTCCCCGGCCACCCGAGAAGCTCCAGGAGGCCATCGACGCCATGGCCGACGCCCTCGTGGTCGAGCCGACGGTCGACGACGGCACCATCGGATCGGTCGTGGCCTACACCGCCCCCTTCGACCGTGAGCGCGGTCCGCAGGCCGCCGTCGCCGTGGTCGACGTGGACGGCCGGCGCACCGTGGCGCGCGCCGACGAGGGGTTGACGGCCGAGCTCCTGTCGCGTGACGGGGTCGGGACCCCTGTCGTGGTCGGCTCCTCGGACCAGGGCAACACCATGCGCGGCGCCTGACTCGCTGAGGGTCGACTCCGGGGCGATCAGTCCTCGAGGGTCAGGGCGTGCTCCGGACAATTGGCGACGCCGGTGCGGGCCTCGTCCTCGTGCCCGGCGGGTACCTTGTCGACGAGCAGCACGCAGTGCCCGAGATCGTCGGAGTCGAACAGCGCGGGCGCCAGGGTGTAACACCGCCCGTGACCCTGGCACACCTCGGTATCGAGGCGGATGCGCATCCCCGAGTCAGCCGGCCGGCTCGAATTCGATCGGCAGGGTCAACAGCGACCGCAGTCCCGGCGTGTAGTCGAGCACCGTGCCGGGCTTGAGCCAGTAGTCGGGGATCCTGCGATGGAACTCGCGCAGCGCCACCCGGAGCTCCACCCGCGCCAGGTGCGACCCGAGACAACGGTGCACCCCTCCCCCGAAGGCGAGATGCGGATTGGGATTGCGGCGCAGGTCGACGGTGTCCACACCGGGATGGGAGGTGTCGTCGGTGTTGGCCGATCCGATCAGGAGCATCACCTGCTCACCGCGCGGGATCGGGCAGCCCTCGTACTCCACGTCCTCGGTCACCACTCTCGGCACGGCCGGCACCGGGCTCTCCCAGCGCAACAACTCCTCGACCGCCGACGGGATGGCGCTCTCGTCTTCCACGAGCAGGCGACGCTGCTCGGGCTCCTGGGCCAGGTACGCGAAGAAACAGTCGAGGGAGTCCGTCACGGTGTCGAGCCCGGCGATGATGAACAGGAAGCAGATGTCGAGCACTTCCTCGTCGGTGAGCCGGACGCCGTCCACCTCTTTCTCCATGATCTGGCCGAGCAGGTCGTCGGTGGGTGCCTTGGCGCGACGCCTCTTCACCTCGGCATCGAAATACGCGTACACGGTCTCGCCCGCCGCCTTGCGATGCGGGGCCTGCTCTTCCATCGTGATCCCGGGGGGGCGGATGATCTCGTCCTTCACGGCCAGGAAGATATCCAGGTCGGAAAGGGGCAGACCCATCAGGCGGAGGAACACGCGGCACGGCAGGGGGACGGCGAATTCCTCGTGGAGGTCGCACGAGCCCCGGGCGGCGAACTTGTCGACCAGCTCCTTGACGAGCGCCACCACCTCGTCCTCGAGCAGCGCCATCTTCTTGGGCGCAAAGAGGGGGTCGAGGATCCGGCGGTACTTCACGTGCTGGGGGGGATCGATCATGAGCGGGATCAGGGGGCGGATGTTGCCGAGGTCCATGGGGACCTCGCTCCAGCAATACAGCGCCGACTTCCGCAGGGCATCCTCGACATGCTCCCGGCGGGTCAACAGGGTGAACAGGTCGTCGATCCGCAGGACCGGCGTTTCGCGCAACGAGCGGGAGATGGCCCGGGGATCGTCCGAGGAGGCCAGGTCGGCCACCATGCCAGCTGACGTGCCCGAAAACTCTTCTTCAGCCTGCACCCGCACTCCTCTCGCACCGGGCTCCGGTGGCACGTCGGACCAAGGTGTCATGCGGATCACCCAGGACGTTCGATGCCACCACGCCCACCGCCCCCTGCCGGGTCACGTTAGCGTTTCCTGACGCGAATGTCAGGCCTGACACCCCCGTCAGGGTGGCTGGGCTCCCGGGCCGGCCGCTCCCACAGGCGGCGCCCGACCCACCGCGGCCCGTGCCTGAATCAACGAGGGGAACACAACCGGCACCGACCGGCATTCGGCGCCGATGCGACGCGGTGGGTCGCCATGATGGCGACGGGGAGGTGGTAGGAACGTGTCCCCGGCAAAACGCATCGGCAGCTCAGCACGAGCGCCGCCGAGCACCGGATCGCCCCACCGGGCCGGCGGGATCCCCACACCTGGTCCGGGCCCCAGCCGTGTCGTCGCGGTCCAGGATCCCGTCCAACGCGCCGATGACATCCGAAGACCTGGGCTGAAGACTTCGCACTACGATTGGGGGGCCATAGGAGGGCAGACGTGGTTACCGCAGCCAGCGACAAAAGGATGCGGCGCCGCGGGGGACGACGCCGGCAAGCGGGCTCGGAGCCCGCCGCCGTCGGGACCACTCTCCGCGAGGCACGCGAAGCAGCGGGCGTGGACCTGGTCGAGATCCAGGACCGCACCGGTGTCCCGCTCCCCCACCTCGAAGCGCTCGAGGCCGGCGACCTCTCCCGGTTCCCCGACCGACGTTCCGCCCTCACGGCCGTCCGCCGCTTCGGCGACCTGGTCCAGGCGGACGTCGAGGGCCTCTCGGCGATGGTGGAGAGCCACTGGGGGACGGCCGCGGCTGGATTCGCCGGGGGAGGATCGCCCAGCCCCGCCGCCAACGGCGCCCCCACCCCCTACCTCACGCAATCGGTGCCGACCAGCCACCTGAGCCGCTATCCCGGTGACGGGACACACCTGCGCGCCTTCACCCAGACCGACGAGGTGCCCGGCGTCCGGCGCTCCGAGCGCCCTGCCGGCAGCGGCCACAACACCAACGGGTCCTTCACCGACACGGGGTCGTTCCCGGCCGTGCCCGCGCGCTACGCGCCACCCCGCGCCGTCCCGGTCATCCTGCGGGGCGCCATCTGGGTCACGGTCGTGCTCCTGGCCGTGGCCCTCGCCGGCCTGGGCGTCGAGCACTACGACCCCCAGCTGTTGGCGGACATCCACCTCGTGCACCACCCGCACACGACCACTCCCACGGCACCGGGCTCGGGGTCCGCCCCGGCGAGCATCCCGAGCACCCCGGCCCACTCGTCGGTCGTGTCATTGGCCGACGCCGGGGTCGGAAGCGCCACGGTCTCGGTGCAGTCCTCGAATTACAGCGTGGTGGTCGCCGCGTGGGCACCGTGTTGGATCGAGGTGCACACCCCCCAGAGCTTCTCGGCCGTCTTCGCGGCCACGCTTCCGGCGGGAGAGGTCAAGGTGTTCAACCCGGCCAACGGCCAGCTCACCCTGAGCATGAGCGCGTCGCTCGTGACGGTCCAGGTCCGGATCAACGGGAAGACCGTGCCGAAGTGGTTGTTCAAGCCCACGACGGTGCCCTTCACGCTCAATTTCAACTCCACCCCGGGCTGAACGACGAACGCGAGCTGACGCGAACGCCCACCGGCTCCGGTGGGCCCAGCGGCCGGCGGGGTCGCCGCCCGATCAGGACAGGCGGGTGTGGGGGACCGAGCTCACATGTCCCCGGTCGCGGATCTCGCTCACGGCGGGAACAGGACTGGGGTCCGAGAACAACCGGTCGTCGCCGTAGTCGGCAGGGCGGCCCGTAGCGTCGAGCGCCCACCACGAAGCCTCCAGGGCGATGCCGTTGGGATCGGTGAAATAGATCGAGCGGATGAAGCCGTGATCGACCACATCGGTCACCTCGCATCCCGCCGACTTGAGGCGGTCCCGCACGGCCAGCAGCGCGTCCTCGTCGGGCAGGTTGAACGACAGGTGGTCGAACTGCACGGCCCGGGGGTCGGGCACGCCCGCCGGCTTGGCGAACCGAGCCACGGGCAGGCCCGCGTACTCGAAGAAGGCCACGGTGTTCTGCGCCCCGAATTCGAAGAAGTAGTGGCGAAACTGTGGGGTCCCGATGGTCGCCACCAGCCGGGCGCCGAGCACACCGTGGTAGAAGCGCACCGTGGCGTCCATGTCATCGGTGATCAGGGCCAGGTGGTTGATCCCCCGCCAGTGCGGGGTCTCGGGATCATGCATCTCGGTCATGGCGGATCCTCCGTGCCACATGGGGTGCTGCACCTCCCACGCTAACGCTCACCGACGCGGTCGGTGCCACGGCCACGTCGCGGTGCTCAGCGTGGCTCGGGGTAGATCGACGGGTCCTCGAGGGGGAGTCGCAACCACTGGATCATCTGGCGGAGTTGGTCGTAGGCACCGAGGCGGGCCTCGTTCGATCCGTGGCGCTCGGCGCGCTCGATCGGCTCCCACAGGCGCCTGACCATGGTGGGGCCGAGTTCCAGGAGGCCACCGCTGCCGCCGGTGGCGTACTTGGCCAACACATAGCGCACCAGGGCCCCCACCGGTACGCCGACATTCTCGCTCAGCGTGCGGATCGTGATCATGGGGTCGACCGGCGAGTACAGCGCTACGTCGGCTTTGAAGTTGGCGTCGGGATCGTCGTCAGCCCACGGCCCCGTGTAGGGCTCGAGCCTGATGAGGTCCTGATCGTCGGGGGCGTCGGAGGCGGGGCTCATCTCCCCATCCTGCTCTCCCCGTCCTGTCGGAACGACTCCGTCGGCCCGTCGGAGGCCGTCCGTCGGAAACGGCCTACGGCAAGCGGGCCTTCCGCGAGCGCGCCTGCCGAATGGTCGCGGTGATCAAGCGCCCGTTCCCACGCGGAATTCGTAGCGCCCGGCGCCGGCCCGGACGAGGACCCGCCCCCCACTCGAGCTCAACAGCCGGACGCCCGCCACGGCGCCCAACGAGCGCCCTCCCTCGGTGACGTCGTGCGCGTTGGCGGCGGGGAGATGCACGGTGGCGGACGCGTTGGGTGGAACCGTGACGTCGAGCACGAACTCGCCGCTCGTCGTGGCGGGTCGACGCCAGGCGACGTCGATGGTCCCTCTCGGCGTGGGCACCGCCCCCCCCGCCCATTCGAGGCCCGAACTCGGGGGCACGACGTCGAACGTGGCGTAACCCGGGCTCGAGGGCCGCACCCCGAGCAACGTCTCCTGGATCTCGACGAGCACGTTGGACCCCCATCCGTGGGACATGCTGTCGCCGTCGGCGTCGGACGGTTCCCACACCTCCCAGGTGAAGGTGCCCCCGCGGGCCAGGATGTTGGCCCACCCGTCGTGGACGGGGTCGGTGAGGATCCCGACCATGTCGTCGATCCTGCCCGTGGCCGCCAGGCCCTTCAGCACCTCGGTGGCACTGCTCACGGGCACACCCATCCCGAGGCCGGCTACGTAGGCCGCCACGGTGGACGTCCGGTTGGAGGGAACCACGCCATACGCCAGCGCGCACGCATTGGCGTACTGCGAGGCGCTCGTCAACTTGGCGCCGTTGTTGTCGATGCCGTCGACGTATATCCCGTCGCCGCGCCTGAGGTGCCGGTTGATGGCTGTGGTGAGCTGCGCCTGCTTGCTCCGTTGCCCTCTCACCTCACGGGCGGGCCTTCCCAGGACTTCCGCCACGTCCGCCGTGCGACGGAACACATTCACACCGAGCACGTTGATCCTCGTGACGATCGGGTAGTCGTAGTAGACGCTCGTCGCCAGCAGGTCGTCGACGACCCCGGTGGCAGGATCGATGTAAGTGTCCACGTAGCCGCCGATGTTGACGAGCACCGGATACACCGCGTCGAGCAGAGCGCGGTCCCCGGTACGCATCCAGTACTGCCACACCCACTCCGGGTAGATCTCGGTGTACTCGTTGATGTCCTCGGCGCCGAGACCGGTGGGATAGATCTTGTTGATCGACCCGCTCTTGGCCCAGAAGCGTCTCTGGGACGCCGCGAACTCGAGCAGCGACTTCCGGGTGACGTTCTGTTCGCCGAACGCCACCATGGCGGTCTGCGATTCATTGAACCCGTCCCACAACCAAGGGCCCTTCTCGCGGGTCGGGGTGTCGATCCACTGCTCCTGTGCGCCGAACAGGGCGGAGTGCCGGCCGAGCTCGAACACGGCGTCGATCACGGGCGACGACGATGCGAACGTGGCGGCGTGCTCGTCGGGCACCGCCGCGTGCCGGGTCAGGGCCACGACGTCGGCGGGCGTCAGGGTCTCACCGGGATCGTCGATCTGGAAGTAGCGGAACCCGAGGTAGTCGAAAGGATGGAACTCCTCGACGCCACCGCGCTGGACGTAGCTGTAGCTCATGTCGGTGTGCTGGGTGCCGTGGGTGGTCGACACCTGCCCCGGCACGCCCGTGAAGGGTTGGCCGGGGACGGGCTCGTCGAGCAGGTACCCGGCGCGCATGGTCACGAGCCGCCCGGCCCGGCCGTTGCGAAAGCTCACTGTCGGGACCGCCGCGTAGACCTTGCCGAAGTCGGCGACGACGGCTCCCGAGGCCAGTCGGGTCAGGGTCTGGGCCGCCACGGGCTCTTCGACGACGCGCGTGCGCACCGACACCAGGTGCCGCCACGGCGACACCCCCACCTCACCGAGCACCGTCGCCCGCGCCCACAGCCTGTCGTCGAAACCCGGCTCCTGCCAACCTTCGGGCTCGGCGGGCCCGTCGATGTTCTCGGTGAAGTCGACCAGGTCACCCTCGAGGTCGCGTTGGGTACCGGCGAGCCACGCTCCCTTGAGAACCCTCCACGAACCATCGGTCACGACGAGCTCGTGGCGACCGTCGCGGTGCAGGACCGAGATCTGCGCGATCACGCCCGGCTTGCCGGCGGGGTGGCCCTTGGTCGGCCCCTGCCAGCTCGAGACGATCCCCACCGCGTTGGGAGCACCCGCCCGGAGCAACGACGTCACGTCCAGCGTCTCGTAGTACTGCGAGTCCGGGAAGGAGTACGCCTGCCCCTTCCCGGCGCGGGTGCCGTTCACGTACAACTCGTATTGCTGATCGCCCGACACATAGGCGCGGGCGCGCACGATGGACGAGCTCGCCAGGGCGAATTCGTGACGGGCGTAGGTGTAGTCGTCAGGGCCCGGCCCCTGGGGAAACGCACGACTGATCCACTTGGCCTTCCAATCGTGGTCCGCCAATCCCGTCTCGAAGGTGGCGTGTGACGCGAACGGGCTCGGGGCGCCCGTCGCCGGCCACGACCGGACCGTCCATCGGTACACGGTGGCGGGAGCGAGCGCAGGACCCCGGTAGGCCACGAACGCCTGCTCCGCCGACGCCACCTGTCCGCTGTCCCACACCACCGGGGCGCTCGATCCCGAGCGGCCCGGCCCCGTGAGCGCCGGGCGCGACACCACCAGGCGATAGGCGCTCTGGACCGCACCGGGCCGGTCGTCGCCGAGGTGCCATCCGAAGTAGATGTCGTCGAGCCCGAGGCCGATGGGAGCCGCCAGGCCGTCGACGGTGAGTACCAGGGGGCTGTGGTCCGGACGCGCTCCCGACGCCGCCGCGGTGCCCGAGGCGGCAGCGCTGTCGCGGCCCCAGGCGGTGACGCCCACGCCCCCCACCACCAGGCCGGCGGTGCCCGCCAGACCGCCGCCCAGTACCTGACGACGACTCAGAACCCGGCGCGGGGGCCCCTCGCCACCCGATCCGCTTTGCACCGCGCCCGAAGATAGAGGGTGGCGGGCCGTCCCACCCGCTACGACGAGCTGACCGGACCGCCGACGACGTCGTCGGGAACCGAACCGCCCTCATCGTGGTCCGAAGACGCCACCCCCGAAGCACCGTGCGTTTCCTCGGCCAACGCGCCGGCCGCGACGGCCACCGCGCCCCCGTCGAGGATCCTGGTGCCGACGCTCTCGGCGGTTCCCGCCAACGCGCCCGCCGCGGTGACGCCGCCCGATACCGACGCGATGCTCGCCAAGGTGCTGACGGCCACCTTCGCGGAGCGCGTCCGGCCTGTCCGGGCCGGCTTCACTTTCGTCACCTCGTCGGCCTGCAGGGCGGTGAGGACGGCCTCGATGGCTTCGCTGTCGAGCTCGGACGGCCAGTGCCGCTCCAGCATGATCGATTCCAACAGGGCTTCCAGCCGAGCGGGGGAGATGCCGGAAATGGGCAACGGCAGCGCCACGACCTCGGTCCCCCAGTCGGTGAAGACCTTGGCGGGCGTCCGCATGAGCTCGACGATCTCCGCGGCGGCGACGGGAGGGCTGAACCGGAAACCCTGGACCTGGTCACATCCGTGGGCATCGAGGAATTGGAGCTGTTCATCGGTTTCGACGCCCTCGGCCACCACGACGAGGTCGAGGCTGTGGGCCAGCGCGATGACGGCCCCCACGATCGAGGCGCCACTGGCCTCTCCGTCGATGCGCTGGATGAACGAGCGGTCAATCTTGATGGCATCGATGGGCATCTCGGCGAGATACGTCAGGGCGCTGTAGCCCGTCCCGAAGTCGTCGATCGAACAGCGGACCCCGAGGGCGCGTAGCTCGTTGAGGCTCGCCACCACCTCGTCCACACGTTCCATCAGGACGCTCTCGGTCACCTCGAGCTCCAACAGCGTGGGGTTGAGCCCGGTCTGCTTGAGGACCCGCGTCACCATCTCGACGACCGGCTGGTGGGCGAACTGTCGCGGGGACAGGTTGACCGCCACCGGTATGGCCGGGAGGCCCTGTTCCTGCCATCCCTGCGCTTGTTTGCAGGCGATGTCGAGCACCCACTCACCCAGGGTCGCCACCAGGCTCGTCTCCTCTGCCAGGGGGATGAACGCCCACGGTGGGATGAATCCCAGGCTCGGGTGGCGCCAGCGCGCCAACGCCTCGACGCCGACGATGTCCCCCGTCGCCATGTCGAGCTTGGGCTGGTAGTGCACGGCGAGCCGGCCCGACTCCACCGCGGCACGCAGGCTGTCCTCCAAGGCGAAGCGCAGTCGGGCCCGGGCGCTCATGGCCGAATCGAAGACCTGGTAGGTGTTCCTGCCCGCCGCTTTCGCCTGGTACATGGCGGTGTCGGCGTGCTTGAGCAGGGTATCGGCGTCAGCGCCGTCCCACGGCGACACCGCCACACCGATGCTGGCCTTGACGGTCAACTGCCGCCCGCCGACGCTGAAAGGATCCTCGAACCGGTCGAGCAGGCGCTCGGCGAAGTCGACGACGTGTCCGTCCTTGCGTCCGCTGTCGGGAATGAGGAAGGTGAACTCGTCTCCGCCGAACCGCGCCAGCGTGTCGTGCTCGCGGAGGCATCCCTGGAGCCGCTTCACCACCGCCTTCAACAGATCGTTGCCGACAGCGTGCCCCAGGCTGTCGTTGATGTCCTTGAACCGGTCGAGGTCGAGGAACATGACCGAGACGGCGCTGTTGGTCCGGTCGGCCTGCACCAGCGCCCGCTGGAGCCGGTCCTCGAAGAGGAGGCGGTTGCAGACGCCGGTCAGGGAGTCGTGCTGAGCTCGGTACTCAGCGGCCGCATGCGTAAAGACCTGATGGAGGAGATACAGCACCAGCAGCGACGGCAGAAGGGTCGAGCCGATGAGCAGCGCGGGTTGACGGTCGCGGATCCCGAGCACGGACTCGGCGCTCAGGACGGCCGGGACCACGAGCCCCACCGCCACCAGCATGGCCACCCGCACCCCACGGGGCCGGACCGATCGCAGCGGCACGGGGTCGAAGGCGACATTGCGGGAACGGTGCAGGAAGGCGACCCCCCACAGGCACGTTCCCACGAGGGCGACCGACTCCACGAGCGCCGACGACTCAGAGCTACCCGAAAGGGCCAGCCCCGCATAACTGGAGTCGGCGACGAAGAGACAGACAAAGCCGGCGATGAGATAGCGGTAGATGACCGGATGCCGCTCGGTGAGCGAGACGAGGCTGCACACGAGCCACAGAAGGATCATGTCGAGCAGCGGCGCCACGATGGCCGGCACCTGGAATCCCGGCCGCCATCCCTGGGAGGGGACGACCACGAGCGCCAGGATCACGAAGCCCAGGGCCAGGGTCGAGAGCAATGCTTCGGCCACGGAATCGGCGGAGCGCTCGGGCAGGCGCTGATGGATCAACGAGACGAGCCCCACGATGGCGAGGATGTCGCCAGCGGTGCTCATGATCATCGGAGCGCCGACCTGCGTCGAGGGGCCCCCGGCGTGCACGGCTTGGAGAAGGTTGCCGATCACGATGCCGATCAGCCCGGCCCCGAGGAACTGCCACGCTGAGCGCCAGGGACCCCGGTGCAGCGCCCGGTTCGCGGCGAGGCCGTAGGCGACCGCCAAACCGACGGCGAGGCCGACGACAGCGGCGTCCACGGTCGGGTCGAGGATCCCGATGCCTCCCACCAGAGCCGCGCTCATCCGGGGCAACCCCGTGTGCGCGGCGCGCCGACGGGGGACGTCACGACTGGCCTGTCTCTCGGGTGTCCCATGGTGCTGCCACGACCGCACCTCGGCTCTTCACGTTGGTTGGCAACTCGTTGACGCTCGATGGGGCGCGTCTTTCAGCACCACTGGGTGTGTTTCGGCGCCGATCGCCCTGGCCTTGAGCCATCGGCGCCCACCGACTGTGGCCAGGTCTGATCGATGTCACGCGATTGTCAAGGAGCGACGGGTCCCCGCCGATTAAGGCACGTGACCATGGCCGCCCCGGACCAGGAGCCGACCCCCCAGAAGCTGCGCAAACCCGCCCGGCTCGCCCGCACCCGCCGGGCCGATGCCGCCCCGGTGCCGCTGGACCTCGTCGTCCCCGGACCACAAGACGCCCAACCACTGGGCACCGGATCCACAGACTCCTCCTCCGCCTCCGCGCCCACGCCCGTCGACGCTGCGCCCGTCGACGCGGCCTCTGAGGAGGAGCGCGTGGTCCTCGCCATCGGCTCCACC
>JGI12269J14319_10001155_pt1 | contig 26327 bp, 27 predicted proteins | sample PeaSoiSIISIP2007_FD_14319 | JGI IMG/M metagenome (IMG submission 14319)
GGCATTTGTTCCTCGCGAAAATCGATGAGCCCTCTGAGGCGCGAAGAATCTGCTTTGAAGTCGCGCGGAAGGTGCGTGGCAGCCGGAAGAAGCCTTGTGCGTCAAGCAGGCCCTGACGCTGACGGTCAGCAGTCAGCATTCAGTAGCCGGTCACCCACCTGCACTCAGTGGTCGCCGCCTAGTAGTCAATCGTCAGAAGTCACTTTTCAGTCGGCAGCGTCCAGCCCGGCAAATCCTTGAGGTCGTGCCCAGCGGTCCAATCTGGTCGCCCCTGTCCCGGGCACGGTGATGCCCCGCGCATATAGGTTTATACTCTGCGACGGAGGCCACATGACCGGCAGACCATTCTCCATCGCGTTCGTCTTGTTGTCATCTCTTTACGCTTTCGCCCAGCAGAATCAGGCTTCGATTACATGCCCTGCTACGGAGCAGGCGGTGCGCGAAGTCAGCCACCAGATTTGGGCTGCTTTTCGCAGTCGCGATGCAGCCACGTGGGACAAACTGGCAGACGATAACTATATCTCTACCGACGATGGCGGTGTGCGCAAGGGGAAGCAGGAGCTTCTTGTCGGACTCAGGAAACCCGAAGGCAACATCCATACCGATAGCGATGAGCAGCCCGAAGATGTTCGAGTGGTATTTACCGGCGGCGTCGCAATTGTGAATCAAACGAAGCATTGGACCGACTATGACAAGAAGACGGGGATCAGTTGGGGTGCAACCTACAGAACCACGCGTGTACTCACCTGCAAAAATGGCGACTGGCGGCTGGTGGCATACCAGGAAACAGACATACCCAACAAAAACCGGAAGCCCTCCGCGATCGCGAGCGACCTCCTGGATGATTACGTCGGCCACTACCGACTGGTCGACAGCGGCGGCAAAGGCGACATTTCCGTTGTTCGCAAAGGCGATAGACTGTCCGAATTCTCTGAGTCCTGGGGCGAACAAGCCATCGAACTTCTCCCCGGCAAGTACGACACTTTCTTCAACCGGGAAGACGGTTGGGTGGAAAGGTTCCTTCGGGATAAATCCGGCAAAGTGACCGGAATTCACTACACCCAGAGGGACGGTGAACTCGAAGCTAGGCGAATGCCATAGCGTCTTCTAATGCACAAACCTGACCACAGCCGATTTCAACAAGTTGGGAGAATGCCTGGAGTCCGATTACAACGAATGAAAGCGGCAAACTTGTTGGCTATGCTGCCGTGGTTGTTCTTCGCTTTCGCGCCGCCGTTGTTGCGTGCATCGGACGGCGGAAACCAACCTCCGGGTACCAGTGCCCAGTCTGAGTTCTCGGCGGAGGACTTCGACTGGCGCGAGATAGTTCCCTATCTTTTCGAGGCGGCCGCCCTGCCCGGAGAGCAGGGCATCAAGGCGGTGCTGGAAAACTCCAAGGTGCTTCGCGCCTATGTCAGGCGCGAGATTCGGGTGGTGTGCGGTCCGGCTAAGAGCCCTTGCAAAGCAAAGGGCGACAGCTCCGCGCCAGAGGAGGAAGTGAGCAAACGGATTGACGAGATCGTACAGGAAGGCACGTTCCACCGGCACAAGACGGCAGCCGTGGACTACTCGCTGGCGCGCCAGCCTTTTCCTTTCTCCGAAATTGCAGCGGTCAAAAGTGAGAAGCGCCCCGATGCCTACTTCATGCTTGAACTAGCGGATCGCAGCTACACCGCGGCGCAAGTGCAGGCCAAGTACGGCGCTCCGTATGACACCGACATTGTTCAGTGGTATAGCGTTTTCAAATACCGGCTGGACGCGCCGGACTACACCAGCAAGGCGGTGTTCGAGATTGATCCTGTGGATGGCGCAGTAATCAAGATAGCGATCAGCTTGAAACCCAAGAAAGCCAAGAAGCATCACTAGCCTTCAGTTTTGAGCCGGTAGATTTCCAGCCATTTGCGGACGTCGCTGTCGGTTGGAATCTAATCTAAGATTGTGGGAGCGGTTTCACAAATGGCTTGAGGCCGTAATCCGGGGGCTGGAGTCTCCTCAAAACGCATTTATGAAACAAGCTGTGCGTGCTGAGTGCTTCTTTGAACGCTGAATCCATTCGCAAACTTTTCGAGCAGGTGCGTGCGGGAAAGATTTCTCCCGACGAGGCAGTTCAGCGGTTGCGGCATTTACCGTTTGAAGATCTGGGATTTGCCAAGGTTGATCATCATCGGGCGCTGCGCGTAGGCATGCCTGAGGTGGTTTTCGGGGAAGGTAAAACGCCGGCACAGTTGGCGCAGATCTTTTCGCGGCTGGCGCAACATGAGGGGAACGTTCTGGCGACGCGAGCCAGTAAAGAGCAGTTTGCCGCGGTCAACAAGAAAGTTCGTCGGGCGCAATACCGGGAACTGGCGCGGGCGATTGTTTTGCAGCGCGACGAAAAGAAATATGGCAAGGGAATCATCGCGGTAGTGTCGGCGGGTACCAGTGACATTCCGGTGGCAGAGGAAGCTGTGGCCACGGCCGAAATCATGGGCAACGATGTTGAGCATCTTTATGACGTGGGAGTAGCAGGCATTCATCGATTGCTGGCGAATCGCGGGACCTTGACGCGGGCGCGCGTAGTCATTGTTTGCGCGGGGATGGAAGGGGCGTTGCCTAGCGTGGTCGGCGGGCTGGTTGGCGTTCCGGTGATTGCAGTTCCTACCAGTGTTGGTTACGGCGCGGCTTTTAAGGGTGTGGCGGCGTTGCTCGGGATGATGAATTCCTGCGCGTCGAATGTCAGTGTGGTGAATATCGATAATGGGTTTGGAGCGGGGTATGTGGCGGCGTTGATCAACCGGCTTTGAACGCGGGCAAAGCGTCAGGGCCGCAGACAGCGCGGCTAGCGGCCTTCGTTTTGCCTCGGCTATGCCNAAGCCGGTAGTTGCTGCTCGACATGCGCGTCCTGAAGTTCATTCCAGCGCCTCGCCTGCGCGATCGAGATCACGTGAAGCATAACGAATAGCGGGACGCCGAAGGTGGGAATCAGGCTCATGGGCAGCACCGTCATTAGCGCAGTCGTCGCTCCATGAGGGCTGATCAGCCGGGCGGTGGTCCCAAGGGTAACCGCCGAGACCAGATCGAAAATCCCCAAGATCTGCCAGAAGATAAAGCTCCCCCGGCGGCTGAAGTTCACGAGTTTCGTCGCTACCCAGGGCGCGGTTGCTCCAATGGCGATGTCACCCCAGCCTGCGGGCAGAGCAAAAAAACCCGGCAGGAGCCCGACCGTATAGAGAGCAAGAAACGCCAACCCGGCAATCCTCCAGGACTGCACGACGGTCAAGCTGCGTGGATTCAGAGACAAGGTGAATTCTCGAAATCCCTTCGATGTAGCAAACCAGAATAGAAAAACAACGATTGGGATCAACCCGGCCAGACCAAGCGCCAGTGGGGGGAGCTTGGGATCAGTTTTGAATACCTGGAGAGCCCCGGCGGAAAATGCAAAGGCGAACCATGCAGCGATTAGCCCGGCAGTCAATCTTCCATAATTTGCGTTTTTCATGACAGATCTCCTTTTCTCGTGAGTATGTCCGTAATCTCGTTAGTCAACTGATGAAGGTGGTACCAGCGCTTATCTCCCAGTTGGCGTTTTAATTCCGCCTGCGTTTTTTTCCAGGCCGGAAGTGCGAGGTTGAACTGATTGCGGCCGGCTTGGGCCAGACGCAGCCGTCGTTCCCGGCGGTCGTGGCCGCGGCGCTCTGCGATCCATCCCTCCCGGCTCATAATTCGCAGGGTGCGGGTGAGGGTTGTACTGTCCATGACAAGGATTTGCCCCAGTTGACCTTGGGACAACTCTCCGGCTCGCGATAGCGCCTGCAAAATCGTGAATTGGTTAGCGCGCAGACCCAGGGGCCGGAGCGCATCATCGTACAGCTGAGTGAGAGCCCGCGAGGCGCGGCGAAAGTTTCCGCACATGCAAAACAAGTCTGGAAGTGCGGAGCTGTTGACGTTTTCGTTCATGTAACAATAGATGTATATACATATTTTGTGGATTCAAAAAAATAAATTTAAAGCTTCGTCAGAGGCCCGCCGGTTCGTAGATCGGGCGGAGGAAAAGAAAAGGCACGGCCGAAGCCGTGCCATCTTCCAATCCAAGTCCTGCTTGTTACGACTTGCTTGCCACTTCCAGATTGTTGTGTACGGCGAAGGCGCCGAATACCTGACTGGCCCGTATGCCAGCGATTTGCTTGTCCATTGTGCTGCCGACCACGCCGTAGAGGCTTAGCGTGCCGTGATCGACGACAATGCGAATCGGCTTTGCTGGATCAATCGCGTAACGAGCGAGTACGGGATCGCGATAGATTGCCCGCAGGGCACGAACTCTGACGTCGTCATCGAAATTCGAGACCGGGGCGACTTTGGTGTTGTTCACCACGTCTTTCACTCCGGGAGTATTGTCCACCAGCGCCAGAGCGGAGTCGCGGCCAACCCCGGTGCGAGTTTCGCCATTGAGTGTGGCTACGCCGTTCTCGACCGTGGCAGTGACGAAATTAAACGCGTTGTCGTATCCCATGCGGTCGTAATAGAGCTTGCGGTCGAGTTGCGCCGTGAGCTCGGCGTCGGGAACGCTCTTGCCGTTGACCGTAATCAGGTTTCGTACTCCTTGGACGTTTTCCGTTTTGCGGATTTTGTTGCCCGCGTCTGCTTTCTGCTGATAGAGATCCACGCTGCCGCTCAGAGTAACGATGCCATCGTCAACTGTCGCCTGGACATTGTGGAATTGCTTCTTGCTGGCCAGTTCCTGCGAGACCTTGGCTTGAATCGCGGCGTCATAGCGGCTAGCGCTTGTGGTTTGTGCCATCATGCTCACACTTAGAGCGCCCAATCCAACAAACCAGCCGAAACTCCGAAGAAAAGCTTTCATAAACTGGATCCTCCGATCCCCTGCAAGGAATAAACCCAGGGTCCGTCGAAAAGTTTTCATAGCCGTGCCCTTCCCTGCTCTTTACTAACTGGTTAGTTAAATGGAAAGATGCGACGGAAGTTGTGGCCCGGGAGTGTAAAGATTTGTATGGTGTGGTTGGCTAATCCTGCCTGCTTTATGCGCGCTCGGCACAAGTCAGACGTTATGACGACGATTAGGTACGCGCCCGGCTAGTGTCTTCGCGTTGGCCTTCGTTTGGTAGGCTTGCGATTTGTCTCGAAGACTCGCGCAAAGATTTTGTCGATGTTCCTCAGTTGCCGATTCAGGTCGAAGGCATGCTCGATCTGACGGCGCGGCACCCGGCGCGTGATTTCTTTGTCTTCCAATACCAGATCGCGAAAATTCAGATCTTCTTTCCAGGCGCGCATGGCATGGTGTTGCACCATTCGATACGCGTCTTCCCGCGAGACTCCATGTTCAACCAAGTCGAGCAGAAGTTGTCCGCTGAAAACCAGACCGCCGGTGCTCTCGAGGTTGCGCTTCATGCGCTCTGGATAGATGAACATTGTGTCAACAAGGTTGGCAGTTTTTTGCAGCATGTAATCGATTAGAGTAGTGGAGTCGGGAATGATGACGCGCTCGGCGGAGGAGTGGGAAATATCGCGTTCGTGCCAGAGCGCCACGTTCTCGAAGCCAGCCTGCGCGTTGGAACGCACAACCCGCGCCAGTCCGCTGATCTGTTCGCCCGTTACGGGATTGCGCTTGTGCGGCATGGCAGACGAGCCCTTCTGCTTCTCGCTGAAAAACTCTTCGGCTTCGCGGACTTCGGTGCGCTGCAGATGGCGAATCTCGGTCGCCATCTTATCCAGGGTGCAGGCGATGACGGCAAGCGTGGCCAGGTAATTGGCGTGGCGGTCGCGTTGGATTACCTGAGAAGAAACGGCGGCTGCTTTCAAACCGAGGCGGGCGCAGATCTTTTCTTCGAGCTCGGGGCTGAGGTGGGCCAGCGTCCCGACGGCACCGGAGAATTTACCTACCCGCATGTCCTCCGAGGCACGTTGGAAGCGCTCGATATTGCGCTGCGTCTCGGAATACCAGTTGGCCAGCTTGAAGCCGAACGTGATCGGCTCGGCATGGATTCCGTGGGTGCGGCCAACCATGGGCGTATCTTTGAATTCCCAGGCGCGGCGCTTCAGGATTTCCGAAAGACGCTCGAGATCGGCGGCAATCATGGCAGACGCCTGGCCGATGAGCAGGGCCTGCGCGGTGTCCACCACATCGTTGGAAGTGAGGCCGTAGTGAAACCAGCGGGCTTCGGGACCGACGATCTCGGCGACCGCGGTGGTGAAAGCGATCACGTCGTGGCGCACTTCGGCTTCGATTTCGTGGATGCGCTGCAGGTTGAAGTCGGCGCGCTTGCGAATGGCTTTGGCAGCGTCTTTCGGGACCATGCCAGCGTCCGCCAGAGTTTCGGTGGCGGCAACTTCGACGGTCAGCCAGGTGCGGAAGCGGTTTTCTTCGCTCCAGATGCGGCCCATGTCGGGGCGGGTATAGCGTGGAATCACGGTGGCGTCACCTCTTTGGCTATGAGTGGAGGACGGGCGCGGACGCCCGGTTTCCATCGTTCGTTCCTAAAATGAAAGGACTAGGGATTCTAAACGGGGAGGAACCTTAATGGCTAGTCCTGCACCTGGAAAGAAGTGGGTTGCGGACGCGAACTTCTCGCGGCGGGTAGGTTTTTTGTCTGTTTTATATATCGTGATACGATGTATTATGATGTTTGTCTTGATACGATATAATTTGCTCCCATGGACAGGTTGCTTACGTTAGCCGACTACGAATCACTGGCGGCGTTGCGCTATCAAATTCGCCGCTTTCTGCACTTCAGCGAGCAGGCTTCCCGTAAAGCCGGGCTCGAACCGCGGCAGCATCAGTTGATGCTGACTTTGAAGGGGCTGCCGACGGGAACACGACCCAGGATCGGAGAACTGGCAGAGCGGCTGCAGATTCAACATCACAGCACGGTCGAACTGGTAAACCGGCTGGCCGCGGGCGGATACGTGCGGAGGCATCGCGGAGGCGAAGACCGGCGCGAAGTGCTGCTCTCGCTGACTCCGAGAGGTGAAAAGGTGTTGCGGGAGCTTTCGCTCCATCACAAGGCCGAACTGCGCACACAGGGGCCGGCGCTAGTGGCGGCACTCAAGCGCGCCATGCAAACCGGCAAGAGCTGGAACGGAGCCAAAGCGCCGTCTACAAAGAGGAGAACAACATAAGCATGTCAGAGGACAGGGTTAGCGGCGGATCGCGTCCCACAATCGCAGCGACCGGGGGTCAAGTCGGAGACATACGCATCGCAGAGCCGGCGCAGTTCCGCATGGTGCTGATGTCGTTTCTTGCTGGAGGCGTTGGTCTGATCGCGGGACTGATCGCGTTTGTGCTCTACAAGTTGATCGGACTGTTCACCAACATTTTCTTTTACCATCGCTTCGTCGCAGAGTTCCTCAGCGCCCGGCACAATCAGCTCGGACTGTGGGTCATTCCGATCCCGGTCATTGGCGGAATCATCGTCGGGTTCATGGCGAAGTACGGAAGCTCGAAGATTAAAGGGCACGGCATTCCCGAGGCTATGGAAGCGGTGATGGTGAACCGCAGCCGTATCGAGCCGCGGGTTGCGATTCTCAAGCCGCTTTCCGCAGCCATTGCGATCGGTACCGGCGGTCCTTTCGGCGCCGAGGGACCGATCATTCAGACCGGCGGCGCGGTTGGTTCGCTGGTCGGGCAGGCATTTCACACGACTGCTTCCGAACGCAAAGTATTGCTCGCCTGCGGCGCGGCTGCGGGCATGTCGGCGACTTTCAACACGCCGATCGCAGGCGTGATTCTGGCAATCGAACTGCTTCTGTTCGAATTCAAGGCGCGTTCGTTTATCCCCCTGGTGATCGCGAGCACGCTGGCCACCGCGGTCCACATGCAGTTGTTAGGAGCGGGTCCGATGTTCAAGGTCACGCCCATGGACTTCGGCATTCCGCAAGCCCTGCCGTTTTATTTGCTCTTGGGATTGCTCTGCGGATTGGCCGCCGTGGGGTTCAGCAAGTTGCTCTACTGGACTGAAGACCAGTTCGAGAAACTGCCGGTGGACGAACTCTGGTGGCCGGCGATCGGAGCGCTGGGGTTGGGCATTATCGGCTACTTCGTGCCTCGAGTTCTGGGCGTGGGCTACGACACGATCGGTGACATCCTGAATGGGAACCTGGCGTGGAAGCTGCTTCTGGTGGTCATGGTTGCGAAGGCGGTAGCGCTGGTCATCTCGCTGGGATCGGGAACATCGGGCGGACTTTTGGCGCCTATGTTTATGTCGAGCGCCGCCATGGGTGGGTTTTTTGCCATGGGCATGGATCGAATTTTTCCGTCGGCCAATCTGTCGGCGGGAGCTTTCGCCCTGGTCGCGATGGGCGCGGTTTTCGGCGCGGCATCACGAGCCACTTTCTCGTTCATTATTTTTGCTTTCGAGATCACTCGCGATTACAACTCGGTGCTGCCGCTCATGCTGGTCAGCGTGATTGCAGACGGTATCGCCATGTGGCTCATGCCCAGAGCTTCGATCATGACCGAGAAGCTGGCGCGCCGCGGCCTGCACATCCATCAGGACTACGAAGCGGATGTGCTGCAGCAGGTGAGGGTTTCCGAAACCATGGATCAAGATATCCCCAAACTTCCGGCGACCATGAAAGTCAGCGAATTGTCAGACTTGATCGCACGGCGCGATTCTGAGGTTTGCCGGCATCAGGGAATGTTTATCCTCGACGCCGACGGCAAGCTGGCGGGGGTCATCACTCGAGGGGATGTGATGCGTGCACTCGACGCGGACCCGAGCGGGGCCTCGACTGTGCTCGATGCCGGCACGCGCGACGTTGTGGTGACGTATCCGGACGAGATGTTGCACGACGCTTCCTCGAAGATGTTGCGCAATAACGTCGGCCGACTGGCAGTCGTTGATCGAAACGATCCTCGCAAAGTTGTGGGATATCTGGGCCGGCCCGGAATCATGGCCGCGCGCTTGCGGCGTCTGGACGAAGAACACGTGCGGGAGCCCGGCTGGATCAAGGGGTTCTGAGTGGGGGCGTCTTTGCTCTTCCGCGCACAGTATCACCAGTGCGCGCGAGATCCTTCACCGGCCGCCGCCGGTTCAGAATGACGTCTACTCTCAAGGCTTTGACGGAGTCCGGATTCTAGTTACTTGACGTCATCCTGAGTGGCCGGCAGGCCACGAAGAATCTCGCGTGCGTTAAGAGGAATGCGGTCGACGGGCTTGTACAGATCCTGCCAGTCTGCAGCGAGGTCGTGCCAGTGGAGATTGGCGGTCTCGATCAACTTGATTTTCTTGCTGCGAACCCAGCTTTTTATTTCTTTTTCACGTTTGATTGCATCGCCGGGATAGCTGAACATTTCGCAATGGAACAGGCGCGGCAACTTGTAGCGGCTAGTGAAGCCGGGCGTGAGTTTGCTCTTGTGCTCGAATACCCGGCAGGGCAGGTCGCCGGTGATTCCCGTGTAGAGCACGTGGGATCGCTGGTTGTTCGTCATAATGTAGACGTAGAAGTGCTTTGGCTTTGGCATAGAGTATCGTCACCACGCGCGAGATCCTTCACCCGGCCAGCGCCAGTTCAGGATGACGTCGGTCAATTTAGTTTATTTATTGAAAGCTTCTGTGTCAGTGATCTGTGGACACTGGGGTGTTGCTCAGTTGTGATTCATTGCTCTTGGCGGCCGCAGTCTTTGCTGCTGCGATGAGCGGTTTCAGCGCGCGCACGGAAACGCCCAGCGTGCCGCCTGAGAAGCCATCAATATAGGCTGCGTTCACTCCGATTACTTCACCTTGCGAGTTGAAGACTGGGCCGCCGCTACCGCCGTGGGCGGTAGGCGCGTCGTAAATGAGTTTATCGCCGACAACATCTCCCAGGTGTCCGCAAGTCGAGGACGGTCGAATCAACGAGAGCGCAGCCAGTTCGTTGGCTGCACCTTGATCATCGCGCCGGAAGGCGAGTCGGTCGTACACGGCGGGCGGCGATTTCGCCACCATGCCGAGCACACCCATGGGATATCCGACCACGGCTACGAGTTCTCCGGGATTGGGCATTTCTGCGGCCAGAGGCAGCGGACGAAGTTGATGCACGGCGGGCGTGTCTTCGATATGAAGCACGGCCAGATCTCCCTGGGCGGACAGCGCCACCGGAGTAATGTTCACCGGCGTAGGCAGCCCGGGGAAGAAGGCCAATAATTTTTCCAGCCGCGGGGTCGCACCTTTGCGGATCAGCAACGTCGACTCAGGGTCTTCATACCAGGGCTCGGCGACGTGTCGATTGGTGGCGAGCAATCCGTCGGAAACGACAAAGCCGGTCCCGGAAATGCGCGCGCGGAATTCGGGCTGGTGGCCGGGGAATCCGACCTGGTAAATGCCGAAGACATAGCAAATGGAATTGCGATAGCGGTGCAGCACAACGGCCGGCATGGCTTGCTCCTGCTCCAACTGCTGCACTTGGTGGGAGAGTTGCTGCACTTCTTTTTGGAGGATGTCCTTTTGGAGATCGACCGGCTGTGCGGCCGGGTAGTAGCGGACCATGAGACCTGCGCCGAGGAGCAGGAACACTCCCAGCACGCCTTCAAGCATCCGCTGCCAAGCGGTGCACACCGGTTCTTCCTGCGTTTGCGGATCGCTTTCGGCCATGAGGAAATTGCAGGTTGCACGGGCGGCAATCGGAGGAGAGAAATCTTGTGCCGGCTGACCTGTGAAGCTTTATTCTGCGCCTAGCCCTGCACAGTTCCTACGGTACGGAGGACGATGTCCCTGTGGAACCGAGCAAAATTGTTCAGCGGAAAGGATTTAGCCCAAGTCGTGTAGAGCACGCGGTGGAGGCCTTGCCTCTCACCTCCACAGAACGTCATGGACCATGCTAATATCACGCGGCCGTTTGCGACGAGCGATCGGCTGTCGAGCCCACAGCAACTTCTCTCACAGAGAAGTGTTTTAGCTCATCGCCCAGGTTTTGCTCAGGAGGACACCGTGCGACCCATTTCTTGGATTCTATTGCTCCCAGTGTGTCTGGGAAGTTTAGCTTACGCCCAATACCCGCCGAATAACCCAATCAAGCACGTGGTAGTGATCGTGCAGGAAAACCGCACCCCAGACAATCTCTTTCAAGGTTTGTGCAGCCTGGGGGCTGGCTGCGGTTCACACTCGAACCAGTACGACATCAACTCCACCTACGTGGATGCGACGCGGAAGCGAGTGCCCTTACTGCCCGTCGGGCTAGCCAGCCCTTTCGACCTGGATCACAGCCACAGCGGACCCAACTTGGACGGCACCATCAGCGGGTTCAATTTTGAGTACGCAAATCGCGGCGTTCCAACCAGTCCCGGTGTTCCGGTCCCGCCCCTCTGCGCTCCAGAGGTATTGGGATGCGCGGTTCCCGGCAATTCCCAATTCATGTATGTCTATAATTCGCCAGTCACCAACACCGATGGCAGCAAGGGCGGACTCCTCGATCCTTACCTCCTCATGGCGACGCGATATGGCTGGGCGAATCGAATGTTTCAGACTAATCAAGGACCAAGCTATCCTGCACACCAATTCCTTTTCGGCGGAACTTCGGCGCCCACCGCGAGCGATGATGCGGAAGGTGTGTTCGTCTCGGAGAATGGACCGACTACCCAGGTAGGATGCGCAGCCCCGCCCAGCATTGAGGTTCAACTGGTACGCCCCATCATCCCAATGCCGCCGCAGCCTCCGTACGGCACCGAAACCAAGGGTGACCTTGCGGCTCCCTGCTTCACTCACGAAGCGCTGTCGGATCTGCTTTACCCAAACACTTCGTGGACCTACTACACGCTGACAACGGGGAATTCAAACGGCGGCGCCAATCTCGCTGGCTCCATTTGGACCGCGCCCGATTCGTTGTCCAGTCTCTGCATTCCCGCGAAAGACGGGAACGGCTTTCTGCAATGCACCGGCGCCTACTGGAACAAAGGAATGGCTAACGGCTACGTCGATCTGAACCCTCCGGATGTGTTGGCCGATATTGGGGATTGTCAACTTGCCGCTGTGAGCTGGGTTCGGGTCAGGGACCGGCATGGGTCGCGGCCGTGGTCAACGCCATCGGCAACAGCACGACGTGCGACAACAACACCGGCTATTGGAACGATACCGCGATCTTCATTACCTGGGATGATTGGGGAGGTTGGTACGATCACGTGCCGCCGGTCATCTTGAAGAACACCACCAAGTATCAGGATCAATATGGTTATGAGTTAGGCTTCCGCGTTCCGCTGGTCGTAGTCTCTGCCTACTCGCCGCAGACGGGCTACGTGAATAACGAACTCAACGACTTCGGAAGCATCCTGCGGGCGATCGAAGGCATATTCAACCTGCCGGGAGGGGAAGGCGCGCTCAACTTTGCCGATGCCCGCGCTAAAACCGATCTTAGTAATTTCTTCAACTTCAATCAGGCGCCCACTCCGTACACCACGATTCCGGCGTCATTGCCAGCCGATTACTTTGTGAACTTTCCTGGTCCACCGGAGGCGCCAGACAACGACTGAGGCCGCGCGTGGTCAAGCGGCGACGGCATGATGGAATTTGAGCCGAGACCCTAGACCGAGATACTAGACCGAGATACTAGACGAAGATATCCAGGGAGGTTGCCGCCGGATACAAATCTCGCGTGTCAGCCGATTCCGCCGGTACGATTGTTCCGACGATTGCGCTGCTTTTTTTCTGCGCTGAAGAGCGACGCGGATGCTCGACGAGAAGTTCTTGGCGATGGGCCGCAGGTCTTGTTCTCTCGATGTCGGCGATGAGATCCTCCAGCCTGCCGTACCCGCCAGCACTCATGCGCATGAACTCCATAGAGATTCCTGAGCGTTCACGAACCGCTCTTACGCGGCCGGTGGCGCGGAAGAACCACGAGTTCACTTCCACCAGCATTTCGGTGCGATCCCCAAGGTCGAACGGAGAAACTGTTTCGATTCCTTCAATGCAACATCCGCCCAAACCCAAGTCGCGGAGCCTGCCCCGAAGAACACTTCCGCTCAGAGGAAGGGCTGTGATTTGCACCTGGCCGCTACAGGAATAACGCGGGATGCGGCGACGATCGCCGGTTGCGCCGCTCAATTCGTATTGTGTCGTCTCCGCAGGCATCGATGTATGCAATCGTATCTCGAATGGTGCCGGTCACCAATGGCTGGAAAGTACTTAGTATTTCGGAACAGAAGTAACCGCTTTTCTGCTAAAGTGGCGCGCCCACTAGGGCTCTTTCACGCCCAGGCGCTTGGCCATCTCTTCGTATAGAAAGCCTTCGCCGGGACGGTAAGGCTGCACCCATTCGCCGTCAATCACGAATTGCGGAATGGCGCGCTTGCCGGTGCGTTTGACCACTTCCTCTGCGGCTCCGGGCGTGTTTTCGATATCGATGTCCTGAAAAGGGATGTTGTGCTGATTCAGGAAGCGCTTGGCTTCGCGGCAGTCCGGGCACCAAAACGCGGAATAGACGGTCACATTCATCGTGCGATGTAGATGCTGACTGCAGGGCGAAGGTCGCAACGTGTCCTTGCTGCGCGGACGAAGCGTCCGGGCTACGCGCGCATGCCGCGGGTCACTCGATCTTAGCCACGCCCGGCGCGACATTCGGAAACTTGGCAATGACTGCGGGGTCGTGTCCGGGAATGATGAGCCCGGGACTGGCTGCGAGTTGCTTCATGCGGTCCTGCGCGCGCAGGTTGGACGCGGCATCAAACGTCTCGGCAATCGGTACATGCCTCTCAAGGTTCTCGTAGAGATACATGTTGTCACTGGCCAGCACGACGGTTCCCGCCTTGGTGCTTACGCCAACGTACTGCGAAGCGTAGGTGTGGCGGCCGCCGGTGTAGCAGGTGATGCCGGGAAGAATTTCCTGGGCGTCGCCATCGACCATGCCCACCCGGCCTTGCGTATTCAATTTCACCAGCGTAAGCACATCGTCGGGATCAATTCCGCCATGAGTATCTTTCGATTGCCACGCCTCTCCGGCGTAGTACTGCAGCTCATCTTTCTGAATCCAGATGCGGGCGTTGGGAAACAGGTCCATTCCGTCGGCATGATCCCAGTGCATGTGGCTGATGATGACGTCGGTGATGTCCTCCGGTTTCACGCCGAGGGGCTTGAGAGTGTCGGAGGGCTTGATGAAATCGTTGACGTGCCATTCCTTGAAGAAGCGGTCGTGATAGAAACCGGAGTCGACGAGGATGTTGTGGCCGTTGCCGCGAACCAGCCAGATCATCATGGCGATATCGATTTTGCGCGCCGGATCGGCGCCGGCCACCAGCTCGCCGACCGGGAAATCGGGCAGCGTGGCATAACGGATGGCATAGACCTCGTACTGAGGTTTGGATTGGGCGCTTAGGGAAGTGATCGAAAGCGCTGCGATCACCAGCGACAGAAGAACGCGATTGAATCTCATGAAGAATCCCTCGGCTGTTGCGGAGAACAGCTATTCTCGCACAAGAAACACTCGACTGAGCAATGCGCGCAGAGCCACAGAGCAGGCAGCTTCTGCTGTGACGTTGCCTAAACTCGCTCCAATTCGCGCAGGGTTCGCTCGTTGACCACGTTCCCCGTGTTCAGCGTCGAAGCCGGTTCAAAGAGCAAAATCCAGCACTCCTCATCCGCCACCGGTCGGTGCTCAACCCCGCGCGGCACCACGATGAATTCGCCCTCTTCCAGCCAGACGTGGCGCTCGCGGAATTCCATCCGAAAGCGGCCCTTGACCACCAGAAACATCTCGTCTTCATTCTCATGATGATGAAAAACGAACTCGCCTTTGAGCTTGTCGAGCTTCACGTGCTGCCCGTTCAGTTCAGCCCCGATGTAGGGCTTCCAGTATTCCGTGATCTGGGCAAACTTCTGGGCAATATTTACTTTTTCCATGGTGCTCCCTCGGAGGAATTTGTTCCGCTGCTTCGATTACAAATACTGGCTAATAGATGCGCTGCCCGGCATTTAGCTGCGATATTTCCCATGAAACATGGCAGGCAAAGGTGGGATAACGAGTACTCGATAACGAATTCTGAGGTTCCTCGTCTAATCCCATACAAGAGGAGCATCCCGATGGGTTCCGAAAAAGCGTTGTACTGGATAGCGGTGGGCGTGCTGGCGATCTTTGTCACCAATAACTTCGCCGCTCGGCACGAGGACGGAGTCCGCTGCCTCGCGCGCCGGTCGCTGGCGGCCGTGGAACAGGTTTCCGCGCATGCTACGAATTTTATGGCTCATTCGGAACTGGTGCTGGGTCGAGGTGAGTTCCGCTGCGTCCGTACCCAGACGGCGCTGGCTGGTGCCCAGGCCCGGCTGGCTTCGCTGCAGGGCGTGCTCGCGAGTCACGAGGCCATCCTCGCCCGGGTTGAGGCAGAGCATGCTGAAATCGTCACCATGCAGCGGCTCAACAGCCCCACGATCTGCCCGCGCCAAAATCTGAGAATCGTAACCCCTCAGCCGTTGCAGGACGGAACGATCTAAAGTCGCGCGGCGCAGTTCGCTCGCAATACCTAACTTTCCGCATCCTTTTCCGCCTTAGAGAGTCAAAATCAATGTTCCCATTCTTTGCAGGAGGATTTCATGCAGGAAACCCCGCAGCACTACATCCAGCGCATTCTCGGCCACGCCGAGGGCAAAGACCCGCTGAAGGTACAACGAGAAACTCCGAAGAAGCTGCAAAAGCTCATAAAGCCTCTAAGCAAGAAGCAGCTAACCCAACGGCCGGAACCGGACAAGTGGTCAATCGCTGAAATTCTCGCCCATCTGGCCGATACTGAACTGGTCGGCGGCTGGCGCATGCGCCTCATCCTCGGCAACAACGGGGTGTCGCTGCAGCCCTTCGATCAGGACGTCTGGGCCAAAACGCTGGGCTATTCGAAGCGGGACGCCGAGGTTTCGCTCGAGACTTTTCGGGTATTGCGGGAAGCCAACCTCGCCATGCTGAAATCGTTGCCCAAGAATCTTTGGGAAAACTACGGCATGCACCAGGAGCGCGGTAAGGAGACCATTGCCCACATCGTCCGCATGTTCGCAGGACACGATCTCAACCATACGGCGCAGGTGGAGAACATAAAGAAAGGTGGCCGAAGCAAGCGGGCAGCTTGATCTGGCGCTGCTTCGGCCTGGAAATTAGCTGTTATTTCACATAGCACGTGGCGGCGTTATAAAGCAGCTGCTCGTCGTCCGTGCCTCCGTTGTATTCAGGAAAATTCGAGATAAACACGCCGTTGTACTTCGCCGTGCTATACAGGCTGACGATTCCCACGCATGAGTCGGAGTCGGCCACGGCAGTCTTGTTTGCCAGATGGCCACTCCAACTCCCAGTGGCGGGCGCTTCGCTGTACGGGTAGCCGTCGGACTGCCAGGAGTTTCCCTTGATTCCCGTGAAAAGACATTCCTTCGCCTTGGTGTTGTCCCAGGAGTTCTTTTCGAAGAGGTTGGAAATACCGACTTGCGAACTGGTGTATTCGATCTTGGAATCCAAACCGAAAATCGGCGCCAATCCACGGTTGTCGGTGTTCACCCACTGAAACACTATGTACGTCCCGATAACGGTGTGCCCTTCCTTCGCATACCTGGCCACGGCCGCGATCTCTGCTGGCGAATATTGTTTTTCCCCGCCTGCGGGATTGCTCAGGACGATCACATCCGCCTTCGATTGGACAAGGTTCTGGTACGTGAAGTCGCTGTCGATGTACGTTGTGTCGTCCACCGTCACCGGCCTTTTTCCAAAATTTCCCCAATTCGTGTTCATGTCTTCCCAAATGCTGGTCGTGCCCCACGAATTGAGCAGTAAGACTTTCACAGTCCCCCATGGGGCAACGTCGGTAGTTGCACGCTGGTCGGCGTGCATTACCTCGGTTCCCTTCGGGGGAGAAGTGTCCTCGGCGGAAAGTTGAGCGACGAAGAAAATCGCTAGTGCGAGACAAACGATGGATGGAACTGCCTTGCGCATATCGAACCTCCTTGGGGTGGGCTGGGTGTAGGGTTTGAACTTCGGAGGAGCATTTTACCCCAGATCATCTGCATTTGGAATCAGGCGCAACCCTCAGAACAAAGTTGTCAATTGTGCAAAAGAAACCAACTTTCATCTACCTCAATTCACCAAAAGCATTTATAGTTAATCCCGCTCAGCGATTCACTGACGACAACTGACCTGGTTTGATGGCGCGAAAAAGCGGTTCCACCATCTCGCAGGAGGAGTTGTATCCACCAGCCCACGAGCCCGCGCGCCCCGCGTCTGCCGACGCTCTCGACGATGCGCGCATGCTTGACTTGGACGTGGAACAGGAATCGCCCTTCCTGCGCGGGCAAAAGCGTGTCTCCGTCCGCCGTGGTTCTCTGCCCAAAAGGGCCGCTACTGGCCTGACTTGGGGCATCGTTGCCCTGGCCATCGTATTTCTTGGCAGTGCGGCCGTCGCCGCGCTTTACCACTACGGCGAACACTCGTGGCGTTTCCGGGTCGAGTCCAGCGATGACATCGAAATCGCCGGCTTGCAGAACGTAAGCCGCTTCCAGATCATGGAAGTGATGGGCGGCGACATCGGTCGCAACATCTTTTTCGTTCCGCTCACCGAACGAAAGCAAACTCTCGAAAAGATTCCCTGGGTCGAATCCGCCAGTGTCATGCGGTTTGTTCCCAACCGCCTGAGGATTGAAATCCATGAACGCACGCCCGTCGCGTTTGCTCGCGTCGGTTCGAAAATCCTGCTGGTTGACTCCGTGGGCACGCTCATGGATCTGCCGGCCGCGGGCAAGAAAAAGCACTCTTTCCCCGTGATCTTGGGAATGAATTTAGGCGAGCCCGCCTCGACTCGCGCCGCCCGCATGAAAATCTACAACGACCTGGCGAGCCAACTCGATGCCGGCGGAACGCACTATTCGCAGGACCTCAGCGAGGTCGACCTGTCTGACGCCGAGGATGTGAAAGTGGTCGCCAGCGACCCGCAGGGCGAAGTGCTTGTCCATCTCGGATCGTCCAACTACCTCGAGCGCTACAAAGTTTACGTGGGCCATGTGCGCGAATGGCGTCAGCAGTTCAACAAACTGGAATCCGTGGACTTGCGCTACGACGGACAGATCATCGTGAACCCGGATTTGCAGGGGACGATGAAGCAACCGCCGCTTCCGGCAGGGTCAGCCAAGGTAGCCGTCGCAGCAGGAGTGAAATCGGCGGCACTGGTGACGCGTCAGATGCCCGATCCGAAATCGATTTCCACGTTAACGCTGGCCTCAAGGCCGCCGACAAAGGTTGCAGCCAGGAAGAGAGCCCGTCACAAAGTCACGGCGAAAGCGGTGCCAAAACCAGGGGCTGCGCCGGCTCACAACCAAAGCATCGCGAAGAGTGGCCCACCGCCAATTCAATCTCCGTCAACGCTGAGCCCGGCGGCACAGCCTACATCAACAAACGCAACTCCCGCCCCGCCTCCGGCGACGGGAACGGTGGTGGTGAAATCAGGGAGCAAGCCGAGTCCAGCAATTGCCAAGGGAGAGGACCACCCATAAGCATGGCGAATCAGCAGCAAAATCTTCTGACGGCAATTGATGTAGGGAGCGCCAAGACCTGCGTTCTGGTGGCCGAAGTCACTGACTCCGGCTTACGCTATCGTGGACACGGAGTTTCCGAATCGCGNGGCTCGCGCAAAGGNGTAATCGTCGATCTNGAAAAAGCNGTAGCGTCCATCCAGAAAGCGGTGGAGCAGGCGGAAGACATCTGCGGAGCGCCGATCGAGCACGCCCTGCTCGGAGTTGCCGGGTCTCATGTTCGCGGCATGAACAGCCACGGCGGCCTCAGCCTGGGCACGCGCGCGCGTGAAATTGCGCGCGACGAAATCCGTCTTGCTGTCGACAAGGCTCGCGCCATTCCGTTGCCCGCCGACCGCGAAATTCTCCACCTGCTCCCGCAAGAATTCATTCTCGACGAGCAGAGCGGCGTCCACGATCCGCTGGGGATGATGGCCATGCGCCTCGAAGTTCGCGTGCACATGGTTACCGCCGGTTCAAGCGCCACGCAGAACGTGGTCACGGCAGTAAACCGCGCGGGTGTGCACGTGGACGACACCGTCTTCGAACCGCTGGCCTGCGCCGATGCTGTCCTGCGCGCCGATGAGCGCGAGTTAGGCGTCTGTCTGATGGACCTGGGCGCCGGATCGACCAGCCTGATTGTTTTCCAGGAAGGTGCCGTCATTCACACCGCCGTGATTCCCATCGGCGGCGATCATTTCACCAGCGACTTGTCGGTTGGACTCTGTACTCCCCTGGCCGAAGCGGAAAAAATCAAGAAGCTCTACGGCAACGTGATCGTGACCCTGATTCCCGAAGGCAACGAAGTCGAGGTCCCGTCGGTCGGCGACCGGCCGTCGCGTCTGGTTTCGCAACGCATGGTCGGAGAAATTCTGGAACCTCGCGCCCGCGAACTATTCGAGATGCTGCGCGACAACCTGCGCCACAGCGGCATGCTCGACGTTTGCGTGGGCGGAATCGTGTTGAGTGGAGGAACTTCGCGCCTGGCGGGGATTCTGGACATTGCGGAATCCGTTTTGCGGCGTCCTCTGCGCTTGTCGTGGCCGACGGCGCTCGCGAAAATGCCATCGACGCTTGCCGAACCCGAGTACGCCACAGTTCTCGGAATGATCTTTTACGGCCATCGCTCGCGAATCGCCCGCGGCCTGCAGGACACCCGCTGGAGTTCGCGCCTGATGGGACTGTTCGCAAAAAAGGGAGCATGAAGGACCAAAAGTGGCGCTACAAAATCTACCGAGGTGCAGCACATGAAAAATGAAAATGACATTCGCATCAGCTTCAAGGAAGAGGCCCGCAACGACGCCAAAATCAAAGTCATCGGTGTCGGCGGAGGCGGCGGCAACGCCGTGAACCGCATGATCGATGCCGGCATGGAGGGCATCGAGTTCGTGGTCGCAAACACCGACCTGCAGGCGCTCCGCATGTCGCGGGCGCCCATGAAGATTCAGCTCGGCGTCAAGCTCACCAATGGCCTCGGCGCCGGCGCCAATCCTGAAGTAGGAAGAAAAGCCGCACTCGAAGACTCCGACAAAATCATCGAAGCGCTCGAAGGCGCCGACATGGTCTTCGTCACCACCGGCCTCGGCGGCGGCACCGGGACCGGAAGCGCCCCGATCATTGCCTCGCTGGCAAGCGAAATGGGCGCGCTCACCGTAGCGGTCGTCACCAAGCCGTTCGCTTTCGAAGGCAAACGCCGCATGCAGCAGGCCGAACGCGGCATTGCAGAATTGATGGAATCCGTCGACACTACCATCGTGATCCCCAACGAAAAGCTTCTGGCGGTCGCGCAGGATGCCGGCTTTTTCGAGTCCTTCCGCATCGCCGACGACATCCTCCGCCAAGGCGTGCAGGGCATTTCCGACATCATCACCATCCCCGGGATCATCAATCGCGACTTCGCCGACGTGAAGGCCATCATGGCCGGCATGGGCTACGCGGTCATGGGCACGGCCACAGCCAACGGAGCCCGCCGCGCCACCGAAGCCGCGCAAAAAGCGATTGCCTCCCCGCTGCTCGAAGCCGGAGCCATCGACGGCGCTCGCGGCATCCTCATCAACATTACCGGCTCGGCTTCGCTGAAACTCGCCGAGGTGCAGGAGGCCTGCACCATCATTCAAAGCGCCGCGCATGAAGACGCCAACATCATTTTCGGCGCAGTGATGGATGAAAAGATGAAAGACTCAGTGAAAATCACGGTCATCGCCACCGGCTTCAAAGATTCGGATCACCGCCACCGCCGGCAGGAAGAACGAACGAGCTTTGTAGTCTCGCGAGAAAACATCTCTCGCAACATCACGCGCGATGACGACTTCTTCGACCAGCCCCGACCCGAACCCGAGTTCGATCCCGAACCGCCACCGCCGCCCATGGTGATGGAATCCGCCCCGCACGCGGCAGCCGTGGCGTCAAACGAATCCATCTCCATCGACAGCATGCGCAACGCCATGATCGCCAATTTCGAGCAATCCGATCTCGACGTCCCCGCATTCCTGCGCAAGCGGAATGAAACCATGTGAGCTCTGTTTGAGGTCGAGAATTCCGGCGAGAGATTGTACGGAGCTCCACGCTTTAGCCGCGAAGCGGCGTAACAATGCAGCCCACGGCGCAACCGTGGGAAAAGCAGAAGCCGATCAGCCCCGGCGGGGCGAAAGAGCATCTCTCGCGTCGGCCCCCAACGGAAAATCATTTCCACTAAAAGGCAGTATCGTTCCAGTAACCGGCCGAGTATTACCAAAGGCTCATACCGAGTCCCGAAATGGACCACAACCCTATTCCCCACAATGGGTTACATTAAGGAGCAGCGTTTTGCCGGAAAACAAATTTTAGATTGCTTATCCAAAGGAAGTTTCATAACATCTCTATTAGTGGGGACTTAGCTGGTGGCGACGATCATTGGCCGGTTTCTTGCTACGTAGTACGAATGACCTCCGGGGATGGGTACAAGAAATTGAATTCAGGGAAGCGTTTCGCTGGCGTCGGTCTGATTGCCGCATTCATCTTATTTCTGGGACTCTGCCCAACCGGCATTGCCGCCACCGTTAGCCCCAGTGCTTCGACCTCGCACAAATCCAAGTCACAAAAAATTAGCGAAAGCCAGCACGCTCGCCGCCGTATGCATCACTTGGCTCGCAGCCGTGCTGTCGTTTCACCGACCGCCACCAGCCTGCATCGAAGGCACCGCTACTACGAGCGTTTCTACACCAGCTCTTTCGCGCAGGATGTCACTGAAGGTGACGTCACCACCGGCGAAGATCCCATCGTGCGCGAAGCTGCCATCGACGCCCTGGGCGGCATGAATGGCACAGTCGTTGCCATCGAGCCCACGAGCGGACGCATTCTGGCCATGGTCAATCAGAAGCTCGCGCTCTCAAGTGGCGCGCAACCCTGCTCCACTATCAAGCTTTCCGTCGCGCTCGCCGCCCTGAATGAGGGCCTCATCACCAAGGAAACTGAAGTTCGTTTGGGTGGCCGCTTCCACATGAATCTGACCATGGCGCTGGCGCACTCCAACAACGCATATTTCGAAGCGCTCGGCCGCCAGCTCGGCTTTGAGAAAGTAAGTTATTACGCTCATCAATACGGACTGGGCGAACTCGCTGGCTACAGCATCCCCGGCGAGCAACTGGGAATTTATCCCAACGAGGAAATTTCATCCAAGCTCGGCGGCGTGGGCAAGATGTGCTCCTTCGGTGAGGGCGTTTCCGTGACCCCGCTACAGCTCGGCGCTCTGGTTTCCGCCATCGCCAACGGCGGCACGCTTTATTACCTTCAGCATCCCACCGCTCCCGAACAGATTGCCGATTTCCAGCCGGTGGTCAAGCGCCGCCTCGACATCGCTCCTCTAATCCCGGAAATTTCGGACGGCATGCAGGACGCTGTGCTCTTCGGCACCGCCCGCAGCCTGCGGGTCAACTTCAATGAGGAAGAAGTTCTGGGCAAGACCGGAACCTGCTCTCACGCCGGCACGCGCTTCGGATGGTTTGCCTCCTACGCCAAAACCGACGTAGGTCACATCGTGGTCGTCGTCTTCCTTGAAGGCGGCCGCCCGACGTTCGGCCCCAAAGCCGCAGAAATTGCCGGACGCATGTACCGCAATCTCTACGATCACAACTTCTTCGTCGCTAGGCCAACCTTGCCAGCCGACACCGCGACCATCAATCCGGTCGAAACCCGCCAGTAAACAGGTAGCCCCGGACGCCTCGTCCGGGCGCATCAACCATCAAGACTTGGCACACCATTCTTTAATCCGACGCAGAAGATACTCTCTTGTCACGCCGAAACTTGAATGACGGTAAACTCAACCTGCGGCAATGGCGCGACCGCAAGAGTTGAACACCAGCGCTCCCGAAAGCAGAAGGGCAAACGTCAGCAACGACGTCCCCAGATGACTGTACTGCCGCCGCCGATCACTGAATGTCAGGATTGGTAATGATGGGTAAATCTCCGTAAACAGGGCGCGGCCGCCCACACTTCCTCTCGCAATCCCTGCCCCACCTTTCATTGACTTGCCTAAGTCGCCCTCGTAAGATTGTGCGCGGGCGATCGGTCAACCCCATCTCGCACTACCGGATTGCTGTCTGGAGAACCCTCGATGCTGCATCTCGACACTGGTAATACGGGTTTCATGATTCTGTGCAGCAGCCTGGTCATGCTGATGACGCCCGGCCTCGCCTTCTTTTATGGCGGCCTGGTGGGACGCAAGAACGTGCTCGCCATCATGATTCAAAGCTTCGTCTCCATGGGCTGGACGACGGTGATCTGGTTTCTCTACGGCTATTCTCTCTGCTTCAGCGGCGACTGGCACGGGATCATCGGCAACTTCGACAACGCATTCCTGCGCGGAATCAACCTGAGCACGCCCTCGCCAAACGACACCATCCCGGCATTTGTCTTCATCGCCTATCAAATGATGTTCGCCATTATCACTCCCGCGCTCATCTCCGGCGCGTTCACCAATCGGGTCACGTTCAAGGCGTACATGCTTTTCCTTACCGGATGGCTGACCTTCGTCTATTTCCCTTTCGTCCACATGGTTTGGGGTGGAGGCATGCTCCAGAAGTGGGGCGTGCTCGATTTCGCCGGCGGCATCGTGGTGCACAACATCGCCGGCATTGCCGCTCTGGCCTCCGTGCTGTATGTAGGCAAGCGCCGCACCGCCGACCGCGGCCCACACAGCATTCCGCTGGTCGCGCTCGGAACCGGCCTGCTCTGGTTCGGATGGTACGGCTTTAACGCCGGCAGCGAAATGCGCGTAGATGCAGGTGGCATGGGTCAACGAAAGAAAACCGAAGTTCCTGGGCTTGCTGACCGGCGCCGTTGCCGGCCTGGCCACCGTGACTCCCGCCGCCGGATACGTTTCTCCCAGCACTGCGGTCATCATTGGCTTAGTTTCCGGCGTGGTCTGCTACTACGCCGTCGAACTGAAAAACAAACTGCAATGGGACGACGCCCTCGACGTCTGGGGAGTCCACGGCGTAGGCGGATTCCTCGGCATCATCATGCTGGGAATCTTCGCCAACCGGCAATTCAATCCCGCCGGCGCCGACGGCCTGCTCTACGGCAATCCCACATTCTTCCTCAAACAAGTTGCCGCGGTTCTTTTCTCCTCGGCGTGGGCCTTCGTGTTCACCTACGCCATGTTGCGAATCATCGACACCTTCACCACCGTAAAAGTCGACGAGATGAGCGAGGAGATCGGCCTCGACGAATCCATCCACGGCGAACATGCCTACGAGGAGATTGCCGATAGTCCGGCTTAGCGAAGACACATCGGATGGTTGCGAAGGAACCGCCGTCATCTCATCGCGCCCTTTCAAGGATGGAAGATGAAGGCGGAAGAGTGACCATCGCCGACAGTCTAAGCAGTTCAACACACTACTACCAACGCGCAGTAGACAAAGTAGAAGCCTCGGAAACCGGGGTGCCCCGCTCCGTTCTTTGCAAGGGGCGGGCGCTCGCATCACGAGGGTCGACCCCACCCAAAGCACGGAAAGAACGAAGCACTTCAGCCACCTGTATCTTGGCGCACCCTACCAATCGTTTATGAGATTCCCGCTAGAACGCGAATGCCACGCCCGCTGCTTACCGTGCGCGCTGATTGCACCAGGTAAACCGTGTGCCCGTCGCTCCCTAACACTGGGACATATCCCTGCGCCAGAAGGTTGCGCAGATCGACGATCGCTTCTACGTGACCGGGGAAGAACCCGGTCCCAGGAATGGGTTGCCGGAAAAACAGATTCAAATAAGGATCAGCCCGCCCCGCCGATGCGTTGAACATATCCACGGGAGTAAGCGCCTCGCCATTCACCCACCGATACGACGCCATCCAGCGCGTCCTCGACTTCGGTAGCGTGCCTGTAGTCTTTCCTGCCACACTCTGCCGGAGGGGACGTGATCCGAAACCATAGAAAATCCGCCACATTGCGTAACCACCGTTCACCTCACGACCCGGTTGTTGGCGAAATGCGACGTTCCAACAGTAATTCTTCCCGCTATTGGGCAGTCGGCACAGCTGGGACGTTTGCAATCTGATCCAAGAAAGCGATGTAAGCCGCAAGGAGGCGGTACGTTTGGTAATAATCGTCAAGCCGCATCGCAGAAATTTTGTCTTTCGACGTGTGCAGGATGTGGGCATCCCAGCTTTCCTGCGTCAGTGAGTGAATCGTGATGCGGGGGATGTTGCGCTCGGAAAACTGCTCCGCGTCGGTGCTGAGCCCGAGCTGCTCCACATTGGCACCGGCGACAGGCAGATTCAACTGTTTCGCGATATAAGAGAGCGCACCAGCCAATCGCTTGTCCGAGTGGCTGATCCAAAACTCGGTAGACGCCAGGCCAAGCGTGTCCATATTCACCATCGCATCCGTGGCGGCGACCTGTTCATTGGTCATTTGCTGGACATAGAAACGTGACCCGACCTCGCCCTGCTCCTCGTCGGTGAAACCAATGAAAACGTAGGTATGCTTGCGCAGCTCAATCTTCAGCGCTTCATAGAGGGATGGCAGCAGCGACGCACCGCTCCAGTTGTCGACGACTCCGTCACTTCTGTCCGCCCGATCGAAATGCGCTCCCACGACAATCAAACTGTCGGAGCTGCCAGGCAGCAAGCAAATGACGTTGGGCAGTTTCGATCCCTTCACCTGCTGTTCGGAAATGTGCTGGTCGGCGCAACCGGCCTCGGCGAACATTTGCTTGAGAGTCGCCTCACGTTGCTTGTTATTGCCCGCGTATCTCCTAAGTCGGCCTTCGATCACCTGGCGGGAAACGGGATCGTACCGGAAGTTTTCGGCAGCGAAGCCAATGCAGGACTGCAGCAGGATCGCGGCGGCCGCAGCAGCACAAAGTCTCGATCGCGCGATTAGAGTGGACATCTACTTAGAATACCGCGTTGGCTTACAGGTTAGAAGGCGCCGCTGAGCGCTGGGCTCTAAATCAGATTAGACCACCTAGACACCGTCGCATTCCACAGCTCATTTATGAGAGATCGCGGGCTAGAACGTGAACGCCACGCCCCCGCTCACGGCCCGCGCCGATTGCACCAGGTAAACCGTGTGCCCGTCGCTCCCTAACACTGGAACATATCCCTGCGCCAGAAGGTTGCGCAGATCGACGATCGCTTCCACGTGGCCGGGGAAGAACCCGGTCCCAGGAATGGGTTGCCGGAAAAACAGATTCAAATAAGGATCAGCCCGCCCCGCCGACGCGTTAAACATATCCACCGGGGTAAGCGCCTCGCCATTCACCCACCGGTACGACGCCATCCAGCGCGTCCTCGACTTCGGCAGCGTGCCTGTAATCTTTCCTGCCACGCTCTGCCGATGCCGCGTCAAACTCGAATCCGAAACGTCCGCCAGGGTCGCATTCGGTTGGGCTAAATCCAGTACGCCACCGCGTTCGTAATCC
>JGI12269J14319_10001156_pt1 | contig 26326 bp, 23 predicted proteins | sample PeaSoiSIISIP2007_FD_14319 | JGI IMG/M metagenome (IMG submission 14319)
GGGCATAGGTGGTGGTGGGGCCGCGGCGGTCCGCCACCATCGATCCGTTGCGGCGGGTGCGAAGGTCACCGTGCCACGGCTCCCAGCCGTCGAAGACGTGGTGCAGGACCCCCGTCCCTCGCGTCTCGATGAGGAATTCGGTGCGAAACCCCACCAGCCCCCGGGCCGGGACCCGGTAGTCCATGCGCACCCAGCCCGTCCCGTGGTTGACCACCTCCAGGAGCCGTCCGTGGCGCAGGGCGAGAAGCTGGGTGACCACGCCCAGGTAGTCGTCGGGCACGTCGATGGCGACGCGCTCCATGGGCTCGTGGACCTTGCCGTCGACGATGCGGGTCACCACCTGGGGCTTGCCCACCGTCAGCTCGAAGCCCTCGCGGCGCATGGTCTCGACCAGCACCGCCAGCTGCAGCTCGCCGCGGCCCTGGACCTCCCAGGTATCGGGTCGTTCGGTAGGCGACACCCGCAGAGAGACGTTCCCGACCAACTCGGAGTCGAGGCGCCCCAACACCTGCCGGGCGGTGAGCTTGGAGCCGTCGAGGCCCGAGAGCGGCGACGAATTGATGCCGATCGTCATGCTCAGGCTGGGCTCGTCCACCAAGATGGCGGGGAGCGGTCGTGGATCCTCGGCGTCGGCCAGGGTCTCGCCGATGGTGACCTCGGGAAAGCCGGCCACGGCCACGATCTCCCCGGGCCCGGCCTCCTCGACGTCGATGCGTTCGAGGGCGCGCGAGGCGTAGAGCTCGGTGACCTTGCCTCTGTCGACCGACCCGTCCACCCGGCACCAGGCCACCGTGTCACCGCGCCGCAGGGTCCCGTGGTGGACCCGGCAGATGGCCAGGCGACCCACATAGGGCGAGGCGTCGAGGTTCGTCACGAGCGCCTGCAGAGGGTGATCGGGGTCGTAGACGGGGGCGGGAACGTGGGTCACGATCGTGTCGAAGAGCGGCACGAGATCGGTCCCCACCGTGTGGGCGCTCCGGCTGGCCCAGCCGGCGCGGGCGTTGGCGTAGAGGATGGGGAAGTCCACCTGGTCCTCGTCGGCGTCGAGGTCGAGGAACAGATCCTCCACCTCGTGGACGACCTCCTCGATACGGGCGTCGGCCCGGTCCACCTTGTTGACGACGAGCACGACCGGAAGACGGGCTTCGAGCGTCTTGCGCAGGACGAACCGGGTCTGCGGCAGCGGGCCCTCCGAGGCGTCGACGAGCAGCAGGACGCCGTCGACCATGGACAGGCCCCGCTCGACCTCGCCCCCGAAGTCGGCGTGGCCGGGGGTGTCCACGATGGTGATCTTGGTCGCTCCGTACTGGACGGCCGTGTGCTTGGCCAGGATGGTGATGCCCTTTTCGCGCTCGAGGTCACCCGAGTCGAGGACGCGATCGGTGAGCTCCTTGTCCGCTCGGAAGGCTCCTGTCTGACGGAGCATTCCGTCGACCAACGTGGTCTTGCCGTGGTCAACGTGGGCCACGATCGCCACGTTGCGCAGGTCGTCGCGTGAGCGCATGGACATTCCCAGGGTACTCGCCCGGTCCCCGGTCCCGATCCCGGACCCGTCCATGCCGGGCCGGTCGGACCCCGCTGGCGTCGCCGACGGTGCCTGTCGGGCGGCGATCAGACCGGTTCGGGGGATACCGTCGGTTGTCGACGACCCGGGAGACGGAGTCGGTGGACGAGGGCGTCCACGAGCACGACACTCCCCACGCCCACCAGGACGCCGCCGAACGTGTCGCTCAGGTAGTGCCAGCGAAAGGCCACCAGGGCGATGATCTCGAGGACCATCGCCGCCGAGCCGAGGATGATGGCCGCCCACCGGCCGATCCCCCGGGTGACGAGGACGGCGACGGTGACGATCGCCGCCACCGCCGCCGCCGACCCCGACGGCCAGCACAGGACGCCTTCGAACCGGCGACCCACGATCATCTTCATCAGCTCGGCCAACTCGACGGCCAGGGCGGGCCCGCCGAGGCAGGCGAAGGCCCGCCGGCGATCGCGTCGCCAGACGACGGCGCCGCCGACGACGGCGACGCCCACGATCACCGGGCCGAGGGCCAGGTCGGCGAGGGCGCGGAGGAAACCGGAGCGGAGCGAGACGGAGAAGACGGAGAAGCCCCAGCTGTCGATGACGTTCTGGCCCGGTTCGACGGCCAGGACCAATCCGCCGAGGAAGAGGGTGCCGAAGATGGCACAGGCGAGCGACAGGGGCGCTCCCCGGCGTGGTGGCCGGTCTCCTGTCCGCATCTGGCGGGGAGGGCTCACCGGCGCGTCAGAGATGGGATCGATGGTGGTCGTCATGTCGTGCGTCAGAGTGTGTCGTGCACGGCAGCTGAGCACGATCTCTCCACGGTACCGCCGGGCGTCGTCACAGGGGCCGCGGCGTTGTCGAATTGTCGGACCGGGACCCGGAACGGTCGGCCGCTAGGCTCCCGCCCGTGCCTGGCCGGCCTCTTCCCGAGGTCCAACTGATGCCCCCGGGTGTTCTCGGGCGCGTGGACCGGGCCCGGGGGACGTTGTCGTTGTCGAGGGACCCCATCGCCCACTTCCGGAGGCGGCGGGCGGCGTGGGGGTGACACCTTCGTCGTCGATGTCGGGGGCCACCGGCTGCTGTGCGTTTTCTCGGCGCAGGGCGTCCGTTCGCTGTACGGGTTCGCCGAGGACGAGGCGAGCTTCGGACTGGCCACCTACGAGCTCATCCGCCGGAAGGTACCCGACGAGCTCTTCGCCGGGCGCCGGAACACGCCCCACGACCTGTTCGGTCGTCAGGAGACGGAGCGCTATCTGGGCAGCCTCGAGGAGGCGGTGGCGATCGAGATCGACGCCCTCGGCCGAGACGGGCACTTCGAGATCTTCGCCGAGTCCCGGCGTCTCGGGCATCGCCTCGGCCTCGGTTCCTGGGCCGGCGTCGAGGCGGCCTCGCCGTCGTACATGGCGCGCCTGGTGCCGCTGTTCGATCGGCTGGACGGCTCGGAGGCCTTCGTCCGCCCCGCCCGGACCCTCCTCACCGCCGCCACCGGCAAGGTGCTCGAGCGTCGCGCCATGCACGGGATCGAAGCGGTGGTGGCCGAGATCTGGGCGCAGCGCCAGCGTCACAATGTCGAGCGCGACGACTTCCTGGCCCAGCTCTACCGGTCGTTCGACGACCTCCCGCCCGTCCGGCGCCACGTCGAGGTGGCACGCGACCTGATCCTCATCCACATGGGATCCCAGTCGAATCTCCATGCGGCGTCGGCCTGGACGCTTGTCAACCTGCTCCTGCACCCCGAGGTCATGGCCCGTGTGCGCGGTGGCGAGGACGGTGCGCTCGAGGCGTCGGCCTACGAGTCGATCCGGATGGCCCAGAGGTCGATCACCCTGCGTCAGGTCCTGCGCCCCCGTCGAGCTCGACGACGGGATCCGGACCTACCGCGTCGGTCCCGGGGTCATGATCGCCACGATGCTCTCGGTCACCAACACCTCGGCGGCGCCCGGGCTCGACACCATCGACCCCGCGCATTACCGGGGGAGGCGTCTGGCGCCGTCGGTGGTGCTCCCGGGCAAGGAGGTGGTGAGCACCTTCGGCCATGGCATCCACTCCTGCCCCGCCCAGCGCTTCGCCGTCTCGGCCATCGTGATTGCCGTCCGGGCCCTGCTCGAACGCTTCGACCTCGAACCCCGTTTCGCCGCCGCCCGCCCGCGGGCCCGTCAGATCGGAGGGTGGCGCGCGCGGCGCGCCCGTGCGTGGTGCGCTATCGCGTGCGAGGCTGACGACGGTGACGAGGACGGGTGCGACCGGGCCGAGGACGAGGGCCCGATGATCCGCGGTGAGGGTGTGTCGGTGGTCCGGGGCGTCACGCCGGACGACGTCTTCGACTTCGTCCTCGACCCCGCCCAGTACACGAAGGCCGACACCAAGATGGTGTGGGTCACCAAGCTGGCCGACACGCCCGACGGGATGGTGGCCCGCGAGGACGGCAAGTTCCTGGGCCTGCTCCCGGGCTCGGTCGTCACCCGCTACCGCTGGACGCGGCCGTCGTGGATCGACGTCACCCTGGAGCACGGCGTGCCGCGGAGCCTGCACGCCTGGTTCGAGATCGAGGCGGTGGAGGGCGGGACGCGCCTGCGCCACGTGGAGGAGCTCGACATCGGCCGGGGTCCGCTCGGCTGGCTCCACGACGCCGTGGCCCGGTCCTGGTTCTCCCGATCGGTGGGGAACGAGGTGGCGGAGATCGCCCGGCTCCTGGAGGCGGGCGAACGGGGCCGCGGGCCTACCTCGTGAACCGGATGTCGAGCGTCCGCAGGTAGGTGTGGAGGCCGGCGTCCTGGACCGGCAGGAGGTGGGCCGGCGCCCCCGACTCGTTGTGGTGGCTGTGCCAGAGACCCGGAGGGGTGACGAAGGCTCCCCCCGGTTCCCAGTCGACCCGCTCGGGGTCGGCGATGGCCCCCTCGTCGTCGAGGCTGTCCCCGACGAGGCTGTAGCAGCCCGGGCGGCAGTCGACGATGAGGTCGAGGGCGATGCTCTGGTGGCGGTGGGGACGTTGGACCGACCCGCCGGGGAGGACCCCGAGCATGGCCCACAGGGTGTGGGTGGCCGTCAGCGTCTGGTCGTTGCCGGCGTTTCCGAGGAGGACGGCCACCCGGCTGCGGTCCCCCGCCTCGGGTTCGGCCGCCACCGCCTCCAGACGGGCGCGCGCCAGGCGGCCGTCGAAGAGGGTCGGTCCGAATCGCCGCGTCGTCGGGACGACGCCGAGATAGGCGAGCAGCGGTGAGTCGTCGACGTGGTAGAGCACGGCGTCGTGCCGGGCCGTGTAGGTGGTGCGGCAACCGGCGGGCAGGGTGACGACGTCACCGCGGCGCCAGCCCACCGATCCGCCGCCGTCGATCTCCAGGCGCCCCTCGCCGTACAGGCAGTAGACGAGCTCGCTGGTGGCGACGGGGGCGGTGACCAGTGACCCCCCCGCTTCGATCCGCAGGAAGGCGGCCAGCAGCGACGGCCCGGTGGCGGGGACGTCCAGGCCGAGGGGACCCGACAGGTCGAGGGCGACGGCCCGGGTGGGTCCCGACCCGTGGAGGGCGGCGGGGAAGCGTTGCAGCGGGACCGGCGAGATGGTGCCGACGCGCAGGGGATCCACCGCCGCGCTGTACTCGTGGAAGACGGCGTCACTAGTCCAGTCCTCGCCGGCCGGTCCGATGGCGATCGTGTGGCCGGCCCTCGTGATCTCCGTTGCGCGCCCGTCATGGAACCAGTATCGGTCACCGGGTCCTCCGGCGCGTCAGCGCTTGGGGGTGACCTGGGGACGACTCGGATCTCCCTGGGGATATCGTCGCCCCGCCTGGGGACAGACGGGCGAATTCTCTGGACAACATAGGGATTTCCCGCTGGGATCTTGACCTTTCGGAGGGCCGGGCGCAGAGTGTCAGGAGCCGGATGAATGACGACCGAGCGACGGCCGGAGAGATCGCTGAGAGGCGAGATCGCCGAGCGCACGCGAGGAGACGGGTTCACCGGTAAGGCTTGGCGGTGCTGCATCAGGAGGTTCCCTGGGACCGAGCGGTGCAATGCCCACGCCAGGGGTCGTCCGGCTCCGAGTGTGGGCAGCTCGTCTCGCCGAGGGCGCGGGCCCCGAGGAGTGCGGGCGGTTTCGGCCGAACCGGCTACTCGGGGCCTCGCCGCGTCCGGCGCGCCTCGACGCGTCGTCGGGACCGCTGTCTGGAGCGGAAGAACTCCCTGGGGGGCCACCGGTGAGGATCCTGTCGTTGCTTCCCTCCGCCACCGAGATCGTCTTCGCTCTCGGTCTCGACGACTCGCTGGTCGGAGTCACCGCCGAATGCGATCACCCACCCGCGGCGCGTGACAAGCCGGCGGTCTCGTTCCCGACGGTGGGGACGTCGCCGGACGCCGGGAGGGCGTCGACCGCGCAGGTCGACGGCGCCGTCGCCACTCTCGTCGCCTCCGGAGAGCCGCTCTACCGGATCGACGATGATCTCATCCGGGCGCTGCGACCCGATCTGATCCTGGCCCAGGATCTCTGTCGCGTGTGCGCCGTCGCCTCGGGCGACGTCACCGACGCCCTGGACCGTCTGGGGTCCCGGGCCGCCGTGCTGTCGCTCGACCCGGCGACGCTCCCCGAGGTGATCGACGCGGTGACGGCGGTGGCGGCGGTGGCCGGCGTTGCCGGGCGCGGCCGGGCCCTGGCCGCCTCGCTGGAGGCCCGGGTCGACGAGGTGCGCCGGCGGACGACCGGCGTCCGACGACGCCGGGTCCTCGAGCTCGAGTGGTCCGACCCGCCCTATCTGGGGGGTCACTGGGTCCCGGACATGGTGGAGGCGGCCGGGGGGACGGTCCTGCTCGCGGCCCCGGGCCGTCCGTCGCCCCGGGTGACCTGGGACGAGGTGGCGGGGGCCGACGCCGACGTGGTCGTGGTCGCCCCCTGCGGCTACGGGCTGGACGAGGCCGTGGCCGAGGGGGCGGGGCTGCTCGAGCGGCCCGGGATCGCCACCGCCGGTGAGGTCTGGGCGCTCGACGGCAGTGCCTATTTCTCCCGCCCGGGACCCCGGGTGGTCGACGGGGTGGAGCTCTTGGCCTGGGTCCTGCATCCCGGGACTGTTCCGGCCCCGCCGCCGGGCCGCGCCCGGCGGCTGCGCTGACGGTCCGGGGCTGACGGTCCGGGGCTGACGGTCCGGCGCCGGGGGATCCGTGCCGGGGGCCGGTGCGGCCGCTATCGGATGACGAAGCGGACCTCCCCCAGGACCGGCTCGTCGGAGACGGCGACGGCGGTGACCCGGGCCAGGGGCGGACCGGCCCGGCACCAGCCGACGAGGCCCTCGACCACCTGCGCCGGACCCTCGAAGGCGGCCTCGACGCGGCCGTCGGGGAGGTTGCGCACCCAGCCGCCGAGGCCCGCCTGGGTGGCCCGGTGGGCGCACGAGGCCCGGAACCCCACGGCCTGGACGCGGCCGGCCACCACCACCCGGCGGCGGACGGGGTTCACCGATCGGGCGCGGGGGTGGGACCGGAGACGGCGACCGCGTCCGAGAGGGAGTCCATGAGGCACGGGTCCGACGCCTCGTCGGTGCACCTCTCGCACTCGAGCTCCAAGGTGGAGTGGGCGATGCTGAACGGCTCGGCCACCGCCGCCTTGACCCGGTCGCCGACGAGCTGGGCCTGCTCCAGGGTGGGGTGGCCCACCACCACCACATGGGCCGACAGGGCCCGGACCTCGCTCGACAGGCTCCAGACGTGGAGGTCGTGGACCTCGGCCACCCCGGGGATGGTGACCATGGCGCCGGTGAGGGCGGCGAGGTCGACGTCCGCCGGTGCCGACTCGAGCAGGATCTCGAGACTGGCCCGCAGCAGCCGGAAGGCCTCGATGATGATGAGCGTCCCGACGGCGAGGGAGGCCACAGGGTCGGCCCACCGCAGGTGGGCATCGACCAGGATCAGCACCCCCGCCGCCGCCACCACCAGCGAGGCGGCGGCGTCGGCGGTCATGTGGAGGGTGGCCGCCCGGATGTTCAGATCCGGTCGGCGCTCGCGCAGCACCAAGGCGGCCGCCGCGTTGATCAGGAAGGCGCCGGCGGCGACGCCCACGACGATGCCCCCCGCGACCGGGCGCGGGTGGAGGAGGCGGTCGACACCGACCACCACGATGGCCACGGTGACGGCGGCGATGAGGGCGGCGTTGGCCAGGGTGGCCAGGATGGTGCCGCGGTGGTACCCGAAGGAGCGGGCGGGGCTGCGCGGGCGCAGGGCCAGGCGGACGGCGACGAGGGACATGGTGATCCCGGCCACGTCGGTGATGTTGTGCCCGGCGTCGGCCAGCAGGCCCGTCGAATGGGCCACCACGCCGGCCACGACCTGCCCGGCCGCCAGGGCGACGTTCACACCGAGCGTCACGGTCAGACGCCGTGTTCGGCTCGTCCCTCGGCCCATGTCCCGGCCCCGCTCCTCGTGTTGGTCCTGGTCACAGACTACCGGCGCCATCGGCCGTTGATCCTGCAGGTCAGGCCGGGGGGCCGAACCAGTTCCTGTCGGCTTCGCCGGTCCGGTAGCACGAGCCGAGGCGCTCGAACCACGCCACGCTGTCGTCGAGTCCACCCGGTCGGAACCGCTCAGCCCACAGCCGCCGGTGCTCGGCGATGACCACGTCGAGCTCGGCGGCCAGCGCGGTGCGGTCGGACGGGCTCACCGACGAGAGGCTCCCGTCGCCCGCCAACCGCAGGCGGGCGTCACGGCAGGCCAGCCGGAGCAGGCCCACAGTGGCCCGGACCTCGTCGAGGACGACGTCGCCGTCGGGACGACGCGGGCGGGCGCCGCCTACGGCCGTCTCCACCGTGTCGAGCACCGTCCCGACACTCTCGAGATCGGCGTCGGTGAGGCCGCGGGTGGCGCCGCGTCCGACCCGCCACTGAGGCAGGAGGATCGAGAAGACGAGGGCCGACATGTTCGGCACCTGTGGCGTCACCGACCGGGGGATCCGGCCGAGGTCGACGAGGGCACCGCCCAGGGCACCGGCCCGATCGTCGAAGGCGTGGACGTCGAGCATGGTGGCCAGGTCGTCGAGGTCCATGGGCAGATGGGAGTCGACGCACCAACTGAAGGCGGCCGCCGCCGCCAGGCCCGGTTCGCTCACCACCGGCTGCTGGTGGTGACCCATGTCGCCCCAGTCGGTGGTGAGCATCCCCGTGGCGCCGTGGGCCAGCCCGGCCACCGCGGCACTCTTGATGTTGCCCAGCATGTTCTCCACCCGGCCCGAGATCGAGAGCCAGCTCGACGTCCCGGGACTCATCCAGAACGGGACGCCGGCGGCGGCCAGGGCCCCGGCTCGTTCGGCGAAGGGGTGATCGTCCTCGTACCCCCACTCGCAGACGGTGACCCCTTCGGGGAGCCCTCCGAGCAGGTCGGGGTCGGCGGCCAGGACGTCACCCCAGACCAGGGGTTGCCGTCCGGCCATCACGGGCAGGTCCGTGAGGCGCGTCAGCCAGTCGACCCACTCGGGACGGCGTTCGGGGGCCAGTTCCCAGGGCTCGTCCAGGCCGATGTGGACGCGGCGGCTCTCCAGCACGGGGAGGAGCTGTCCGAGCAGATCGGCGACGAGGGCGAAGGCCCCGGGGTTGGCGGGATCGAGGGTCATGGGCGACCGCCGGACCCCGAAGACCCAGTCGAACCCGTCGGGGGCGATGGCGAGGGGCCGGTAACGGTCGTGGCGCAGCCACCGCTCGAAGTGGCCCAGCGTGTTCTGGTTGGCCACCAGCTCGATGCCCCGGGAACGGCAGTGGGCCTCGATGGCACGGAGGTCGTCGGGCGTGTAAGGGCTGGCGTGGCGCCAGACCTCGTCGTGACCGACGTAGGCGAAGGTGTGCTCGGTGTAGAGCTGGAGCTGGTTCAGCTTCCATCCGGCCAGCCGGTCGACGAGGGCGGACAGCCACTCGACGGTGGGGACCCGGTCGCGCGCCACGTCGAGCATGACGCCCCGGACGGCGAAATCGGGCCAGTCGAGGATGCGGCAGGCCGGCAGGGTGCGGTCCCCGGCGTCGTGGCGCAGCTGGGCCAGGGTGGCCCGGCCGTGGCGGGCGCCGGCGTCGTCGGCCGCCGTGAGGTGGATGCCGGTGTCCGCCACCTCGAGGCGGTAGCCCTCGGCCGCCAGGGATCGGTCGCGGTTCTCGGTGACGGTGCCGTCGACGACGCGTCCCCCCCCGGGCGCCAGCTCGATCGAGCGCGGTCGGGGCAGGAGGACGGGTTCCCGGGGTCCGCCGACGCCAGGGGCCGGAGCGGTCAGGTCACGACCCCCACGGTCCTTCGGCACGCAGGCCCTGGCCGATCATCTCGGCCAGGGCCATCCGGACCACGGGCAGGTCGTCGGCGTGGGTGACACCGATGCAGCGCCCCGTCCCGGCGATGACCCGGACCCGGCGCCCGGGTCCGTCGGCGGCGGACCCGGCACCGGCCATGTCCCCGACCACCTCGGGCAGGAGGACCTCGGTGTCGGATGCCGGCTCCGCCCCGGGCCTCGGCCCGTCGGGCCCCAGTTCGGGATGGACCCGGTGGAGCGCCTCTTCGAGGAAGGGCCAGATGGCCGGGGTGAAGCCCCAGAGATTCATCGATACGGGGGTGTCGCTGGAGGGGTCCTTGGGCTCCCGTCCGTCGTCGGCGGTGAATGTCCCGTCGTCGCGTCGGGTGACCATGCGCCTCTCCACGAGGGCCCGCAGCCAGCCGCCCTCGTCGGTGACGCACATGCCGCGCGTCACCGGATCGGACGTGACCACGGTGTCACGCAGGCGGTAGGAGACGAGCGCGTGGTCCGTCGTGGTGGCCAGGTGCTGAGCCAGGCGCTCGAGGGCGGGGACGCCGTAGATGTCGTCGGCGTTGACGACGGCGAACGGGCGGTCGCCGACCAGGCTCCGGGCGCTCAGGACGGCATGGACGGTACCGAGCGCCCTGGTCTGGAGGGCTGTCGACACCGGCAACGAGGCCGGCCAGCACCGACGGACGTGGTACGCGATGGCCGGCGCCGTGGCGGGCCCGAGGACGAGGACGATGTCGCCGAAGCCGGCGCGGACGGCGTCGCCCGCGTTCAGGTCGATGACCGCCTCCCCGTGCAGCCCGACGGGGGCCAGGGGCTTGCAGCTGCCGTAGCGCCGGGCCGCGCCGGCCGCCATCATCACGAGGACCGGTCGTGTGGTCGCCCCGTGACCGGCCGGCGTCAGCCCCCCCATCGTAGGACGGCGCTGGCCCAGGTCATGCCCCCTCCGAACCCCGACATCAGCACACGCGCCCCCGGTTGGAGGAGCCCCGTCTCGAGGGCGTCGGCCAGGGCCAGCGGGATCGAGGCCGACGAGGTGTTCCCGTAGCGGTCGATGGTGACGACGCAGCGCTCGGCGGGGATGCCCAGACGCTCTCGGGCGGCGGAGATGATCCGGGCGTTGGCTTGGTGGGGGACGAAGACGTCCACGTCGGCCGCCTCCATCCCCGCCTTCCGGAGCGCCGCCTGGGAGGAGTCGACGACGGCGCGCACGGCGTGGCGGAAGATCTCCCGGCCGTTCATGAAGAGGTAGCCGCCCGTGTCGCACTTGAGAAGGTGGCGCAGTGAGCCGTCGGCTCCGAGGTCCCAGGACAGCAGCTCACCGGGCCCGTCGGTCGCTTCGAGGACCACGGCGCCGGCGCCATCGCCCACGATGACGGCCAACGAGCGGTCGTCCCAGTCGGTGATCCGCGACAAGGTGTCGCAGCCGATGACGAGGATCCGACGGGCCCCGGCCGACGCCATGGCGTGGGCGGTGACCAGTGCGTAGACGAATCCCGAGCAGGCGGCGTTGAGGTCGAAGGCGCCGCCGCCCACGCCGAGGGCGTTCTGGACGGTGGCCGAGGTGGCCGGGACGACGGCGTCGGGCGTGGTGGTGGCGAGGATCAGGAGATCGATCTCCTCGGGGCGCCGCCCGGCGCGCGCGAGCGCCTGACGACCGGCGGCGATGGCCAGCTCCGACGTGGTGCCCCCGATGTGCCGCTGCTTGATGCCGGTCCGTTCGGTGATCCACGCGTCGCTGGTGTCGAGGCTGGCCGAGAGGTCCTCGTTGGTGACGATCTTGTCGGGAACGGCGATCCCCCAACCGGTGGTGACCGCTCCGGGCACGGTTCAGGCCCCCTGGAGGACGTGGATGCCGACGGCGGCGGCGTCCCCGGCGATGATCCCCCCCGTGTTGACGGCCATACCGATCCGGGCCCCCAGGCGTTGGCGCCCGACGGCGCGTCCGAGGAGCTGGTGGACCAGCTCGGCGATCTGGCACAGTCCCGTCGCCCCCAGGGGGTGGCCCCGCGCCACGAGGCCCCCGCTCGGGTTGACGCAGACGGCGCTTCCGTCGATGTCGGTGTCGCCGGCCACCGTGGCCGCACCGGCGGTGCCGGGCGGGAAGAAGCCCAGCGACTCCAGCGCGTAGAGCTCCTCGGCGCTGGTGGCGTCGTGCAACTCGATCACGTCGACGTCGGCGGGCCCGAGACCGGCTTCCTTCCAGGCCTCGGCCACGGTGTCCTCCAGCCGCTTGTGGTAGTCGAGTTCACCGTTCCCCGAGCGCAGGATGCTGGCGCGGATGCGCGGGGCGCCGGGGACGGGTCCGGCCATGAGGACGGCGGCGGCGGCGCCGTCGGTGAACGACGAGCACATGAGACGGGTGAGGGAACCGGCCACCACGGGGGCGGCGAGTACCTCCTCGACCGTGACCCGCGTCCGGAACTGCGCCAGGGGGTTCCGCGAGGCACAGCGGCGGGCCTTTGCGGCGGCGGCGGCGATCTGGTGGGCGGTCGTCCCCAGGACCTCGATCTGGTGGCGGACCCACTGGGCGTTCAGTCCCATGAGGACGCTGCCGGCGTTGTTCTGGATGGTGGCGCGGAGCTGGGCGCGTTCGTCGGCCGGTAGCCCGTCCTCGATCCCGGAGATCGTCTGCTCCCGGCTTCCCGTCCACATCTTCTCCACCCCCACCACGAGAACCGGTGACTGGCCGGATCTGGCGCCCATGACGGCGACGTGCATGGCGGTGGACCCGCCGGCACACGAATTGTCGACGTTCACCACGCCGGCGGTCCCGAGGCCGGCGTCGCGCAGCCACGTCTGACCGCGGATGCAGCCCTGATCGCACAGGCGCCCACCGAGGGCGTTGGCCATGACGACGAGACCGATGTCCCCGGGCGACAGGCCGGCGTCGGCCAGGGCGTCACGGACGGCTTCCCGGGCGAGGGCCTCGGGCGTGAGGTCACGACGGTCCATGGTGGTCATCCCGACTCCGACGATGCTCACCTCTTGCGTCACTGCAACCTCATTTCATCGTGCCGGGGAGCCCATGGGGGGCACGCCTGCATGGTACCCGCCAGCCCGAGACGGGCCCATGACGCCGGCCGCGGCACGGGGGGCGGCCCGTCCACGGCACAATGGAGGTATGAGCGAGCTGACCGACGAGGAACGACGCCGACGTTCGGACGACCTGAACGAGCTGATCGAGCTCATGCGGCCCGCCGTCCAGAGTGACGGCGGCGACCTGGAGCTGGTGGCGTTCGACCTCGACGCCGGGACCGTCGAGGTCCAGCTGCAGGGGGCGTGCAGCTCGTGCGCCATATCGTCGTCCACCCTCCAGGGAGGGGTCGAGCGGATCTTGAAGAGCCGGTTGGACTGGGTCACCGAGGTCCGCGGCGGCGTCGACGAGTCCGCCGATCCGTTCGAGAGCGCGGCCATGGGCCAGGGGGGCTACGTCCCCAAGTGGTGACGGCGCCGCCGGGTCAGGCGGCGAGGTCGGAGTCGTCGACGGGGCCGTAGCGGACGAGGGGCTCGAACAGGTCGAGCACCATCCGGTCGGGGTCGGTGATGCCGCGCAACGGTGCGGTGGCCAGCCGTCGGGAGGCGAAGCGCCGGGCGATGGCCGCCTTGCGGGCGTCGCCCCCGTGATCGAGTGCCCACGCCGCCTGCTCCACCAGGAGCGCTCCCTCGGAGACGTCGCCCAGCAATTCGGCGAAACGCCGGCTCTGGAGCAACGCCACGTCGTCGGCGGCCGTCTCCAGGTACGTCGCCGCCGTCCGCGCGTCGGCCAGGGTGCCGGCCACGGTGTCGACCGTGGCGCCGAGGACCTTGTGCCCGGTCGCCGTCTCGAGGGCCTGCTCCAGGCGGGTGAACAAGGCCAGGTGTGCCTGCTCGCCGCGCATGGCGCGCCGGACGTCGATGCAGAGGATGTTCTCGGTCCCCTCCCAGATGGTGTGGCACTGGGCGTCGCGCAACTGCCGGGCCATGGGCCAGTCCTCCATGTAGCCGTTGCCCCCGAAGACCTCGAGCGCCGCGGAGGCGGCATCGAGGGCCAGACGGGTGCAGCGCATCTTGGCCAGCGGCACCAGGATGCGGCGGACGAGGCGTCCGGCGGCGACGTCCGACGCCGTGCGCTCCGCCGCCGCGCACTCGTAGGTGGCGGCCATTCCCGCCTCGAGGTCGACGAGGAGGTCGACGAGCGTCTCGCGCACGAGGGGGTAGGCGTCGATGCGGTTGCCGAACTGGCTGCGCCGGGCGGCGTAGATGGCCGCCTCCAGGAAGCAGCGGCGGTGGATGCCCAGGCCCATGAGGGCCACCCCGAAGCGCGAGCCGTTCACCATCTCCATCATCCGGTTGATGCCGCGGCCGTCGCGCGCGGCGTCGGCGCCGCCGGCCGTCGCGTCGCCGGCGGCCGAGCCGGCCAGCCAGGCCCGGGCGCCGTCGAGGGTGACCTCACCGGTGGGGACACCGACGGTGCCGAGCTTCGGCTTCAGCCGCTTGATGCTGAACCCGTTGGGTGATCCGTCGGGGAGGTGGCGGGGGACGATGAAGGTGCCGAGACCGCGGCTCCCGCCGGGGGCGCCGTCGGGTCGGGCCAGGACGATGAAGACGTCGGCGTCGACGTTGGAGCAGAAGTGCTTGTCGCCGAAGAGCCGCCATTCCTCGCCGTCCTCCACCGCCCGCATCGTGTTGGCCCCGACGTCGCTCCCACCCTGGCGCTCGGTGAGGAACATCCCGCCCTCCCAGGCGTCGGCCGGGTCGGTGCTGCGGAGGCGACCGACCATGTCGGCCGCCTCCGCCGTCGGGGCGTGGCGCTCGATGATGTCGGCGGCGCCCGACGTCATGCCCAGGCCGCAGTAGATGGCCGTCTCCGCCTGGGACACCAGGTAGGACACGGACGCCCCCACCACGGCCGGGACCGGCCGCCCGGCGTAGGCCTCGAGGCTGACGAAGCCGTTGCGGACCAGATCGGCCTTGTTCTCGGTCCAGGTGGGGTGGTGGACGATCTCGTCGACGTCGTACCCCCAGCGGTCGTAGCGCCGCAGTGCCGGTCCGTGCTTGTCCGTCTCCTCGGCCCGGGGGGCGATGACCTGGCCGACGAGGGAGCCGAAGCGGCCGACGTGGTCCTCGGCGAAGGCCCGGTCGGCGGGGTCGGGGAGGTACCGGTCGAGGAGGAACGACAGGTTGGGATCCATCCGGTACCAATCGAGGCCGATGGCCTGCTCGAACTCCGCATAGTCGGGAAGCATGCCCCCATGCTACGCCCGACCTGGCCCGACGCCCGTGCGGCACATTGGTTAGCAAATCTAATTAGAATGGTGAACGATGACCACCGCGACCCCCGGGAACAGCGCCGAGACCACCGTGGGGACCCTCGGCTCCGAGACCGAGTTGGCCGCCCGCCTGCGCCTGGCCGTGACGCGGCTGGCCCGGCGGCTGCGCCAACAGGTGGCCGGCGGGGTGACCCCCTCGCAGGTCTCGGCCCTGGCCACCATCGAACGCCTGGGGAGCCCGACGCTCGGGGAGCTGGCGGCCTCGGAGCAGGTCCGGCCGCCCAGCATGACCCGGATCGTGGTCGGGCTGGAAGGGGCCGGACTGGTGACCCGGCGCGTCGACGCCGACGATCGCCGGGTGGCGCGCGTCATGCTCAGCGCCGAGGGCCGCCGCGTCCTCCAGCGGAGCCGGTCGCTGCGGACAGCTTTCCTGGCCCGCCGTCTGCGCCGTCTGTCGACAGCAGAACACGAAGCGCTCGGCGAGCTGGTGGCGCTCCTCGAGCGATTGGTGGAGGAGGGATGACGCGGTTGCGGCGCGCCGTGAAGGGGACGTTCCGCTCACTGCACGTGCGGAACTACCGGATCTATTTCTCGGCCCAGCTGATATCGGTGAGCGGGACGTGGATGCAGAGCGTGGCCCAGGCCTTCCTGGTCCTCCACCTGGCCCCGCCGGGACGCTCCGGGATCTACCTGGGCCTGGTGACGGCCCTCCAGTTCCTGCCCATGCTCCTGTTCGGGACATGGGGCGGGCTCATCGCCGACCGGGTCGACAAGCGCCGTCTGCTCTACGCCACCCAGACGGTGGCCGGGATCCTGGCGCTCACCCTGGGGTTGCTGACGGCCGTCGGCGCCGTGCGCCTGTGGCAGGTCTTCGGTCTGGCCACCCTCCTCGGGTTCGTGAACATGATCGACAACCCGGCGCGCCAGACGTTCGTCCTCGAGCTCGTCGGACGCGAGGACCTCCCGAACGCCGTGAGTCTGAACAGCGTGGTCATGAATTCGGCCCGGGTGATCGGTCCGGCCATCGGGGGCGCCCTCATCGCCCTGGTGGGACTGGCGGTGTGCTTCGAGGTGAACGCCGCGTCGTACGTGGCCGTGATCGTCGGGCTCTCGCTCATGCGCCGCGGCGACCTGCACCGGATCGTGCCCGTGGCGCGCGGAAAGGGCCAGCTGCGCGAGGGGCTGCGTTACGTGTGGCGGACGCCGGGTCTGCGCCAGCCCCTGGTGCTGGTGGCCGTCGTCGGGACCCTGGCCTACAACTTCCAGGTCGTCCTGGCCCTCCTGGCCCGGTTCACCTTCCACGGAGGGGCCGGCGTCTTCTCGGCCCTGACCTCGCTCATGGGTGGGGGAGCGGTCGTGGGCGGCCTGCTCATCGCCACCCGCAACCGGCCGAACATCCACCGGCTCACGGCCATCGGCTGCGTCTTCGGGGCCCTGATCCTGGCCGTGGCGGCGGCGCCCGACCTGGCCTCCGCCCTGGTGCTCATCTTCCCCATGGGGGCGGCCTCGATCGCCTTCATCGCCACCGCCAACGCCACCCTGCAGTTACGGGCCGACCCGTCCATGCGCGGGCGGGTCATGGCCCTGTACGCCATCGCCTTCCTCGGGACCACCCCGATCGGCAGCCCCCTGGTGGGGTGGATCTCGCAGGTGTCGAGCCCGCGGGTCGCCCTGGCCGTGGGCGGGACGGCCACCATCGTGGCGTCGGTGGTCACGCGCCGTCACCACCGACGTGAGCATGAACGGGCGGAGGAACGGGCGGAGGAACGGGCGGAGGAACGGGACGCTCAGCTCCTCGTCGACGAGGCGGAACCGGGAACCGAGCTGGGGGTGGCCTGACCGGCCGTCTTCGGTTCCTTCGGGAGGCCGAGGACCCGCTCGCCGACGATGTTGCGTTGGATCTCCGCCGTGCCACCCCAGATGGTCTCCGAGCGCGAGAAGAAGAACGAGGCCTGGAGCTCGCTCACCGGGTAGCCGGGATTGCCCCGCCGGGCCAGGGCTCCGTCGGCGTCCACCTCGCCGCCGGTGCCGGTGAGGATCTGGCCCTCGAGTCCGAGGATGTCGATGGCCAGCTCCATCGTCTGGCGGTGGTACTCGGACCAGAACATCTTGTTCATGGCGCCCAGAGCGGCCGCGTGATGGGTGCCGTGGAGCGCGTCGGTCAGGCTGCGGTAGCCGTTGATCTGCATGATCTTCACCTTCGACCAGGCGTGGGCGAGGCCCTGGCGGACCTGGGGGTCGGCGTCCCGGCCGCGTCGCCGGGCGGCGGCGACGATGGTGTCGAGCTCCTTCTGGAAACGGCGGTGGCCGGTGGTGGCCGAGGAGCCCCGTTCGAACCCGAGGGTGGTCATGGCCACCTTCCAGCCGTTGTTGTCACCGCCGACGACGTTCTGGCGCGGGCAGCGCGCCTCGTCGAAGTAGACCTCGTTGAACTCGGCCGAGCCGTCGATCTGGGTGATGGGGCGGACGTCGACCCCCGGTTGCTTCATCGGGAGCAGGAGATAGGAGATGCCCTGGTGCTTCTCGACATCGGGGTCGGTGCGGGCCAGGAGGAAGATGTAGTCGGCGAACTGCGCCTGGGTGGTCCAGACCTTCTGGCCGGTGACCACCCATTCGTCGCCGTCGGCGACGGCGCGCGTCGTGAGCGACGCCAGGTCGCTGCCGGCGTCGGGCTCCGAGAACCCCTGGCACCACGAGATGGTGCCGTTCAGGATCTTGGGGATGAATTCCTGCTTCTGCGCCTCCGTCCCCCACTGCAGGATGGTCGGTCCCACCAGGGTGTCGCCGAAGAAGTCGGCCCGCATCGGGGCATCGCGCCGGGCGAACTCCTCGTTCAGGACGACCAGCTCGATGAGCGAGAGGCCCTTGCCCCCGTACTCCTCGGGCCATGAGGCGCAGATCCACCCCCCCTGATGGAGCTTGCCGACCCACTCCTGGTTGAAGGCCTTGCGTTCGGCCCTCGTCATCTGGAAGCCCGGTTCGCCCCACCCGGGCGGCAGGTTCTCCTCGAGCCAGCTCCGGATCTCCGTGCGGAAGGTCTCCGTCTCGGGCGGGTAGGTGAGGTCCATGGCCCGAACGTACCGCTGGGGCGTCGCCCACGGCCAGGGGAGGGGAGCGATCCCGGTTCTGATCGGGCCGAGGTGGGGCGATCAGGAGGAGGTGATGTCGATCGTCACCGGCGGCGACGCGAATGTCGTCGCCGTCCAATAGCCCGTGATCCGATACGTGCCTGACGGAACCGGCGTCTGTGGGCAGTCGGGATTCGGTTGATCGTTCGTCACCGGCTGTGTGCAGACGTCCTGGGCCCACGACAGACGGCCGGTGGTGGAGAAATCGCCGGGAATGGTCGTTGGGGTCAACTCCGCCGGACAGCTCTCGGGGGTGCTGTTCGGTCCGGCGTCGGAGCTCCACACCTCGTCGCCGGTGCTGTTCGATGCGGTCGCCCCGTAGCAGCCCCCGATCTCCACCCCGGTGTCCCGACACGCTTCCGAGGATGTGTCGCGCTCGGTCAGGTCGATCATGACCGGCTCACCGGGTGGGTAGGTGCTCCTGTCCGTCGTCACCGTCAGGACGAGCTGGCCGTCCCGACACGCCGGTAGCGGCCCGGTGGTCGTCGCCCGGGTCGTGGTTGGCCCGGGGGNGGTGGGGAGACGAGAAGGGACCTGGATCGTGGTGGGCGGGGGAGGGGACGTCGCCGCCGTCGTCGTGTTCGATGTCGGTGACACCGGGGCCGTGCCGGTCGCCGGGTTTGCCGCCGCCACCGCCGCGGTCGGCACATGACGCGACGCCGACGTGGGAGAGGTCACGGCCGACGAGACGGCCGCCCCCCCCGGCCAGGACCATCACCGTGACCAACGACCCCCAGGAGCTCCACCGACGTCCTGCCACCAGGTTCACGCTAGGTCTGAATCAGCCGATCTGGACGGCCTTGACCAGGAGCAGGACGACCGAGGCCACCAGGTAGAGCCGCAGGACGAGCATGGCGCGCTTGCGGGCCGGGGACCACTCGGGTCGTTCCAGGAGGGCCAGGGGGGGCATCCGCCACGTGTCGCGGCGCGGCCCGGCCACAGGGGTGACCGGCGGCCGGCGGCGCAACGAACGCCCGTAGACGACGGCGCCGGTGGTGAGCGACACGACGAGGACGGCGGCCAGGACGAGGAGGAGCACCGCCACGTCGATGCCGGGAAAGACGGTGGTGGTCATGAGGATGAGGGAGAGGACGAGGAGGACGGAGACGACGAGGGTGGCGACGGCGTTGACCCACGGCCGGTTGACCCACGGCCCGAGGACGGCGGCGTCGTTGCAGAGCAGGACGAGGAAGACGGTGGCGCTCGGCAGGAGGACGCCGGCCAGCGCCTGCACGCTCGTCGTGATGAGCCCGAGGGGTGCCCCCGGGATGAGGACGATGCCCGCCGCCACCACCACCATGGCCGTGTAGGAGGCGTAGAAGAGCCTGGCCTCGCCCACGCGGTGGTGCAGCGAGTGCTGGACGCCGAAGACGTCGCCGAAGGCGTAGGAGGTGGACAGGGTGACGGCGGCGGCGCCGATGATCGACGCATTGAGGAGGATGATGGCGAACATCGTCCCGGCCCCGTGTCCGAGATAGCGGGCCAGGCCGTGGGCCACGTGGCCGGCATCTTCGAACTGCCCCGACAGAGGCGTGTGGGCGAAAGCGAAGGCGGCCGTGACGATGAGCAGGCTGGCGCCCAGGACGACGACGACGGAGCCGAGGACGGTGTCGGTCCGCTCGTAGTTCACCCAGCGCGTGGTGATCCCCTTGTCGATGATGTTGGACTGCTGGAAGAACAGCTGCCACGGCGCCACCGTGGTCCCCACGATGGCGATGACGAGGAGGACCGATGTCGAATTGAAACCGTGTTTGACGCCCGGGACGAGCAGTCCGTGGAGGACCGGTCCGGGGTGCGGGTGGGACAGAATGACGAGGGGGATGACGAGGAAGTTCACGATCACGAAGACGAACATGAACCGCTCCCACCGCCGGAAGCTGCCCGACGTCGTGATGGCTACCAGCCCGACCGCCGCCAGCGGCACCGAGATGTAGGCACTGACCCCGAAGTACCCGAGGGCCAGGTTCACCCCGATGAACTCGGTGACGATGGTCAGGAAATTCAAGACGAAGAGGTCGACCACGGAGAAGGCGCCCCAGAATCGGCCGAAGCGCTCGAAGATCAGACGGGCGTGGCCGACACCGGTGACGGCACCGAGGCGGACCACCATCTCCTGGTTGACGACGAGAACGGGAATGAGCAGTGGCAGGGTCCACAGCAGGGTGAGGCCGTAGTTCTGACCGGCCTGCGCGTAGGTGGCCACGCCGCCGGCGTCGTTGTCGCCCACCATGACGATGAGGCCGGGACCGATGATGGCCAGGAGGGTGAGAATGCGGGCCGTCCACGAGCGCCGGGGAGCCTCGTCGTGCTCCCCGATGGTGCCGAAGGCGCCGTGGATGCCGCCCGGACCGCTCATGTCGGCCTTCTCGCCGGCGGGCATGCCGGGACGGGCGCATACGCGAACGGACACGCGGGAGCACACGCAGGCGCGGTGGTGGCCACTTCGGATGCGAGGGCCTTCTCGGCCATGTCTGGACCTCCCGGCGGGAACCGGCGTCGTCGGCGTGCATGAGCGGCGCGCACGCCCGGCGCAGGTCAGCCTCCGGTCAACCCAGGGGCGTTCCTTCCTGCCTGATGGCGTGCGCGCCTTGATCGTGGTGGTGACCCACTGTCAGCGGGCAGCGCTGCTCCTTCATCTGGCCCTCCGGAGACGCGCCTCGAAGTCGTGACGTCCGGTGGGCGGCCGGACTCGCTCTGACGGTGAAGCCGGAGCGCACGTGCCTGTCCGCATCGGGATGGGCGCGGCTCGTTCGCAGCGGCGATGTTACCCGCTGGCGCCGGCCGCGGGGAAGGTGGAGAGACGTCCCTCAGTCCTCGGCCGTGGCCATCCCGTAGTCGCGGCGCCACCCGGTGGGGAGGAGCTGTTCGAGGACGTCGTCGACGGTGATGACACCGACCAGGAGGTGTTGGTCGTCCATGACCGGGGCCACCGTGAGGTTGAAGTCGGACATCTTGCGGACGATGGCGTGGATGTCCCAGTCCACGTGGACATGGGGGGGATCGGGTCGGACCACCGAGGCCAGGGTGGCCGTCGGCGCCGCCCGGACGAGCGAGACGACCGACGCCGTGCCCGTGACCTGTCCGACGTCGTCGCAGGAGAAGACCACGGCCAGCGCCTCGGGCGGCGTCTGGCTGGTCCGGATGGCGTCGAGGACGTCGGCCACGGGGGTCGTCTCGGCCAGGCAGAGGAAGTCGGGGCTCATGAGGCCGCCGGCCGTCTCCGAGTTGTAGCTCAGCAGGGCCCGGATCTTGCGTTGCTGGGGGGCCGGGAGGTTCTGGAGGACGGGGAGCCGGCGCTCCTGGTCGAGCTCGGTGAGGAGGTCGGCGGCGTCGTCGGGGGCCATGGTGGCGAGGAGGCGGGCCGCCTCGATGTCGGAGCGGGCCCGGATGAACTCCAGTTGATGTTCGGGGTTGAGCTCTTCGAAGACGTCGGCCTCGAGCTCGCGGTCCTGGCCGACGGCCTCGATGATCTCCTCGCCCTCGTCGTGGGAGGCCGCTTCGACGAGGTCGGCGATCTGGGCCGGGTGGAGGCGGGCCAGCTTGCGGTAGGGGATGCGCAGCCGCGCGGTGGGGACGTGGGCCACGAACGGTTCGATGCTGGCCCAGTCGACGACGGTCCCCGTCCGGGTGGGGATGTGGCGGGCCAGCATGCGCGGGAGAAGGCGCCGGAGGGCCACGCGCGGGCTCGGGTCCACCCCGACGACCTCCCAGCGGGCGTCGAGACGGGCGATCTCGATCTCGTTGGCCCGGATCAGGCGGGCTCCCTGGAGATTGATGAGGTGGCGGGCCAGGAGGTCCTTCACCAGGAGAAGCTCACCGGGTCGCCGGTCGAAGCGCTGGAGGTTGACGGTCTCGCCCACGAGCCCGACGCGCCCGGGACGGATGTCGGCGATGCGCTCGATGGGCACGAAGAGCGAGCGCTGACCGATGCGGACGACCAGGCCGGACAGCGGTGGGTGGGGATTGTCCCCGAGCCTGACGATGAGGTCCTCGACCCGGCCGAGCCGGTCCCCGTTTCGGTCCACGAGCGCGCTCTTCACCACGCTCGACAAGTGCAGGATCTCGATGGCCATGCGTCGGTGCTCCTCGAGCAGCGGCGGTACCCGCGTCCACAAACCTAGTGGTTCGGCACCCGCCGGAGGGGCCTGGGGCGGCCAGCGGCCCCCCCACACGTTTGCGCCCCGAGACCCATCCGGGGGAGGCTGATCGGCCATGGTCGCCGTCATGGGGAACGGATTTGCTTAAGAGCCCCAGGCAGAGGGTGATCGAGGTGCGCCGGTCGTGGGAGCGCAGCAGGCTGATCGAGGTGCCGCCGCCCCGGGCCCCCGAGCCCCCCGCCCCGGGGGGCCTGCGCATCGCCTACCTCGTCTATCGGGGCAATCCCCGGTGCGGTGGGCAGGGTGTCTACACGCGTCATCTGGCCCGTGAGCTGGTGGCCCTGGGCCACAGCGTGGACGTCCTGGCCGGGCAGCCGTGGCCCGAGCTCGACGAGGGCGTCGGTTTCACCCCGGTACCCGGTCTCGACCTCTACCGCGATCCCGATCCCTTCCGGGTCCCCCACCCCCGGGAGTTCCGGTCACGCGACGACCTCCTCGAGTTCGCCATCATGTGCACGGCCGGGTTCCCCGAGCCGCGGACGTTCTCCCGGCGGGCCCGCCGGATCCTCGCCGGGCGGCGCGACGACTTCGAGATCGTCCACGACAACCAGTGCCTCGGGTCCGGGCTCCTCGGCATGCTCGAGGACGGATGGCCCCTGCTCACGACGTTGCACCACCCGATCACCGTCGACCGGGAACTGGCGCTGTCGCACGCCGAGAACGCCTATCGCCGGCTGACCCAGCGCCGCTGGTTCGGGTTCCTCGGGATGCAGATCAGGGTGGCGCAGCGGCTTCCCCGGGTGGTGACGGTGTCCGAATCCTCCAAGGCCGACATCGCCGTGCAGATGAAGGTCGACCCCGACCGGATGACGGTGGTGCCCGTCGGCGTCGACCACACCGTGTTCCGGCCGCGCCCCGACCGCCCGAGGGCGACGGGGAGGATCATGGTGACGTCCTCGAGCGACGTCCCCATGAAGGGTCTCGTCCCCCTGCTGGAAGCGGTGGCGAAACTGCGGACCGAACGGGAGGTGGAGCTGGTGGTCATCGGCCGGCCGACCGTTGGGGGCCGGGTGGCCCGGACCATCGATCGTCTCGGGCTCGCCCCCGTGGTGCGGTGCGCCAGCGGGATCAGCGACGACGAGCTCGCCGCGCTCTACGCCGAGGCCCAGGTGGCGGTGGTGCCGTCGCTCTACGAGGGATTCTCCCTGCCCGCCATCGAGGCCATGGCCTGCGGGGTCCCGGTGGTGGCGACCACGGGGGGAGCCCTGCCCGAGGTGGTGGGGACCGACGGGGAGACCGGTCTGCTGGTGCCGCCGGATGACCCCGAGGCCCTGGCCGCGGGGATCAGGCGGATCATGGACGACCCCGAGCTGGCGGCCCGGCTGGGCGCCGGCGGCCGGAGCCGGGTGCTCGGCCGCTTCACCTGGGAGGCCACGGCACGGGGGACCGCCGAGCAGTACCGGGTGGTGCTCGAGGAGCACCGGGGTCCGAAGGAGAAGGTCCCGTGTTGACCGTCGACTACGAACGGCTGGGTGTGAGTCGGGGCGAGCGGCTGCTCGACCTCGGCTGCGGGGGCGGCCGGCACGCCTTCCAGGCCGTGCGGCTCGGCGCCCGCGTGGTGGCCCTCGACGCCCAGTCCGACGAGGTGACGCAGGTCCGGAACACCATTGGGGCCATGGTCGACGCCGGCGAGGTCAGGGTCGAGGACGAGGCCGGGGTGGTCCAGGGCAACGCCCTGCGGTTGCCGTTCTCCGACGGGACCTTCGACAGGGTGATCGCCGCCGAGGTGCTCGAGCACATCCCCGACGACAACGCGGCCATGGCCGAGCTGTCTCGGGTGCTGCGTCCGGGCGGGACGATGGCCGTGACCGTGCCGCGCTACGGACCGGAGGTCGTGAACTGGGCCCTCTCGCACGAGTACCACGACGTGCCGGGGGGGCACGTGCGGATCTACCGGCGGTCGACACTCCTGGGGCGCCTGCGCCGGGCCGGGCTCCGGCCCCTTGACAGCCACCACGCCCATGCCCTGCACTCCCCGTACTGGTGGGTGCGGTGCCTGGTGGGCCCGCGCCGCGACGACCATCCGGTGGTCCGGGCCTACCATCGGCTGCTCGTCTGGGACATCACGAGCGCCCCCCGGATCACCCGGACGGCGGAGCACCTGTTGAACCCCCTGCTCGGAAAGAGCCTCGTCGTCTACCTGGAGAAGCCGGCATGATCCCCACCCAGCGACTGGTTCCGGCCCCCGCCGGTGAGACCGTCGAATCGTTGATCGACCATCGCCCCGTGGCCGTGCCCCTGCCCGAGGTGGGCGGTGTGCTCACGGCGTCGGAGGTGGAGGAGACGGCCGCCTCGATCGCCGCCGTCCAGCGCCACGACGGGATGATCCCGTGGTCCGAGGGTGGGCACTGCGATCCCTGGAACCACGTCGAGGCGGCCATGGGGCTGACGATCGGGGGTTTCCACAAGGAGGCCCTGCGGGCCTACCAGTGGTTGGCCGACAGCCAGCTGCCCGACGGTTCGTGGTTCAACTACTACCTGCCGGGGGCGGGGGTGAAGGACCCGCGCCTCGACACCAACGTCTGCGCCTACGTGGCCACCGGCGGCTGGCACCACTTCCGGGTGACGGGCGACACCTCGGTGCTGGCCGGGATGTGGCCGATGATCGACCGGGCGCTGACCTTCGTGCTCAAGTGGCAGACCGAGGACGGGACCGTGCTGTGGTCGGTGGACCCCGACGGTCGACCGGGGCGGTACCCGCTGCTGACGGGGTCGTCGTCGATCTACCACGCGCTGCGCTGCGGGGTGGCGTGCGCCGAGGCCCTCGGTCGGGAGCGGCCCGACTGGGAGCTGGCGGCGGGCCGGCTGGCCCATGCCATCGCCGTCACGCCGGACGTCTTCGAGCCCAAGGACGACTTCGCCATGGACTGGTACTACCCGGTGCTGTCGGGCGCCCTCGAGGGGGCGCCGGCGACCGCCCGGATGGAGAGGTGGTGGGACACGTTCGTGATGGACGGGCTCGGGGTGCGGTGCGTGTCGACCAATCAGTGGGTGACCGCCGCCGAGACGGCCGAGTGCGTCCTCGCCCTCGACGCCGTGGGACGGCGGGCCGACGCCTTGGCCCTGTTCACCTGGGCCCAGGCGCACCGCTGCGACGACGGCTCCTACTGGACCGGGATCGTCCATCCCGGGCGCGAGACGTTCCCCTTCTCCGAGCGGACCACGTACACGGCGGCGGCCATCATCCTGGCCGCCGACGCGCTGGCCGACGCCTCGCCGGCGGCCGGACTGTTCCGGGGGGAATCGCTGCCCCGCGGGCTGGACCTCACCGCCCCGCCTCCCGAGAGCCGGCGTCCCTGAGAGCGGGGCCCGGAGGGGCGACGCGCCGCAGGACACGGAGCGAACCGCACTCGCCGTCCTCACGGAATTCACCCGACGCCAGCGCCGCGCTCCACAGCTCGTAGGGGGGCCGGCCCCCGTCGGCGGGGTCGGGGAAGACGTCGTGGATGGCCAGCCACCGGCCCACCGCCACGTGGGGGGCCCACCCGGTGAAGTCGGCCCACGCCGGCTCGGACCCGTGGCCGCCGTCGATGAAGCACAGGTCGAGAGGGGTCCGCCACCGTGAGGCGATGGTGGGGGAGTCGCCCACCAGACCGACGACGCAGGCCCCGAGCCCGGCCCCGTCGACCGTCCGGCGCCAGAACGGCAGGGTGTCGATGCGGCCCGTGGTGGGGTCGACGACGTCGTGGTCGTGGTGGTCCCAGCCCGGTTGGTTCTCCTCCGACCCGTGGTGGTGGTCCAGGCTGAACAGGACGGCCCCGCCGGCCTCGGCCGCCGCTCCCAGGTAGACCGTCGATTTGCCGCACCAGGCGCCGATCTCCATCAGGGTGGCCCCCGCCGGGTTGGCCGCGGCGGCGCGGGCGGCGGCGTCGAGGAGGGCGAGGCCCTCGTCGTCGGGCATGAAGCCCTTGGCCGAACGGGCCAGGACGATGAGGTCCTCGACCCGCCCCGAGCGCACCGGTGAGGGTGCGGTCGTCGGTGGGTGGGACAGGGAAGGGTCTGACATCGGCGGG
>JGI12269J14319_10001159_pt1 | contig 26296 bp, 20 predicted proteins | sample PeaSoiSIISIP2007_FD_14319 | JGI IMG/M metagenome (IMG submission 14319)
CCCCTGGCTGCACGACATCTTCGAGCCAATGAAGCAAACCATGTACCGGCTGAGGTAGGAGCGGATGAACCGCACACATGATCCACATCCGCAACATCTCGCATCAAGTCGACCAGGTCAAGGTGAGCCATGGCGCACCCCGTCTGCCCCAGCAGAATCACATCTCCATCCGAACCGGAGACGTGGCCGTCAGCAATACGCCGGTGGTCCTGGAGACGCTGCTCGGTTCCTGCGTTGCGGTTTGCCTGTTCGATCCAATCCTTCAAGTCGGTGGCATGAACCATATCCTGTTGCCAGGCAGTTTGCTGGACCCCAAAAGCACACGCTTCGGAGTCAACGCCATGGAATTGCTGATCAATGAAATGATGAAACACGGAGGCGACCGCAGACGGTTCCTTGCCAAAGCGTTTGGCGGAGCCAATGTCATGCACGATGTGTCCTGTTCCGCTATCGGCGACGAAAATGCGCACTTTGTCTGCCATTTTCTGGCGACAGAAAGGATTCCTCTGGTCGCGCAGAGGCTGGGAGGAACCCAGTCCGTCCGCTTGGATTTCAGAACCAATACGGGCAAAGCCACCGTGCATACCATCGATGGATCGCGGCTCCAGAAGCTGATCCATGCCGAAGAAGCTTATCGGCGCGCGCATTTGGCCGATAGAGAATTCAGCGGGGAGATCACTCTCTTTTGACGTTTTTTGCGAGTTTCGGCCGTGTCTGATCGGTTATGAATCCAATGGCTGGTGAGAGGCAGCCCAATCATGGCGAGGCCCTTGAAAGTGCTCATCGTGGACGACTCGGCGTTGATGCGTCAACTGCTCACGCAGATCCTCGGCTCCGACCCAGAGATTGAAATCGTGGGAACGGCCGGAGACCCTTTTATCGCGCGCGACAAAATCAAAGCCTTGCACCCCGACGTACTGACCCTCGACATCGAAATGCCGCGCATGGACGGTCTTACTTTCCTCGAAAAACTCATGCGCGGCCATCCCATGCCGGTCATCATGATCTCTTCGCTCACCAGCAAGGGCGCGGAAACCACACTGCGCGCGCTCGCTTTGGGGGCCGTCGATTTCGTGGCCAAGCCCAAGCTTGATGTCTCCAATGGAACCATCGAGCAAGCCGACGAGATCATCGCCAAGGTCAAGGCGGCAGGCAAAGCCAGAATGCACACCGCCCGCGTCGCGCCGCCCCCCGCCAAGGCGCTCTCCGGCATCAGTTATCAGCTCTCAACCACGCACAAAATTGTCGCTATCGGCGCGTCCACCGGAGGCACGGAAGCCCTCAAAGATCTACTGGTACCACTGCCTGCTGATTTCCCCGGTATCGTCATGGTGCAACACATGCCAGAAACCTTCACGCACCAGTTTGCCAACCGCCTCGACTCACTCTGCCGCATTCGCGTCATGGAAGCCAAGGACGGTGATCGCATTCTGCCCGGTCACGCGCTGCTGGCCCCTGGCGGGCATCAGATGGGCGTGGTGCGCCGTGGTGCCGAGTTTGCCGTTCATGTCTATCGCGGCGAGCGCGTCAATCGCCATCTGCCCTCTGTCGATGTTCTGTTTTCTTCCGTGGCCCGCAGCATGGGCAAAAACGCCCTCGGCGTCATCCTTACCGGCATGGGGGCCGATGGCGCGCGCGGAATGCTGGAGATGAAACAGGCAGGTGCCTTCAATATCGCCCAGGATGAAGCTTCCTGCGTGGTCTTTGGAATGCCCCGCGAGGCCATCCTCCTCGGCGCAGCAGATCAGATTCTTTCCCTCGAACAGATCCCCGATGCGCTTCTGCGCAAGCTCGCGGAAGGGTAAAAGTCTGAGACGATTTCAGGGAACCTCTGGCGTCGAGCTTGATTGAAAAGCCTGGGATGCCCGCATCAAGTGCGCTGACAACTGACAACTGTTCACTGACCGCTGTATCTGTTACACTCGCTGCGACCTCTTAACCATGCTCTTCAAAGTGCTGAGTGCAGCAGTCTACGGAATCGACGCCAACCTCATTGATGTGGAGGTGGACTATAGCGGCGTGGTCAGCGACCAGGATCACTTTCACACCGTGGGCTTGCCGGACGCGGCGGTGCGCGAGAGTCGCGATCGGGTGCGCGCGGCCATCAAGAACTCGGGCTACCTGATTCCGCCCACCTTCATCACCATCAATCTGGCTCCCGCCGATTTGAAAAAGGAGGGCGCGGGCTTTGATCTGCCCATCGCCATCGGCATTCTGGGTGCGTACGGCGCGCTGCAAACCAACGACCTAAGCCAGTTTCTGCTGGTGGGTGAGTTGGGGTTGGACGGCAGTTTGCGCTCGGTGCCGGGGATGCTGCCGGTCGCGATTCTGGCGCGCGAAAAAAATATCCCCAACCTGATTCTGCCCGCCGCCAACGCCGCCGAGGCCGCAGTGGTGGAGGGCGTGAACGTCTATCCCGTCTCGTCGCTGCTGGATGTTTTGGAGTTGTTGAACAGCCGCGTGGTGGGTGTGATTCAGCGCGAGCCATATTGCGTGAAGACGGAGTTGCTGTTGAACGAGCTACAGCGTTTCTCCGTGGACTTCTGCGATGTGCGGGGCCAGCAAACGGCCAAGCGCGCGCTGGAGGTGGCGGCAGCGGGCAGTCATAACATTCTGATGATCGGGCCGCCCGGATCAGGCAAGACGATGCTGGCCAAGCGGCTGCCGTCGATCCTTGCGCCGCTCACTTTCGAAGAGGCGCTGGAGACGACCAAGATTCACTCCGTAGCGGGCGTTCTGGACGCGGCTGCCGGTCTCGTGACGCAGCGGCCGTTTCGTTCGCCGCATCACACCATCAGCGATGCGGGGCTGATTGGTGGCGGCGTGGTGCCGAGGCCGGGCGAGGTCTCCTTGGCGCACAATGGGCTGCTGTTTCTGGACGAACTGCCGGAGTTTCCGCGCAACGTGCTGGAGGTGATGCGGCAACCGCTGGAAGATCATTCGGTGACCATTGCGCGGGCCTCGATGTCGCTGAGTTTCCCGGCGCGCTTCATGCTGGCGGCGGCGATGAATCCCTGCCCCTGCGGTTACTTCAACGACAAATCCCGTGAGTGCATGTGCACACCGCCCATGATTCAGCGCTATGTGGCCAAGATCTCCGGGCCGCTGCTGGACCGCATCGATATTCACATCGAAGTGCCTGCCGTGCAGTACAAGGAACTGCGCGGTGGCGCGGCGGCCGAAGGGTCTGCCGAGATTCGCGCGCGGGTGCTGACGGCGCGGGATCGCCAGCAGGCGCGCTTCAGAAAGCACGGCGACAAGATTTACTCGAATGCGCAGATGACCACGCGGCAGATTCGTGTGCATTGCGAACTGGGCGCGGACTCAGAGCGCTTGCTGGAGCGCGCCATGCAGCAGCAGGGCCTGACCGCGCGCGCCCATGATCGCATTCTGAAGGTGGCGCGTACCATCGCTGATCTGGAGGGCGCGGAGCATCTGGCCGTCTCGCATCTGGCCGAGGCCATCCAGTACCGAACGCTGGACCGGAGTTACTGGGCGTAAGTGCTATCCCTAACTCACGTTCCGCAGAAGGTATGCAGAACAGCCTCCTCAGGTCGGGCAGGCATTGCATACTTTTCCAGCCCCGGCCTCTCATCAAAGGGATGCGAGACGGCATCGAGTAACTCTGCAAAGGGCTGAAAATCCTGGCGCTCACTGGCGGCATTCAGAGCAGCTTCCACGCGATGGTTGCGGGGAATGACGGCGGGATTCACGCGGCGCATCGCAGCCGCGCGCGTCAGCGCATCGACCGGCTCCGCTTCGAGACGCTTGTGCCAAACAGCAGCCCATCCATCATAGGCATCCGGATCACCAAACAGACTTCGCACCTCCGCATCTGCTATCGGCGACTCGGCCGCATCGCAAAGCCGACGAAAGGTCAATGTGAAATCGGCGCGCTGGGCGGTCATGCACGCGAACAGCTCTTCCGCCAGAGCGGCATCTTCCTCGCGCTCCGTCGATAGGCCCAGCTTGCGGCGCAGCCCACCGAGGTAAGCCGCTTGATACTGAGGCTCGAAGCCGCGCAATGCTTCGTTGGCCGCTGCTACGGCGGCCTCTTCACCGCCGAACTCCGTGATGAGCACCGGCAGCAGGGACTCTGCCAGCCGCGCCAGATTCCACAGCGCGATGCGCGGCTGGTTTCCATAGGCATAGCGTCCGCCGTGGTCGATGGAACTGAAGACGGTGGCCGGATCGTAGGCCTCCATGAAGGCGCAGGGACCGTAGTCAATGGTCTCGCCGGAGATGGAGGTATTGTCGGTGTTCATCACGCCATGCACAAAGCCCAGCAGCATCCACTGCGCCATCAACCGGGCCTGCCGCGCAATCACGCCTTCGAGCAGTGCGCGGTACGGCTGGCTGGCCTGCGCGGCTTGGGGATCGTGGCGAGCAATAGCGTAGTCGGCCAGTGTGCGCACTGCCTCCACGTCCCGTTGCGCCGCAAAGTATTGAAAGGTGCCCACGCGCAAGTGGCTGGCCGCGACCCGCGTCAGCACGGCACCGGGCTGCATCGTATCGCGCCGCACCCATTCGCCGGTAGTGACTGCGGCCAGCCCCCTGGTGGTGGGCACGCCCAGGGCGGCCATGGCCTCGCTCACAATGTACTCGCGCAACACCGGCCCCAGCGCGGCGCGGCCATCGCCAGCGCGAGAGAACGGGGTCCGCCCCGAGCCTTTGAGCTGAAGATCGTAACGTCGACCGTCGCGCCCCACCACCTCGCCCAGCAGGTTGGCGCGCCCATCGCCGAGCTGCGGCACAAAGGAACCGAACTGGTGCCCGGCATAGGCCTGCGCCAGCGGCTCGGAACCAGCGGCCACGCGGTTGCCAGCCAAAATCGCAACCCCCGCTTCGCTCTTCAGCGCCTCCGCATCGAGCCCCAGTTGCGCGGCCAACTCGTCGTTCACCTTCACCAACTGCGGCATCGCAACCGGCGTGGGGTTCAATCGCGCAAAGAAGTGCTGGGGAAGCCGCGCATAAGTATTGTCAAAGCCAAACTGAAGTTGCTGGCCGCTCGATGGTGGCACGGCAGGCAGCGCGTTGGGGGAAATCTCGAAATCCATGCCCATTGGATGAGAGCCTGCCGCTTTGGATGCGTGCGGTTGGCGTGCGACCAGGAACCGCCCTCAAATTGAGCGCCGATTGCCCCAGTAACTTTCGTTCCTTAGCCTTCTCCCATCTTCCGCCGATAACCGTTCTACGCGCGTGTGGCATTGCATCCTGCGCGGAGGGGACGGGGGGCCATGGTGAACATCGCGGTTTTGCATTCCGGCTGGCACGCGTTTTTGGTGGCGATTCCATTTTTGAGTCTGGCGTTGGTGGGCATCCTGCGGCTGGACGAGCGCTGGGCGGGCAAAAGGAGCGCGGAGGCGCTGGTTTTCTGCCCCGAAGAGGGGCGGCAGTGGAGGATTGATCGGCCTTCTGAACCCGCGAAAAGCGCGCCAGAAGGGAGTTTTCAGCGGAATTTGCAAGCTGAAAAGGTTACCATTGGGACGGGCGGAAGTCGGCAGGCGTCTGCGTTATTCTCATTACTGCATTGACAATAAAGAGATTAACGCGGAATTCTGAGAGAAATTACAGGTCGGTGCGGGATCAAAATAGTTGAGAAAAAACTGTTGACCTGGATGCGGACTCCATATACATTTGTGAGTGCCATCCATAAAGGGCAGATTGTCGAGTGCGTTTGTGCGCCCCATCTGTCGTTTCCCGCAACCTATTTGAGCTAAGGCTCATCGGTTGATGCCCGGTGCGTTTTTTGGTTTGCCGGATAGGGAAAGCCGAGTCCTGAAGTCCCAGGACGGCAATCTGAAATCCCTTCATGGTATGCGCCCTGTTCCATATCGCAAGAAAGTGCGTCAGGATGTTGAACTGGACGCGCCTCTGGTGCGTCTATTACTCAGTGAACAGGAATTTGGGGCAATCGAAGCAGAAAACAGACGCCCCGCTGCACCGCTGGACTTAAGGAGTTCCATGTGGGCAGGAATTGAAGAAGGAGAGACTCGAAATGCGTTCTGACTTGGTTTTTGGGGCACTTTCTCATGTGTCCAATCGCTACCAGCTGTGTCAACTGGCCAGCAAGGCAACCCGCAAGCTGCATAAGCCGAGCACCCGGCTGCAAGATACGGCCAACGAGGTGCTGGCCCGCTTCCAAACCACCAATCCTGGTTCGACGGACCCCTTTGCGGCGGCCGCCGAGCAGATGGAAGAAACTCGTCGCGCCGCTTGACGCGCTCCCCCACCGTGTATAGTTGATACAGGCTTCGGTTTGAGGGCAGCCTCCCGCAAAAGGCGGCTGCTCCTCCCCGCTGACCAGATACAGTATCTGATCGGGAGAACGACAGGCGCGGCCATTGCTGGCTGCCAGATTGATCTCCCTCCCAATTTTCTTCTGGAGCATTTCCCTCTCGTCTATCCCTCCACCCTCACTACCACCCCGCCTTATTGCAGGTGAACATGACCATCGCTGAGCTAAAAGAAAAGAACATTACCGAACTGAGCCGCATTGCGCGCACCCTGGAGATTCCAGGCACCAGCGGCCTCCGCAAACAAGACCTCATTTTCAAGATTCTGCAAGCGCAGAGCGAAAAAGAAGGCCACATCTTCGCCGATGGCGTCCTCGAGATTCTCCCCGACGGTTACGGCTTCCTGCGTTCTCCCGATTACAACTATCTGCCCGGCCCCGACGATATTTACGTCTCTCCCTCGCAGATTCGCAAGTTCGATCTGAAGACTGGCGACTCGATCAGCGGCAATGTGCGCCCGCCCCACGAGGGCGAGAAGTATTTTGCGCTGGTCAAGATCGAGGCCATCAACTTCGAATCGCCCGAGGAGACGCGCAACAAGATTCTCTTCGACAATCTCACCCCGCTCTATCCCCAGGAACGCATCAAGCTGGAGACCGTGCGCGAGGCCATCAGCGGCCGCGTGATGGATCTGTTGACGCCCATCGGCAAGGGCCAGCGCGGCCTGATTGTCGCTCCGCCCCGCACCGGCAAAACCATGCTGTTGCAGTCGCTGGCGAATTCGATTTCCACCAATCATCCCGAGGTGGTGCTGATCGTTCTGCTGATCGACGAGCGCCCTGAGGAAGTCACCGATATGCAGCGCTCCGTGAAGGGCGAAGTCATCAGCTCGACCTTTGACGAGCCGGCCGCGCGCCACGTACAAGTGGCCGAGATGGTGATCGAAAAGGCCAAGCGCCTGGTGGAGCACAAGCGCGACGTGGTCATTCTGCTGGACTCCATCACGCGTCTGGCGCGCGCTTACAACACCATCGTTCCGCCTTCGGGCAAGGTGCTCTCCGGCGGCGTGGACTCGAATGCATTACAGCGCCCCAAGCGCTTCTTCGGCGCAGCCCGCAACATCGAGGAGGGCGGCTCCCTGACCATCATCGCCACCGCGCTGGTTGATACCGGTTCGCGCATGGACGAGGTCATCTTCGAAGAGTTCAAGGGCACCGGCAACATGGAAATCATCCTGGATCGCAAGCTCGTCGACAAACGCGTCTTCCCGGCCATCGATATCCAGCGCTCCGGCACCCGCAAGGAAGAGTTGCTCATCCCCAAGGAGGATTTGCAGCGCATCTGGATTCTGCGCAAGGTGCTCAACCCGCTCTCCCCAGTCGAGGCCATGGAGTTATTGGTCAGCCGTCTGGAGAAGGTGCGCAACAACGCCGAGTTCCTTGCGAATATGAACCAACTGTAAGCACCTGCGGTGGGGCCAGCGGCCTTCGGCATGGCCCGCGCCAGAAAAAGGCGCGGGCGTTGGCTTTGGGGTGGGATCAGTTTCTGCTGTTGCCTCCACCCGCTTCGCTGACTCGCCGCAGATCAACCCGTAGCCTCAATAAACCGTAGCGCCGACCTCCCGGTCCACGTCCGCTTCCGCCTAGCGTCATGCGATGAATAACTCAGGCCGACTTGCGGCGCATCGCGCCAATAAGGCCCACCAAGCCGCTGCCCAGTAAAAACAGGCTGGAGGGTTCGGGGGAATATGCCACGTAGAAGGTGCCACGATAGTTGAATCTGTCGTCTGGATTAGTATCTTCCGGTGGTAACAGAATCAAATCACCCACGCTGGTGCTGAAGGGAACACTCGAAGTATATTCGAGTGTTCCAGATGTTGAGCTATAGGGTGCCGTGGCCATGGTCAGGATCAGGTGAAAATACCCCCAACCGTCATTACTACCAAGATGAGAATTATACAAATCAAGCAGTTCTCCCCCACCGGTTCGCTCGCCGATGCTGACCTCCGCATCACCATCGGAATATTGCCAATCAGTGCGGAGATATGGGGACGCAGTCAGCGTTCCTGACCCGACGTCATTGATCGAGAACGCGATTGAAGCAGGAAAAATCTCTTCTCCTACAACGGGAACCGTATTGATGATGTAGTGGATGGAACTGCTCGGTGCCGTGGTGGTGAACGTAATGGGTTCGTCGGTGAACGAAACGCCATTCAGGCTCCCGGTTACCTCGTCCGCTACGAGTTTGTAGTCGTAGCTACTCGCGTATAGCTTAGCTGGAGCGATCAAGGCAACGGAAAATACCGATGCCGCAACAAGGAAATAGCTGAATCGATTTCGCATGGGAATTTCCTTTCATCCGCTGCAATCAGATTTTTCAGGGGGCCGAACCTCCGATATTGAAGGTCGCAGAAACTTTACCACAGGTACAATCGAAAGCCAGAACTTTTTTTCTTCTTTCGAAGTTCTCCACAGGCGTTACCGACCCTCGGCCGGGTGCCCCATCCTTGCGACGTTCTTGTCTTTTGTCGCAAGGGTGGGGTGCCTCAAAACTCAATCCGCCCAGCGAATCCCCCCCCAAGGAGCCTCTCACAAAACTCCATCGACGAAAACCTGTTGACCGCATCGTATCTTACGCAGAATTACCCGAGAAACGCGCACAATGAAGAGTTGAGGGAAATCCCTCCGTACTGCCCAATCCGACCTGGATTTCACCGTACCCCCACCCCCTCCCCCTGTGGAAATCGTTTTAGGCCCACAAAAAATCTTCTAACCCGCAAGGAATCAACCGATTGTAAATTTTACATAGTGACTGATCAGTAAACAGAGAGGCCTGTTTTTGGCCGTTTTTTGCCCCAAAAACCCCGATTTTGGCCTCAAAAACGCCCTTTTTTGCCACTTTTTCGGTCGCCAAAACGAAGTGCGAAGTCAATCTCCATGGAATTTCGCAAGAGGCTCTCGTGAAAGCAGGTCAAATGCGCGGAGCGCCTCTTCCCGGAATCGCCTTCCGCTGATAAGATAGAAAAAGTCGTGGGGCTGTAGCTCAGCTGGGAGAGCGCCTCGTTCGCAACGAGGAGGCCAGCGGTTCGATCCCGCTCAGCTCCACCATATATTTCCTGCATTCGCCTGCCAACCTCGACGAGGTAATCGATTGTCCCAGTCCCATCCACACCAGTCCGTTTCCAGCGCGGTCGATGTGCCTTTGTGCGTTGATTTGGACGGCACACTCGTCAAATCGGATACGCTGTTGGACTCGCTGCTGGTGCTGGCGCGCTCGCGGCCCGCCCTGCTGTTGAAGCTTCCCGGTCGAGTGCTGCGCGGCAAGGCGGCCTTCAAGGCATTTGTCACCTCTTCGATCACTCTGGATGTGCAGCGCCTTCCCTATAACCACACGCTGCTCAAGTTTCTGCAACAGGAACGGGCACGGGGGCGCGCGCTGTATCTGGCCACGGGCGCGGATCAGGCGCTGGCGCAGCGGGTGGCGCAGCATTTAGGCATCTTTGCGGGCGTACTGGGGTCGGATGGCGCAACCAACCTGACCGGCAACAAGAAGCTGGCCAGCCTGCGCGAGCGCTTCGGCGAAGACGGCTACGGGTACATTGGCAATGCCCGCGTGGACCTGCCGCTGTTGGCGGCTTCAGCCGACCCGATGATCGCCAATCCTAGCCTGGGTTTGCGGCTGGGTCTGTGGCGGCGCGGAATCAAACCAACGCAGTGCTTCGTGGAGCGGGCCAATCCGCTGAAGTCGCTGCTGAAGGCCGTGCGATTGCACCAGTGGGCCAAAAACCTGCTGATCTTCGTGCCCCTGTTTCTGTCGCATCGAGTTCATACGCACCGGCTGATGCACGCGCTGTTGGCTTTTCTCTGCTTCAGCCTGACGGCCTCGTCGGCGTACATTGTGAACGACCTGCTGGACCTGGAAGCGGACCGCCGCCATCCGCGCAAGCGGCTGCGGCCCTTTGCCTCCGGCGATCTTGGCGCTTTTGCGGGAGCGGGCATCGTGGTAGCGTTTCTGCTGGCGGCGTTCTCCTGCGCGCAACTGCTGCCCAACAGCTTCTATGCCTGGCTGCTGCTGTATCTGGTCAGTACGCTGACTTACTCGGCGCTACTCAAACGCATTGCGCTGGTGGACGTGTTGGCGCTCTCCGGGCTGTATACGCTGCGGCTGATGGCCGGCGGCGCGGCGACGCACACGCCGATCTCGCATTGGCTGGCCGGGTTCTCCATGTTCCTGTTTCTTTCGCTGGCCATCGTCAAGCGCTTTGCCGAGCTCGAGAATTTGCGCGCAAGCAGCGCCGCGCCGAAGAACGGGCGCGGCTATCTGGTGGCCGATATGGAGCAGATGCGCAGCTTCGGCACCGCCAGCGCCTTTGCCGCCGTGGTGGTCTACGCCAACTACATCAGCGGCCACGACGTGACCAAGCTCTATCATCATCCCAAGTTTCTGTGGCTGATCATGCCGCTGATGATTCTCTGGCTCAGCCGCGTCTGGCTGCTGGCCTCGCGCGGCGAACTTGACGAGGATCCAGTGGCATTTGCGCTGACCGACTGGTCGAGCCTGCTGATTGGTACAATCGTGGTAGGCATTGCCTTCTTTGCGCTGTAAGCAGGCGGGCCGCATTCGAATTTCAATCGTCTTATGCCGAACAGGTGTCCGACCATGCAGCAGGCTCGATTTCGCCAACTCCTTTTTCACTGCTATGCGTTGCTGATCTGCCTGCATTTCAGCCTGGCCTACATGATCTGCGGCAAGCCGCTGCTGAATATTGGCCTCTACGTGCAGGGCGCGGACAGGCTCCCCTATCAGGCGCGCTGCATGATGATGTTCGTGCTGCGCGGCGCGGAGCATCTGCGCACCCCGTGGCTGGAGCGGACCATCGCCGTACTGCCGGGGGCGATGGCGCAATATGAATACTTTGTGATCTGGTTGGTGGGCTTCGCTTCCATCGCTCTGGCAACCTGGGTTACCGGGCGCAGCCTTCGCCTGCTGGGGTTGAATGCGCAATTTGCCAACCTGGGCAGCCTGCTGGTTCCCCTGCTTTCCTACTTCCATTTTTGCCTGTACTTTGGGCCGCACTTCATCATGCCCTACGACCTGCCGGCGCTGGCCTTCTATGCCTGTGGACTGTATCTGATCCTTGCCAACCGCACCTGGTTGCTGGCCGCGATGATGCCCCTGGCCGTGCTCAATCGCGAGGTGACGCTGTTTCTGGTGCTGTTTTATTTTCTGGCCGCATTCCCAGGAAAACGCTGCTGGGCGTGGTCAAGCGTCTATCTGCTGGAGTTCGGAGCGGTCAAGCTGTTCGTGAATCTGCTTTTTTTGCACAACGAGCATATCCCCTCCGTGGGGGGGCTGTTTGTTTTCAACCTCTTCAATAATCTGATGTTTTTTGTGAATGTCACTCGCTGGCCAGCGCTGTTCAGCGTCTTCGGCTTTACGCTGCCGATCTTGTTCATGGGGCGGCATCTGATTGCGGATCAGCGTGTGCGCCGCTGGATTTGGGTGCTGCCGGCCTGGGGAGCGCTGATGGTGACCGTGGGCCTGATCATCGAGATTCGCATCTTCGCGGAACTGATTCCCTATATGGCGATTGCGCTGTCGTCGATCGCCTGGGGCTACTGTCAGAAGTTGAGAAATTCAGCGGGTGGGGATTGCGGATAGCTGGGAAGTTCGAATGCTATCCCCTAATGCGGCTTGAGCCTCACTAGGGGATGCTGGTTTTGAAAATAGAGTCTAAGTTCGCGCGCTCTTACAGTTCCAGCACGTTATCTTCAATCGCCAATCGAACATTGCCGTCGGATTTAGCCAGTCGGCGCACCGCTTCGGGCTTATCGACCTTGGCCTTGAGCATCACCAGCGCCACCGGTACGCTGCGTCCGGCGCTTTTGATCGTGTGCACGGCGGTTTCGCGGTCGATTTGACAGGCGCACATCAGGATGCGGATGCCGCGCTCCACCAGCTTCGAGTTCTGCATGTGCACGTTGACCATCAGGTTTTCGTACACGTAGCCCAGCCGCGTCATGGTGCCGGTGGTGATCATGTTCAGAATCATCTTCTGCGCGGTTCCCGCCTTCATCCGCGTGGAGCCGGAGATCACCTCGGGGCCTACGTCGGCGATGATCGCTATATTAGCTGCCTCGGCGATGGGAGAACTCTGATTGCAGGTAACGGCGGCGGTAAATGCGCCACGAGCGCGAGCGTATGCCACTGCGGCCACCACGTACGGCGTGCGACCCGAGGCCGAAAGGCCAACCACCACGTCTTTGCGCGTCGGGCGTCGGCGGGCAATATCGCGCTGCCCAAGCTCTTCGGAGTCTTCATTGACCTCGACCGCCGAAGCCAGCGCCTTGGGGCCGCCAGCCATGATGTACTGCACCTGTCCCGGCGCGGTCGAGTAAGTCGGGGGGCATTCGGAGGAGTCCAGCGCGGCGATGCGTCCGCTTGAACCTGCGCCGATATAAATCAGGCGCCCGCCGTCGCGCAGGCTGCGCGCCACGTGGTCGATGACCTGTGCGATCTCGGGAATTGCCTTTTTTACCGCTGCCGCGACCTTCGCATCTTCATGGTTGATGATGCGCGCAATCTCCAGCGCGGACTTGGTATCAAAGCCTTGAGATGCCTCGTTCTGGCTCTCGGTAGTCAGTTGCTGAAGCAGTGAAGCCGCGTCTTTTTTTGGTTCGACCACCTGCGCGCTGGCTGTTTCCTGCATCGTCGAGCTGATTTGCATCGATTAGGTCCCCACCGTCCATTGTATCTGCAAACCGCGCAAGCCCATAGGGAATTCTCCACACCAGCCTACGTACCGCCTGGGTCTTACTTTGGATTTCCGCACGCCAGGGCTGAAAGTACGGCAGGCTGCGTTACCCGGCCTCCAGCGCCTCGCGGACCGCGTCATGAAAGGCGGGCCGCACCGCGCGGATCTGTTGGCTCTGCCGGTCCGGCCAGGTCCGGTTGGTCAGCAGCACCACGGCAAGCGCCGCCTCCAGATCAATCCACAACGAACAGCCGCTGTATCCCAGGTGCCCAATCGAGTGACGCGAAAAATACCGCCCTGAAGACGAGGGCGCGGAAGGCGTATCCCAGCCCAGCGCCCTCGAACTGCCCTGCGGAGGCTGCCGCTGTGCAAAGCGCTCGATGGTGGCCGCGTCAAAAAGCAGCGGAGCCGTTCCCCCGCCCCCAGCGGCCAGAATCTCTGCGGAAAACCGCAGCAGGTCGGGCACGTTGGAAAAGACGCCCGCGTGGCCGGCCACCCCGCCCAGAATCCAGGCGTGCTCGTCCTGCACCTCGCCCTGAATCCGGCGCTTCCGCAGCGTTGTATCGATCTCGGTTGGCGGAATCCCCGCCCTCAGGCCCGGCGCGGGGCAAAATTCCGTCGCCGCCAGCCCCAGCCGCGCAAAAATCTCCCGCTCCGTCCAACTCTCCAGCCCTTCGCCGCACACCGCTTCCAGCGCCTTGCCCAGCAGAATAAAGCCTGGATCGGAGTACTCCGCTCGCAGTCCCGGCACTGCCTCCAACGGCAATTCCATGCAGGCCCGCAGCAACTCAGCAGGCGTGGAAATGCTGCGATAAAACTCCCTGTACCCCGGCAAACCAGAGTTGTGCGCCAGCAGGTGGCTCAGCGTGACCTGCTTTTCGTCAGGGACTCGCCCCGCCGCAAAGCCCGGAAGCAGCGCCCCCAGCGGTGTGTTCAGATCAAGCTGCCCACGCTGATATAGCAGCATCGCCGCAGCCGTCGTCGCCACCACCTTGGTCAGGCTGGCCACGTCGAAGACCGTCTGCGCCGTGACGGCGGCGGCATCTTCCTCGTAAGTAAACCGCCCCAGCGCATCCAGCAGCACCGTCGCGCCTTTGAAAAAAACGCCAAAGGCGCACCCCGGAAAAGCGTGTGCCTGGATCGCCTCCTCCAGCACCCGATAGACCGCGCCAAAGCCCCCATGCGAGGCATCCGCGGCCCTCCCCGTCGAGTTGATCCCTGTGTTCATCAATCCTTGCATCTTATCGCGAATCGCCGCGCCCCGCTTGAAGCGCAAAAGTACGGATGTTAGTATCGTTCTATCCCCTGTACCAATTGAAGAACTTCGTTTATTAGTTGCCTGGAAATATCCTGTTCCGGAGCGCTTGCCATGAGGCCAATCCTCTCTTTTCGCAATTCTCTGTCGTTTTTTGCCTTCGGCACACTGCTCCTCAGCGGTTGCGGCGGAGCCATCTCTTTCAGGCAGCGTCCGGCTCAGACGATTACGATGAATACCCTCTCCAGCCAAGCTGTCGGCAATTCTGCCCTGCTCACGGCCACGGCCAGCTCCGGGCTACCGGTAAGCTTTACTTCGGAGACGCCGCTCGTATGCACAGTGAGTGGTACGACAGCAAGCTTCGTCGCAACAGGCACCTGCACGATTCAGGCAACGCAAGCGGGTGATTTTTTCAACCCTCCTGCGACACCGGTTTCGCAGAACATCACAGTAACTTCAGCGCTGCTGACCGCGCAGACCATCACCTTTGTTCAACCCGCCGCGCAGACTGTGGGAACGTCGCTGACGCTCTCTGCAACTGCAAGTTCCGGGCTTGCTGTCAGCTATGCTTCGACCACAACCAGCGTTTGCACCGTCAGCGGCACCACGGCAACGTTTCTCGCGGCAGGCACGTGCACCATCAATGCAAACCAGCCGGGCAACGGCACCTATGCCGCAGCCTCTTCAGTTTCGCAGAGCTTTATCGTGAATACAGCGCCGCTGGCCACGCAGACCATCACCTTTGCTCAGCCCGCCGCGCAGACCGTGGGAACGCCCCTCGCGCTCTCGGCAACTGCAAGTTCCGGGCTTGCTGTCAGCTATGTATCGACGACGCAAACCGTTTGCACCATCGCCGGCTCCACGGTAAACTTCATCGCCGCTGGAATATGCACCATTCAAGCTACGCAGGCCGGTAACGCAGGGTTTGCAGCGGCAGCTCAGATTTCACAAAGTTTCACGGTCAACGCGGCATCGCTTGAATCGCAGACCATCACCTTTGGCGCGATAGCTCCGCAGACGGCGGGTACGCAACTGACTCTTGTCGCTACTGCCAGCTCAGGGTTGCTCGTCCATTACTCAACCGCGAATTTGAATATTTGCGAAATGACAGGCGTTGACACGGTGATTCTGAATACGGCAGGCACCTGCACGATTCAGGCAAACCAGGCCGGTAATGATACCTATGCGGCAGCCCCTCCGGTTTCGCAGAGCTTTACGGTGAATCCAGCAACGCCGAAAGCGCAGACGATCACCTTTAATCCGTTACCCAGTCAGCAAGCTGGAACCTCGCTTGGGCTCTCGGCATTTGCGAGTTCAGGCTTGTCCGTGAGTTATTCGGCGTCGCCGTCGGCAGTCTGCTCGATCACGGGCGGCAATCTGGTTACACTGGCGAGCGCGGGCAATTGCACGATTACAGCAAGTCAGTCTGGTAATACCCTGTATCTGGCGGCGACACCGGTATCACAGACCGTTGTGGTTACTGCGGCAGCGCCCACCACGGCTACCATCAGCAGTTTTACCGCATCCAGCAACACGGTTGCGTTAGGTTCGCAGGTGACGCTGAGTTGGGTAGTTAGCGGCGCTACTTCCTTGAGCATCGATCAGCAGGTCGGTCCAGTAACGGGTACTTCCGTCAATGCAACGCCCGCCACCACCGGGCCAGTTACTTATACATTGACCGCCAACAGCGCCAATGGTCCGGTAACAAAATCACTCACCATCAACGTGACAACCACCAGCGCGCCCACCATTGTCAGCTTTACCGCCTCGGCTCCAACCGTCATGGTAGGAACGCCGATTACGCTTTCCTGGTCAGTTACCGACCCAAATGAATTTGCGGACACCATCAGCATCAGCCCGGGTGTGGGCACAGTTACAGGAACATCGACCGTGGCTACGCCGACCACTGCGGGAACGGCCACTTATACGCTGACAGCGACGAACTCCTCAGGCTCTTCGACTTCCACCGTCACCGTCGCAGTAACATCCACGTTACAGCCGCCTGTCGTCACTCTCACTGCGCTCAGTGGAACCATTACTCAGCAAGGCGCGGTGCAGTTGAGTTGGACGGAATCCGGCGCTACCAGCCTGAGCATCGATCAGGGCGTGGGGGATGTGACAGCAATTAAAGCAAATTCCACGGATGCAATCCCCACCGCATCCGGTTCGATCACCTATACGATCACCGCCACCAACGCGGCAGGCAGCACCACCGCGGCCGTAACAGTTAACGTAGTTGCAGCGCAGGCAGCGCCCACAGCAACCCCGCCGTATCCCCGTATCTCCGCTGCCGGAACCGGTTATAAAGTCGGCTCTCCCATCACGCTCAACTTCAGTGCGCCCGGAGCCACTTCGCTCAGCATCGATCAAGAAGTTGGCCCTGTCACGGGAACATCAACAACCGTAACGCCGACGACTGCCGGTCTGAAGACGTACACGCTTACTGCAACCAATGGTGTCGGTTCCGCATCCGCTTTTGTCACAGTCAATGTGCTGCCTGTCTCTCCAGTAGCGACCGCGCCGACCATCAATAGCTTCACTGCGGCCAACAGCACAATTGGGCAGGGCTCTCCAGTCACACTTACCTGGTCGGTCACTGGAGCAACCTCGCTCAGCATCGATCATGGTGTCGGCAATGTTACTGGGCAATCCGTCAATGTAACTCCCTCCAGTCTGGGATCGAATACCTACACGTTGACGGCGACCAATGCTACCGGAAATACCACTGCCCAGGTAACGGTTATGACCTCCGCCACAGCACCCACGCCGCAACCGACCCAGATTGCAGATTGCACGGCGTTAGGCATGAGTCCCATCTGCGTCCCATTTGAATCGAATGTTTTAGGACAGGCATGGGGCGCTGGAGGCGAATCGTGGCCGGAACAACTCTTCTGGCAAGATGTGCCATTTAACCAGCAACATTATTGGGATATGGTGCAATCGGCGGATGGGTTGGCAGCATCTGGTTATATGCCGGTCGGCGGCAATGTGGCCTGGGGCTTCGATCTGGAAAATGCCAACGGCGGAGAGGCTGGCTTCAATGACTTCAGCCAGGAGGGCGGCTATATGCAGTACGCCGCCTGGATGGACCCTCGCGAAGGAACCTACTTCGCCCTCGGTCCCAATGGAGACATATCGTATCCTGCGCAGGGTTATGTCTCTTTCAGCATGCCCATGCTGCCGGATGATTTATCCAACAGTTCACAACCGGAGACCTTTGGAAAATGGGCCGGACAAAGTCTTGGCAATCTGGCGTTGACCTACCATCTGCGCGGTTTTTTGGATGCGGATTTCTTTATAGGAGTCTACATTCCAGACGACTGGCATCCGCGTCTGATCAACAGCTTCGAAGCCTGGAATGGAACCACCGTTCCCGGCACAACCGTGCAGGCGCGTCATGATTACGTCACGCAGAATTTGACTCCGCAGTGGCTCGATTTTGTGAACGCCGGTCAAGTCAGTTTACTGGCCGAGGTTGATAACACGCTTTTGGCCAACGGAGTGAGTCCGTTCTCAGGTGGCCAGTTATCTTCTGATCCTCAGTTGTCACGCTATTCCGGCAGTGATCCGCGTGCCTGGGAGACGCAAATTCCCGGAAAATACTGGTACTTTGTCGTCGAGAATGAGTCGCAGGGTGATCGATCCACCCCCACAGACTGGACGGCATCCTATTCCATCGGCGCTTCAGCCAGTCGTGTCCCCGATGTTCCGATGGGCGTCGATATGGATGGATTCTGTGGGGATAGTGATATCAAAGCAGCGCTTTATAACAAGCATCTTTGGCTCAGCGCTGGATGGACGTATATTGTCAATCGCGATGGCAGTGTGCGTCGCGCATCCCAGGTCTTCCAGCGCAATAACTGGGATGCTGCTACGGCTTGCCCGGATCAGGTAGCCGTGATGCGGGCACACGTTCCCACGCATCCCTTCGGCCCGGCCCTCTACTACTCCGACAATGTGGCCCGGCAATTAGAATCGCCCAGCTCGAGTTACTACTGGTTCTACAATTACCTGCAACGCGGAATTGTAACAAGATTCGCCACGGATTATCCGTGGGTGCAGCCGTGGGAAGGTGTAGTGCAGGGGGTGAATCTCGGTTATTGGATGAGCGATGCCACCGATCCATCCACGCTGAAGCCTGCCGATATTCCTTCTGCGTGGATGCTCTATGACGCTGATCTTCTGCCCGCTGACGAGTTAGCAAAACTGCAAGCGCTCGCTCCAGTCTATGACATCATGTTGCCGCAGGGTAGTACACAAGGCGGTGCCAATGCACTCAGCGGCGCAGATCTGGCGGTGGCCGCAGGCCCGGTACACACAACAGGCAACGGCCTCAATATGCTGGCTTTCGTTGATCAGAACGGCAGCGTCATCATCATGGTCACCAATCAGGATGCGACCGATCAGCCCGCCGGTTTGTTGGTCTTCAACAATGTGAGTAATGGAAACTTCAATCTACTCGGTCTGCTTGGCACACCGAGTAGCACGATGACGGTAACCAACAATGCCGCCACTGTTCCAATCTCCGTAGCGGCCTACGATACCGTCGTTTATGAGATACCGGCACTGAAGTGGTTAGGGCATTGATCGTAGAGGTCAGGCAGGCAAGTGGCGCACCCGCGAATCACCCATGCGTTCTACGCCCACTGTACGCTTACTGGACTTCTGGGAGGAATATGCTTGTAGTGATACTTGCCCTCGCCCAGCATCAGGCCTCCACAAACCACGTACTCTTCCGGCACCGAGAGTAGCCGGTTCAGCGGCTCATGCGCAGCGGCAGCATGGGCCAATAACCCGGTCCAGCAAGCACCGATCCCCCGCGCCTCGGCCGCCAATTCCATGTAGGTCAGAGCAATGGCCCCGTCCTCTTTTCCCCACTCATAATCTGTGGGAGCGCACACCACAACCACCGTGGGAGCGCCACGCAGGACAATGTCATATCCTTCCTTCCATTGCTGCAGTAAAGCCGGAGTGATCTTTGGCCCAATCACATTCACCGTCTCCTGCGAGAGCGCCTGAATCTTTTCTCGACCCTCGATCACGATCCAATGCAGCTTTTGCGTGTTTTTCGCCGTCGGCGCGCGCCGCGCCACATCCAGAAGCGCCTCCATGACCTCCCTGCCGACGGGCCGGTCTTTGAACTCCCGCACCGAACGGCGACTCGCCAAAAAGCCGTCCATCATCGCTGGGGCGGGCAATTCCGCGGGCATCGGCAGGAACTCCTCCGCCGCCAACTCCGCATGCATCAACGCATCGCAGGCGCAAACCGCAACGCAGTGGCCGCAAAGAATGCACCGGCTCTCGGGAACCTCTTCCGGGTATCCTTCCGCATTGAGCGCAAGCGCGCGTGTGGGACAAACCGCCACGCAGGCACCGTCTCTTTTGCATCGGCTTTCGTCAACTGTAATCTGACTCATGAGTACAACCCTCCTGATTTTCTACGAATGAATGAATTGCTTTCACCGCAATGTACACCGCGAGCGGTCCCTGATCTCTGTCTTTCTACGGCAGCAAGCGCAGTGTATGCCGCGTCTGTGTCGCGACGGCGCTTTGCGTGAACGGCAGCGCAAAAGTCGTCCCGCCGTACCAGTCGTTCCATTGATCGCGGAAGTACGGCGAAGAGGGATTGCCGCTCTCGCCCATCACAATGTTTTCCGTCGAGCCATCGATATTGCTCCAGTCCATGGTGAAGCGTTGCGAAGGCCCAAAGGCGCGGCCCACCTGCTTGACCGTCGTGGTATCTCCGCTCTGCGGTTGCGCCCCGCTTCCAGTCATGCGCCCCAGCATGGGCAGCAGTTTCGCCAGCGGATGCTCGATCTCCACCACATGCCAGCTTCCATAACTCCAGCGCGTAACGTCCGACGGAGCCTTGCCCTCTTCCATTCCTTTTCGCACCGCATCCGTCAGTAACTCATCCCAATTCTTGTAACTCTTGGGAAGCCACTCCAAGTACCCGTGCATGACGATCTCTTCCTCGGCAAAGTTCGACTCGCCCCAGTGATAGTCGTCGGCGGCATCGCCTAACTTGGGCCGGAGAATCAGCGGCCAGAAGGCCTTGCGCGCCTGAGTGATAACGGATGCGGCGGCCGAGTCGGTGGTCAGCTTTCCATCCCAGCTACGCAGCAAATCCGCAGCCTGCCGCAGCCGCGCATCCGCACTGGGCGTGTGGTCGATGGCATACGCAAAGCGATGCCCCAACTCCTGATCCACCTCGCTGTACACGTCCGTCTGCACCGCCAGCAGATCGGCGGGCGTAAGCTGATTGCGTCCGTCGAGCGCCTTGTAGATGCGCTCCGCGCGATAGGGATCGACCCACTCGTCGCTGAGTGGAATCGCCGATAAATTATTCTTGATTGGATCGTAGCGTGATGAATCGGTTGTAACTCGCGAGTTAGCCGTAGCTAAAAATCCTGACGGTGGATCAATCGCATGAGGCATTGCATCGTAGGGAATGTAAGTCAACTGAGTATTCCAGCCGAGTCCCCATTCAAAGCGCAGATCAAGCTGATCATGCGGCAGCGGCTTTGTGAAGATGCCTGATCCAAGCCCGCGCACCGGCACCTTCCCAACAGCATGATACGCAATATGCCCCTGATCGTCCGAGTAAACCACGTTCTGCGTTGGCCAACTCCAGGTCTCCAGCGCTGCTGAAAACTCCGTCCAGTTCGATGCGGTATTGAGCTGATAAATCGGCAGCGAATTCAACGCCGGATCGTACAGCGTCCACTTCAGCGCAATTGGCCGCGTCTCCTTGGTGAAGATCGGATTCAGCAGCGGCCCATGCGCCGTCGATTGCACATCCAGCAGCACATCCTTGCCGCCGCGCACCTTGATCACCTCATGGCTCACCGCCAGCGGCTTCCACTGCGCATCCAAATCCTGATACCGTCCCTTGCCGTCCAGTTCCTCTACGTAAAGGTCCTGCACGTCCGCATACAGCGCGGTAAATCCCCAGGCCACGTGATCGTTGTGCCCCGCAATCACAAAGGGCATTCCAGGCAGAGTTACTCCTGCAGCGTGATAACTCGGAGCCTTCAGGTCGGCCATGTACCAGATATTCGGCTCGGTCAGCGCCAGGTGCATATCGTTCGAGAGTAGCGGCTTTCCGCTGGCCGTATGCTGCCCGGAGATCACCCAGTTATTCGATCCCGGCGCACAACCCGTGCAGGTCGGCTGCCCCAACAACCCGCGCAGCGCGACAAAGTCTTCGTGCCGATCAATACCGGCCTGCGAGCGGTCATCGTCCTCATCGTCGTCATCCTTGCTGGGCGCTGGCTCCGCATGAGGCTGGCTCAGGTCCAGCAGAATCCCGGTCGGCGGATGGTCGCGCCACGATCCCACCGGATACAGCTCCTTCTCCAGTTTCTCGTCGTCCAGTTTGGCGCTGATGCGTTCGCGCTCCAGCTTGGTCTCCCAATGCGTGTCCAGCATCTGCACCATCATCAGCCCCACAGCCACCGAATCCGCACCCGTCCACGGCTGCGGCCGATAGTGCAGCAGCCGAAACTCCGCGGGCAGCGTCTCCTGATGCTGCGCAATGAACAGATTCACGCCCCGCGCATAGTCGTCCAGGCGGGCGCGGTCGGCAGGCGCAAGATGCGCGTAGATGCGCTCAGCCGTTGGCCGCATCAGCAGCACACGCTGCATCTTGTCGTGCCGCAGCATCGACGAACCCAGCACCTCGGCCAGCTCGCCCGTCGAGTTGCGCCTCAAGCTATCCATCTGCCACAGACGGTCCTGCGCCGTCACGTAGCCCTGGGCCACAAACAGATCGTCTTCATTGGCCGCCGTAATATGCGGCACACCGTGCGCGTCGCGCTCCACCGTCACCGGCGCGCTGAGTCCTTGCAGTCCCACCGCCGTCAATCGCACTTCGCCGTCCAGCACCGGCAGAGCAGCCCTGGCCGCCGCGCGCAGCCACAGCAGCCCGCAGCCCGCGCCCAGCAACAACAGCGCCAGCGCCCCCGCCGCCAACCAAAAAACAATGCGCGGCCAGCGCCGTTTGTGCCCCTCTCGGGGCTTGGATGCGGAGACAGTCTCAGGCAATGGATCTACTACGTCGTTGATAGGCATCGGTCCTTACAAGGATAACGCCGCCGCTTGCTCTAAGCGTTTGCCGATGCGTGGTCCGGCATCTCCGCAGTGCGATTTCGCCCGTAACTCGCCATCAGCGCCAGCAGCAGCAGCGCCACCACGCCAATCGCCAGCAGGCTGCCCTCCGGCCCGTCCGCGCCGCCGCTCCACAGCGCGTTGCCCTGCGGTTGCGTGGTCAGCAGATGCCCGTGCGCCACCAGGCCGCTGTCCGCTGTGCCGTAAAAATACGTCTCCGCCCAATCCCACGCCGCATGGCAGCCAATCGCCCACCACGCCGAGCCGGTCAGCCGCACACTGACGCAAAACACAAAGCCGATAGCCCCCGCCGCAAAGATGCCGATCCAGTTTTCGCCGCCATTGCTCAGGTGGATGCCGGCAAACAGTGCGGAAGTCACCCAGGCCGCCTGCCAAAAACCCGCACCAGCGCGCCTTTTCACGTGCAGATGCAGGCACGGCAACAATCCCAGCAGTGCCACCAGATAGACTCCGCGCGGCCCCGATCCCTTCGTTTCCAGCCAGCAGCACAGGCAAAGCGCCGTCTGTGCCGCCAGAGCCCACCAGAAGTTGATTCCGCGGGTCAGCGTGAATTGCAGGTAGCAACGGAACGCGCCCTCTTCCGCCAGCCCGGTCAGCAGGAACACCACGCCCCAGCCCGCCGCGTACTCCAGCACCCGCGCGCCTGAAAGCGCCACCGGCCCAAAGCGCAGCCAGCCGCCCCAGGTCAGCGCGCCCACCAGCGCCGAAAGCGCCAGAAACCCCGCCGCCAGCCCGCTGAAAAAGTGCGGCACACGCCGCTGCCCGCCCAGGTTGAAGTCCGTAAAGCGTCGCTGCTCCATGCGCGCCACCAGCAGCCCTGCACCGGTCAGCGCGACCACCTCTGTGATGACGTTCAGCAACGCACTGGTCACGCTGAACCGTTCCACGTCCACGAACGACTGTGAGAACACCGCCTTTCCCAGCACAACAAACAGCAGGACAGTCAGCACCGAAAACATCAGCACCGACCACCCCGCCCGCAACCCCTGATCGCCCAGAAGTACCCAAGCTGAATCGCGAACCATCTCCTCTTGCGGGGACCTGCTGAAAGGCACACCCGCGTTCGACTCCCGTGCGGCCTCCGCAAACCGCGACAACGGAGCCGCCGCGTTCGCCTCTGCCTGCCGCTTCTGCACGTCCTCCGGCTCCATCGAGCCTCCTTGCTGGAATTCCTTAACTGAATTCTAACGGAGACCTCTGAAGTCAAAAGAGTGACTCTCCTTCATGGAACCAATCCGAACTGCTGCCCATACCTATATTCAAGGCAATGGGGGAGTGCGCGTGCGCAAAGTCTGGCAGATTCTTTTGGCGTTTGGAGTCATGTATCTGATTGCGACCATCGTCGGATTCGCTACCTACTTCTTGATCAGTCCCACCGCGATGTGGATGTGCGTCTTCACTCTGATGCCGCTGGTCAGCGCATGGCTCATCTACAGGTATCTGCGCCACCGGCGCTGTCCCCCGGAAGATAGTCTGGCAGAGACAATCACCCTGCTGCTGGTCTGGATTGGCCTTTCTTTTGGCTTCGATGCTTTGACCTACATTGTGATTGTCCCAGCCTCCCTCCACACCGCGCCTAACTGGACTTTCTTTCACGATCAATCCCCTTGGGTCTGGCTTTCCTATGCGGTTCTGCTGCTTTCCGGCTATATGGGGCGCTGGACTTATTTGAGGAGCATTCATGCTTGATATCCCCTCGCTCGCCGAGTTTGTGCGCGGTATTTTCAGGTAACCAAAGCGGCAAGGTTGAGGCGAATTCTCCAGCGCATAATCGATTGCAAAAAATTGCATGAATCGCGCATCCCGCGCCAACAAACTGACTCGTTCGCCATCACAGCCTCATGCGACACACCAGACTTTCCACAATTCACGGCTCCCCCTCAAGGAATCCAGCCCCCCAGCCGATGAAATCCTCATGAGATCGCTTCGCATCGCACAGACCATCTATCTGCTGCTGGGAGTTGCCTTGCTGGCTAGTGGAATCACCTGCGCCTACCTGTTGGTCCGCTGTGCCTCCATCAGCACGGATTACACAACCATCATTCAAGGCGAAATCGCGCAGGCCCAGCAGGCCCGCGTCCTTCAAGTCGATTTTAAAAAACAGGTGCAGGCCTGGAAGGATATTCTGCTGCGCGGCAAGGACGATGCAGCCCTGGCTAAGTACGAAACCGAGTTCCGTGCGCAGTCGGCTAAAGTGCAATCCACTGGAGCCGCTCTTCTTGGACAGATTCGTGATGCGGAAGCGCATGACGGCCTGCAGAACTTCCTCGACCATCATCGGCTACTCAACAGCCAGTACGAGGCGGCGCTCACCGACTACCGCACCAGTCGCGACTTTGCCCCTGCCGATGCCGCCGTCAAAGGCAAGGATCGCCCACCCACCGATGCGCTCGACAAGGTGGTAGGCAGACTGACGGAAATGGCCGCGTCTGTGTCTGTTACCGAATCGGCGCGCCTGCACACTGAACAGATGCGAATCATCGCGGTCCTGGCTTTCATGTGGCTGGCGCTGGGCATAGCCTGCGTCCTCTTTACCCGCTCACTGGGAACGCGCCTGGGAAGTTGCCTGGACTTTGTGCGCAGCATCGCCGATGGCGACCTTACGGTCTCCGCACCAGCCGATAACCGGCACGACGAGATAGGAATTCTGATTGAAGCCATGACGGTGATGCGCGACCACTTGCGCCTGATGGTTGGCTCCATTCAGGATGCCTCCCTGCACCTGTCCAAAGGCGCGCGCGATGTCTCCGAATCCTCCCAACGAATTGCCTCCGCCGTTGCCGAACAGAGAATGCAATCCCAGCAGGTAGCCGTCGCTCTCGATGAGATGACCTCCAGCGTCCGCGAAGTGAATCAGCACTGCGCCGAAGCCGAAGTACACGCCGTCCAAACCGGGCAGTTAGCCGCCGGAAGTTGCCAGACCGTTACCGCCGTTGCCGGAGATGTGCGCAACCTGGCCTCCGAGGCACAGAAAAATGCACTGGGCGTCAAAGATCTCGGCGAACGCTCCTCCAAAATCGGCCAGATCGTCACGCTGATTGAAGAGATTGCTGGTCAAACCAATCTGCTGGCACTCAACGCCGCCATCGAGTCAGCACGCGCCGGTGAGCAGGGACGCGGCTTTGCCGTCGTCGCCGGCGAAGTCCGCCGCTTAGCCGAACGAACCACCGCGGCCACCAAAGAGATCGCCGAAGCGGTCAACTTGATTCAAAGTGGCACCCGCGAGGCAGTTAGCAATATTGAAAGCAGTTCCGAGCGCGTTGGCAACAGCGTCACCACCGCCGATGCCGCAGCGCATTCCCTGGATGTGCTGGGCGTCAGCGCAAACGAAGTTCGCCAGCGCATCGCCCAGATCGCTCAGGCTGCCGACCAGCAGGCCAAAGCCTCCAGTCTGGTCGGCCAATCCATGAATGAGATCGCTTCCAGTATCTCGACCTCCGCCGAGGGTGCCAAAGAAGATGCACGCACCGCGGAAAATATGGCCAGCCTCGCCCTCCAACTCACTCAACAGTGCAGTCAATTCAAGACCGCAGATGCTTAGCAGCCTGTGATCAAAGTCTCGACTTGAAGGCGACGGGCTTTAGCCCGCACATAAGTGCCGCATAATCAGCCGGGCTTTACAGGCTGCAAACTCAATAAGTGTCCACAAAACTTGCTCCTTTACGGGCTTTGTAACAAGGGCACGGCTTTAGCCCGGCCACAAATGCAACAAAATAACCGACGGGCTTCAGCCCCTGCTGAACTTGCCTAACCCACTCAACTTGGATTCAGCCCTTCTTCCGCAGCCTGTTTAGCCCCTGCGGGATTGTTTTTACCGCACTTAGACTTTCACCACGGGATGTTAGTCTCCCAGCACTTCTGTCAACGTTTGTGCCTTCCGGCGCGCGACGGATACGACCAATTCGTAAGTCGCATAAGAAA
>JGI12269J14319_10001162_pt1 | contig 26271 bp, 23 predicted proteins | sample PeaSoiSIISIP2007_FD_14319 | JGI IMG/M metagenome (IMG submission 14319)
TGAAAGCCGCCACCTCCGGCAGATCCGAGGCGAAGGAGGGAACGCTCCCGCAACAGGCGACCAGAAGAACCAAGGCAACCAAACGCGGCACCCCCGTTCCCGACATTCGGTCAAAAAACGCCGGTCCGAGCGGAGATCCGCGCGAGGGCGATGCGAACGATCCGACACGGACCCGAAGGCCTTTGCCCCGGGACGGTGGATGGAGAGCGGGAAATTCGCCGCCGGTCACCGGACCGAGCGGAGATCCACGCGAATGCGATGCAGACAACCCGACACGGACCCGAAGGCCTTTGCCCCGGGACGATGGATAGAGAGCGGGAGATTCGCCGCCGGTCACCGGATCGAGCGGAGATCCGAGCGAGGGTGATGCAGACGACCCGAGACGGCCCCGAAGCCGTCCGCCCCGGGACGGCGAGCGGTGCGTGGAGGGAAGTATGCGCGCCCTCGCTCGGATCTCAGAGGATGTCTTCGCCGGCTTCGCCTGTCCTGATGCGCCAGGCGTTGTCCAGGTTCACCACCATGATCTTCCCGTCGCCGATCTTCCCCGTCCGCGCGGATTCCATGATGGTCTTCACCACCTTGTCCACCATCGCGTCCGGGACGGCGACTTCCAGCTTGATCTTGGGGATGAAATCGATGTGGTATTCCGCACCGCGGTACAGCTCGGTGTGGCCCTTCTGCCGACCGAAACCCTTCACTTCGGCGAGGGTCATGCCTTGCACCCCGACCTTCAGGAGGGCCTCCTGCACGTCGGAAATCTTGAACGGCTTGATGTAGGCCTCGACACGCTTCATGGATGGTTCCTCGGACTGGCAATCTGGTTCGACCCGAGAAAGATCATAAATCCACCGGGGATCATCGGAGATTGGAGTCTCCGCCCGTGTCTGGGGGGCTGTTCGATCGGGCCGGGGCGAAGGCCTGGAGATACGCCAGGGCGAGGGCCTGCGTGAAGGCGGGCGACAATGTCTTGCGCAGATGCCATTCGTCGGGAAAGTCGTCTGCCGTGGTGGCGAATTCCGCTTCCACCAACGGAGGAAGACCCCAGCGGACCAGGGAGGCCTGGAAGCGCTTCCGGTCGGCTTCGCGAAGTGGCGTGCGAAGGGGCCGGGTCTGGATCGGAGAGAAGGGGATCCGGACGAAGATGGGAATTCCTCCGGCGTCCTTCACCAGCCGGACGATGTCGGCCTGGACGGTCGAATCCCAATCCCGCCAGGGCTTCTGGTCCTTCAGGTCGGAGGCGGACAGGCTGTCGGCGAGGTGCCTCGCGAGTTCCACGCCCTTGAGGTCGGTCCGGATTCCTCCCGCCGACACGAGATCCGACGAAGGCGCCGCGGAATCCGTCGGCTTCCGCCAGATCCCGTCCACGACACCCTGTCCCGCGGAGTCCAGGTTCGACCGCACCACGTGGCGGAGGCGGGGAAACTGGTCGAAGGCCGGCACGAGGAGATCGACGGCGATCGAAAGCTTGGCCTCCAGGGGCGTGGAGGATTTCCAGAGGCGCGGCAGGTCGGAGCGGTCCATGTAGGGAACGAGCAGGTCGCGACGGTCGTCGACGATCCAATTTCCGTCCCAACGCTCGGGATAGCCGATGCCGTCTCCGGCTTCCAGGAGCACGGCGGTGCCGCGCAGGGCGTCCGGAAATTCCGAGAGCAGCTTGTGCAGCCCGTACCAGTGTTCCATGGGAGTGCACCAGCCCATTCCCAGGTTCACCGTGGACGTGCGGGCGTGGAGAACCTGGGACATCACGCCGTCCCATGCGTCCGGGTTGATGGCGGCGCGGGTGCGGGATGTGCCCAAGAAGAGGAAATTGGCCTTGTACCCGCTCGCGTAGGCGTCGATCAGGGGTCCGTACCAGATGTCGCGCACCGCTTCCGGGGGACGCACCCACGAATTGACCGCCACCAGGATCGCCACGAATCCGGCGACGAAGCCCGCCGCCAATCCGAACCGCACCACCGGACGTTCAGAACTGGAAGTAGAGGAACTGTTCATGGCCGAATTTGCCCAAGAGGACGATGGAGAGGAGGAGAGCCCAGATCCCGATCCAGCGGACCCAGAACGGTTTTTCCGAAAACCACGCCGTGGCTCCGCGCCGATGCGCCCACTGGAGCGACTCCAGGACCGCCACCAGGAGAAGCGCCAGGCGAAGGTCGGCATCCCGCAGCGCATCGCCCAGGGAAACCCATGATCCGGGTGCGATGAAGGCGGCACAGGCGTGGAGCGCGACGGCGAGATCGGGGGAGCGGAAGAAGATCCAGGCGAAGTCCACGAGGAGGAACGTGACGACCACGGCGGCGATGGCGCCGACCCGGGACGAGGTCCATTTCTTCCACCACGGCTTCCGTTCGAGAGCGGGCTCGGCGAGCTTCTGGACGATCACGTAGGCTCCGTGCAAAGCCCCCCAGATGACGAAGGTCCAAGCCGCTCCGTGCCACAGTCCGGACAGCAGGAACGCGGCGGCCAGACCCACCACCAGCCGGGTCGTCCCTCGGCGATTTCCACCGATGGGGATGTACACGTAGTCCCGGAACCAGGTGGAGAGCGACATGTGCCAGCGCCGCCAGAACTCCCCCGGAGATCGGCTGGTGTACGGATGGTCGAAATTCCTGCAGAGGTCGAAACCCATCACGCGGGCCGCGCCGCGGGCGATGTCCGTGTAGCCGGAAAAATCCCCGTAGATCTGGAAGGCGAACAGGAAACTTCCCAGCGCCAGTTGCCAACCCGAGCGGTGGAAAGGGTCCGCGAAGGCGGTGTCCACGGAAACGGCGATCCGGTCCGCGATCACCAGCTTCTTGAAGAATCCCCAGGCCATGAGTTCCAGTCCGGAGATCGCCCTGGGCCAGCTGCTCCCCCGGTTCTCTCCGATCTGGGCGAGCAGCCCCTGGGGCCGTTCGATGGGCCCCGCCACCATCTGGGGCCAGAACAGGACGTAGAGAGCGTAGCGGGGCAGGTTCCTCTCGGCGGCCCGGCGTCCGAAATACACCTCGATGGTGTAGGCCATGGACTGGAAGGTGTGGAAGGAAAGCCCGATGGGGAGCACCAGAGGGAATCGCCATGCCACGACCCCCATCCCGAAGTGCCGAGCGACGACATCCAGGTTCTGGAGCGCGAAGTTCGTGTACTTGAAGGTGGCCAGGATGCCCAGGTTGGCCGCGATCGAAATCCACAGGAGCAGCTTGCGACGGCGGCCGACCGCCGGCTCGATGAAGATTCCCGCCGCGTAGTCCACACCCACCAGGAAGAAGAGGATGAAGATGTAGGAGGGGATGAAGGCCATGTAGAACGCGCAGGAGGAGAGCAGCAGCCATCCGATGCGCGCCTTGCGAGGCAACACGAACCAACCCAGCAGGCAGGCCGCGAAGAAGAACGGAAACTGGAGCGATGCGAAGGACATTCCTGCGCCGGTCTCGGTGGTGAAGGGTGGGAGCGGAAAGGTCGTCCAAGCTAGAATTCGGCCGCACGGGCCCCTTCCCATCTACCTTGACCTTCCATGAGGCGCGTCTTTCCGGCCAGCGAGGTTCCCCGATGCCCCGTTTGCGGAGTCCACCTCCACCTGTGCTTCTGCGCCGGGTTCCCCACCTTCGCAACGCGCATCCGGTTTCGCTTCGTGCAGCATTCCCAGGAGGCGCGCAAGCCCACCAACAGTGCCCGCCTGGCTTGCCGGATCCTGTCCGAAGCCTCCATCGTTCCCTGGTCCCGCGGCGAACCCCCGACCTTTCCACCGGGAACCTTCCTCCTGTACCCCTCGGCGCAGGCGGAACCCCTGACCGCCCGGGAACTGTCGGATCTCGCCCAGGACGCGGACGGCGGGCCCGTCACGTTCGCGATCCCCGACGGGACCTGGAGCCAGGCGGGACGGATCGCGAGCGAACTCAGGAAGAAATCGCTCCCGCAGCGGATCCTGCCGGCGGGGAACAGCTCCACCTGGGGCGTGCGCCAAAGCGACGACCCGGAGCGCATCTCGTCGGCCCAGGCGGCCGCGATGGTCCTCCTGCTGGCGGGAGAGGCCCAGGCGGGTTCGTACCTGCTGGGAGCCCTCGCCGAATCNAGCCGGAGGATCCTGGCGATGCGGGGCGTGAAGGCGCCCGTTTGACGCCCGCCGGAACGCCCCGGAAATCCTACTATTGGCGCCCATGATCGACGATTTGGCGGAGCTGAAGGACCTCGTTGCGGCCATCAAGGCCGACCACCAAGCCCAGAAGGACAAGGAGAAGCGCGACAGCTGGACCAAGTACGTCTCGCTGTGGATGATCATCCTGGCGGTGTGCGCGGCCTTCGCCACCCAGAAGGGTGCGGGCTTCTCCTCGGCCACCATCAAGCAGCTCAACGAGGCCACGTTCAACCAGGCGCTGGCCTCGGACCAGTGGTCCTTCTTCCAGGCCAAGGGAATCAAGCAGAGCCTCTACGAACGCGACCTGGAGAAGGCCGGCAAAGGCTCGGTCCCGCCCGCGGATTCCGCCTTGATCGCCAAGGTGCGCAAGTACGATTCCGACAAGAAGGACATCTCGAACCAGGCCAAGGCCTTCGAGGACAAGCGCGACCAGGCCCGGATCGGCTCCACGCACAGCGCGGACCTCGCACGGCAGATGGGTTTGGCGACCACCCTGTTCCAGATCGCCATCGCCCTGGGCGGCGTGTGCATGGTGGTCAAGAAGAAGTCGCTCTGGTTCGCTTCCATGGTTCCGGGAGTCGCCGCGGCGCTCCAGCTGATCGCGATCCTGTCCAGGACCTGATCAGCGCGCGAGTCCGCAGCCCAGGCGGACCAAGGGATCGAACAGGGGCAGGAGCAGAAGCCCCGCGAGCTGGATCCACCAGATTCGACGCATGCGATCCTGGTCTCGATCGGTGTGGTAGGGAACCTGGTCCAGGTCCAGGTGGCGCGCCCAGGAGCGGAACTTCATGGAAGGCCGGATCTCCAAGGCGAGGATCAGGAACAGACCCAGCGCCTGGGCGATCTGGAACGGATTCGAGAGGTAGAACCAACGCCCCAGCCCCGCATCCGAGAAGACCAGGACCAGCCGCGGCACGAGAAGGACGAACGCGCCGACCCACACGAGCCGGTCGGAGGCGCGGACCATGCGGGCTTCCCGCACGGTGAGAAGACGGCGCAAGCAGAACCCGCGGCCGATCAGGCCTCCGGCCAGCAGAGCGAAGCCCGAGGATGCCGTCCATTCCAGGAGAACCCGCAGAAGGATGTAGGGAGGGAGCATCTCAAGTCCTTTGGCTGCGGGTCCGTTCGACCAGTTCCACGAGTTCGCGGCAGGCGCGCGCGATGTCGGGCGCGCGGGTGATGGCCGTGACCACGGCCACCCGATCGGCACCGGCCTGGATCACCTGCGCGGCGTTCCCCTGGCAAATGCCCCCCATGGTGGTGACGGGAACCGTGGCGGCGAGGACGGCGGCTCGCACCCCGTCCAGTCCGACGGGCGCCACGGGAACCGCCTTGGTGGAGGTGGGGAAGACCGGCCCGATGTTGACATAGTCCGCACCCTCGCGGCACGCGCGAAGCACCTGCTCCGCCGAATGCGTGCTGCGCCCCACGAGCTTGCCGGGGCCCAGGATCCGCTTGGCCTCGGCCGTGGGCAGGTCGTTCTGGCCCAGGTGGACTCCGTCGCAGTCGACGAGGGCGGCGATGTCCACCCGGTCGTTCAGGACGAGCCAAACCCCGAGCTCGCGGCACAGGACGGAGAGCGCGCGTGCCTTTTGCAGGTAGGTGGGGCCGTCCGCGAGCTTGTCCCGGTACTGGACCAGGCGGACTCCGCCCGCCGCGGCGGCCCGGACCACGTCCAGTTCCGATCGCCGTTCGGAAAGAGCAGGGTCCGTGACCAAGTAGACCGAAACCTGTGTGAAGTCGATGGGCATCGAACCGCTCAAGTTACTCTCGGCGACAGCCTTCGACCTCGGTGCGGAACTATCGGCGCAGGGCCAGGTGGTTTTCGCCCCAAAGCTGCCGGTGGTTCAGCTTCTCGCGCAGGGTATTGGCCCGGGCGAGCACTTCCACGATCGTGAAGGCCGGATTGGAGACGTCGCGGGCCGGGTAGATCTGCAACAGCTTTCCATCGGGATCGGCGACCACGCGGATTTCGGGGACCTTGAGATTCTCGGTGCGACGGACCACCACGCCGATCTCCCGGCTGGCCAAGCGCACCAGGAGTCCGGGGGAATAGACTCCCAAGGTTCGGATGAAGCTCTGGGTGCAGGCTTCGTCCACCAGCGATCCCCGGGTCTGGAAGATGCTGTGGATGGCGTTGGGCCCTTGGATGGCGGCGCGGTAGGCCCTGGGTTTCGTCATGGCCGAGTAGATGTCGGCGATTCCCAGGAGGCAGGCCTGGGATTCCACCGCCGGTGCCGCGATGCCCCGGGGGTATCCGCTGCCATTGAGCCGTTCGTGGTGCTGTTCGACCGCCGAAAGCCAGACGGGGTCGCGCACCTCCGCCTCTCGAAGGATCTGGGCGCTGGCCAGCGGGTGCATGCGGACCAGGTCCTGCTGCTGGGCGGAGAGAGGGTCGCTCTGGAGGTCCAGGTCGTCCTGCAGTTCCAGGAATCCGACATCGCGGGTGAGGGCCGCGGCGATCAGGGTGCGGCGATCTTCGGAGGGAATCCCCTGGGAAGCGGCCACGAGGTCGCACAGGGCCGAGGAATGCAGCGCATGGAGGGTGCCGTAGCGCGTGTTGGACGAGAGTTCCATGGCGGCCAGGAGCGCGTCCGGATCGCGACCGATCTGGACTTGGACCGCGCGAGCCACTTCCAGGACCCGTTCCGGCAGACGCGCGCCGCTTCCGTTGAGCAGATCGGAGAAGACCTCCTCCAGCTGGAAGGAGAGGCGTTCCACGGGCTGGAAGAACTTGGGGGTGTTGGAGAGTCCTTCGGTGGATTTGGGGCGTTGGCGCCAGGGGCTGGACGGGTTTCGCCTGGCCGCGACCGCGGGCATCGGGACGGGAGCTTCTTCCTTCCGGTACCCCCTGGTCCAGAGAACCTTGGCCTGGGCCTCGTCGGCCAGCGGGGTTCCCATGGGAAGGAGGATCCGACCGGACGCGTCCACCACGTCGAACCCGATGGTCTTCCCGGGCACGAGCAGGTCGCGGTCCAGTTGGCGAAGCGTCATTGCCATCCATTATGCCAGGTTCGCGCGTCGGGAACAAGGCCGGAACGAAACGAGCGTCGGTTGCGCCGCGGGTCTGGTATCTTTCTCCGCCTTTGGTGGTCGGTCGGGGGAGGCGCAATTGGCAAGCATTCGCAGCATGACGGGATTTGGATCCGGGTCCGCCGCGGCGGGATCCCGCCTGGTCCGGGTGGAGGTCCGGTCCGTCAACGGAAGATTCATGGAGCTTCAGATACGCCTTCCGCGGCCGCTCCAGGCCTTCGAATTCGCGTTGCGCGAACTCGTCCAGGGAAGGGTGGGACGNGGCTCGGTCACGGTCCAATCCTCGCTGGAAGAAGGCGGGGATTCCCAGGCCGGCGGGCTCGACTGGACGAAGATCGCCGAGGAGCTGAGGGATATCCGCAAGGCCGCCGGAATCGCGGGCGAACTGGCCCTCACGGATCTCCTCCGCTGGGCGGCGACCCGCAAGGGCGAGGATCTTCCCGAATCCGCCGACCCCGCCTTGAAGGAAGCGTTGTTCCAAGCAGCCGACGAAGCCCTGAGGGAGCACGAGGTCTTCCGCCAGCGGGAAGGGGCATCCCTGGAAGCCGACATGCTCCAACGCCTCGGGAGGATCGAAGCGGCCACTGGACGGATTCCGGCGATGTCGCGCGCCAACCTCGAGAAGACCCGGGACATCCTGGAATCCCGCATCCGCGAATACCTGGACGGCAAGGAAGTGGACGGAGCGCGCGTCGCCCAGGAGATCGGCCACATGTCCGAGAGGCTGGACGTGCAGGAGGAGATGACCCGTCTGGCGGCCCACATCGCCGCCTTCCGGAAGACCCTCGCGGACGGAGGGAGCGTGGGGAAGCGGATCGGATTCCTGCTCCAGGAGATGCTTCGGGAAACCAACACCACGGGCTCCAAGTGCCAGGACGTGGGGATCACCGCCCTGGTCATCTCCATGAAGGAGGAGCTCGAGGCGATCCGGGAGCAGGTGGCCAACNTGGAATGACCGGGAGCGGCCCGCGCGCGGCCGATCCGTTTTAGATCTTGCCAGGAATGTCCGGACTCTACCTCGTCGACGCCATGGCCCTGGCCTACAGGTCCTTCTTCGCCCTGCTTCGCACCAACATGCGGGCGCCGGACGGCAGGCCCACCTCGGCCGTCTTCGGTTTCGCCCAAGCGCTGCTGCGCGTGGTGGAAAGCCGCGGACCCAGCCACATGGCCATCGCCAGGGACCTGAGCGGCCCCACGTTCCGGCACGCCCTGTACCCCGCCTACAAGGCGCAGAGGCAGCCGATGCCGGACGATCTGAGGGTGCAGATCCCCATGGTCGACGAACTCGCCGAGGCCTGCGGCCTGCCCATGGTTTCCCTTCCCGAGTTCGAGGCCGACGACGTGATGGCCACCTACGCCCGCCTGGCCAAGGAGGCCGGGCTGCCCGTCTACCTCATGACGCGGGACAAGGACCTGATGGCGCTGGTCGGTGACGGAATCCGACTGTTCGACCCGGGTCGCGGGACGGAGCGGCCCGAAGAGATCGATCCGGCCTGGGTGAAGGCGAAGTTCGGAGTGGAGCCGTCGCAGGTGCGGGACTACCTGGCGCTGGTCGGCGACGCCTCGGACAACGTCCCGGGAGTTCCGAAGGTGGGGGAGAAGACGGCCGCCGAACTGCTGTCGCGCTATCCGGACATCGAATCCATCTACGCGCACCTGGAGGAGATCGGACAGACCAAGAAGGCGGTGCGACGGAACCTGGAGGAAGGCCGCGACCTCATGGAGCTCTCGCGGACCCTGGTGACCTTGCGCGACGACCTGGACCTTCCTCCGCTGGGCGACCTGGAATTCCGCGGACTGGACCTCCCCAGGGTGAAGCGGTTCCTGACGGATCTTGGCATGCGCACGCTGGTTTCGGCCGCGGACAAGCTGGGGGGAAGTGCGAGTCCCAAACCGGCGCACCCGGACGTGTCGGGGCTCGGGCTCTTCGAATCGGCGCCGACCGACCACGCCCCAGCCCCCGCCGTCAACCTGCAGGTGGTTTCCGACACCGACGACCTGGCGTTCCTCGCGGGCATCCTGCGGGCGGTGGATCCGGTCGCGATGGTCCCGGTGCCGGGATCTTCCAAGGACCTGATCGGGATCGGCCTGAGCTGGGGAGAGGGCATCGGGAGGTATCTGCCGATCGGGGAACAGGAAGGGCAACTGCCTCCTTCCGCGGTGCGCGATGCACTGGGAGACCTCTGGTCGGATCCCGAACGGACCTGGATCGCCTTCGACGGAAAGGCGCTGCGCCGGTCCATGGAGCGGATGGGCTGGAGACTGGACGGGGTCGTGGAGGAGGTCCAGATCGCGGCCTATCTCCTGGCACCCGGCGAACGCCACCTGGAACTCGATCGCATCGCCCATTTCCGGTCGGGCAGGGTGCTGCGCCGGTGGGAAGACCTGCTGGGAACCGCGCGCGCCAGGCGCGAGCCGGAATCGGTTCCCACCGAGGAGATGTGCGGCTGGTCCGCCGCCGCCGCGGAAGCGCTCGTCCCTGCCTGGACGGTGCTGCGGGAGGGCTTGGAAAAACAGGATCTCTCCAGGCTCTATTCGGAGGTGGAAAGGCCGCTGTCCGAGGTCCTGCGCAGGATGGAAGACCACGGGATCGCCCTGGACCGGGACCTTTTCGCGCACCTGTCCACGGAGATGACGAGCCAGATCGCCGCTCTCGAGGCCAAGGCCTCCGAGGCCGCGGGCGTGGAATTCAACGTCGGATCGCCGCGCCAGTTGGGCGAGATCCTCTTCGACCGGCTGGGCTTGAAGGCGGGACGGAAGACGGAAACCGGACAGCGGTCGACGGATTCCGACACGCTGGAGGGACTTCGGGACCAGCACCCCCTTCCGGGCATCGTGCTGGAGCACAGGGAACTGGCCAAGCTGCTGGGAACCTACGTGGATCCGCTTCCCACGATGGCCGACGCGAACGGGCGGGTCCACACCCTGTTCCAGCAGACCGTGGCCGCGACCGGCCGGCTCTCCAGCGTGGATCCGAACCTGCAGAACATCCCCGTGCGCGGCGAGATCGGACGCCAGCTCCGCAAGGGGTTCGTGGCCGGACCCGGGAAGGTCCTGGTCTCCGCGGATTACAGCCAAATCGAACTTCGCCTGCTGGCGCACCTTTCGGGCGATGCCGCCCTGCGAGCGGTCTACGACGCCGGCGAGGACATCCACGCCCGGACCGCCGCCGTCGTGCACGGGGTGGAGCCGAAATCCGTCACCACCGACCAGAGGCGGGCGGCGAAGGTGGTGAACTTCGGGGTCGTCTACGGAATGGGCCCGCACGCCCTGGCGGCCCAGACCGAGCTTTCCTACGCGGACGCGAAGAAGTTCATCGAAGGCTACTTCTCGGCCTACCCGGGGGTGAAACCCTACATGGAGGGCATCCTGGAGGGAGCGCGCACCAACGGCTACGTGGAGACCATCCTGGGCCGCAAGCGCTGGATCCGCGAGATCAACGAGAAGAACCGCGTGTTCAAGGAACGGGCCGAGCGCGAAGCGGTCAACACCCCCATCCAAGGCAGCGCGGCGGACCTCGTGAAGCTCGCGATGCTCGCGGTGGATCGGGAGATCCGCGCCGGGCGCCTGGATGCCTCGATGCTGCTCCAGGTCCACGACGAACTCGTGCTGGAATGTCCCGTCGGATCCGCACCCGAAGTCGCCGCCCGGGTGAAGGCCCTCATGGAAGGCGCGATGACCCTTTCCGTGCCGCTGTCCGTGGAGACGGGAATCGGCGAGAACTGGGGAACGGCGCACTAGCGCCCAAGGCGGGCGAAGCCTTCAGGCCGGTCGGCGCAGGACCAGGATCGGCACCTCGGGCGGCGCGAAAAGCCGCATGGGCGGCCCCCAGAATCCGGCTCCGCGGCTCGTGAAGACCGGAACGTCGCCGACCAGCGCGAACCCGGAGACCATCGGCTGTTGGAGCCGGACCAGATAGTGGAAGGGCCAGAGCTGTCCACCGTGGGTGTGGCCGGAAAGCTGCAACGACACCCCCATGTGCTGGGCCTGCAGGGCTTGCCTCGGTTGATGCGCGAGCAGCACCACGGGCACCCCGGCGGGCACACCCGCCAAGGCGGCGCGCGGATCCGGGGCCGATCCCCCCGGTGAACCGCCTTCGTGGGCGTCGGTCACGCCGGCCAGGCAGAGGGTCGATCCCCCCCGATGGATGAGGACATGGCGGTTGGACAGCACCGTCCAGCCCATGTTCTGCACGAAGCGGACCCAGGGCGCGATCCCCGAGTAGGCTTCGTGGTTCCCGGTGACGAAATAGGTCCCGTCCCGGCCGTGCATGCCGGAAAGCGGCTCGACCGCCGGGCCCATTCCTTCCACGGTGCCGTCAACCAGGTCTCCCGTGTGAACCACCAGGTCCGGAGCGGCGGAATCGACCCTCCTGGCCAGATCGGCGGCCCAGGAACGACCCAGGATCCGTCCGATGTGGGTGTCGGTGACTTGTGCGATCCGGTAGCCGTCGAAGGCTTCGGGCAGCCCTGGAATGTCCACCTCGATCGAATGGATTTCCGGAGGCAGGAGGGCTTCGCGGATCCCGAACCCCGCCGCCGCCAACGCCGCCACGATTCCCGCGATGTGGACTCCGCGGACCGTCGCGGACAGATCCCGACCCACCAGCCAACCGGAAGCCCGGACCAGGAGGCCCGACGCATCGCCGAGAAGAACTCCTGCCAGGAGCAGGAAGAGCACTCCCATCCAGGCGTATCCGATCCAAGTGAGGACGTCCCCCATCATTCCGAAGCGGGTGGATCTCGCCAGAAGGAAGGCCGCGGGGACACAGAGATACAGGAGCGCGACCACCGCCCAGAGGGCGGTCTGTCCCATTCCCGAGGCACCGATGGCCGCGGCGATGCGGACGCCCACGTACCAGTGAACCAGGAGCAGGAGGCCCTGGACGACCACAAGGAACACGATGATCCGGGAGATGGGCATGATTCCAGTCCAAGGTACTAGGTGGGGGCGATCAGGGGAATGACCACCCAGGCAGGCGGCGCGGCTCAGAAATCCAGCAGCAACCCCACGCGCAGATCGTACCGGTGGAACGCGGACCAGCCGCTTTCCGCAAGCAGGCTGGAGCGGTCGCCCAATTTCAGGTCCAGACCCACACCGGCCCGCCAAAGGAAATAGGAGTTCCCGAGGTTCGGGCGCAGGCCCGCACCCGCCTCTCCCGCGACGTAGGGCATGAGGGTGCGCCCGATGGGCAGGCGCACCTGGAGCTTGCCATCGACCATCCCCGTCGGGCGTCCCGAAACACCCTCGTATCCGATTCCGGGTCCGAAAAGGACCATCTGGTCGAACCGGTACAAGGCGTGGACGGACCAGTTGGTGCGCGGCGTCCATTCGCCCTCGGGCACGGCCGTTCCCAACATTCCCTCCAGTGACAGTCCCCCCGAGGTGGCGAATCCCGCCAGACAGAGGAGAATCGGGAAGATCTTCAAATTCCCACCGAGGGATGTTCCGATGTCCAGCGCTCGAACCCGTCTTCGCTGACCGGGATCTGATCCGGCGTCAGTTCCAGGGTCTGGACGATGTCGGCGTGGAACACCTGCCAGGCGCCGACCTCGATCTCGCTCTCCAGCTGTCCCTGTCCCCATCCGGAGTACCCCAGGAAAATCCGGTAGGATCCCGGTTCGGCGCGGTGGAATCGCTTGCCCGGACTCTCTTCCAGGGGATCTTCCTCCATGCGCCAGGTGAAGTTCCAGTGCCCGCCCATGGTCAGGCCGTCCGTGATCCGCTGGGATTCCGGGGCAGGCTCGCCGCTCCAGTCCAGGATCTGGATCTTGTCCTGCTCCACCGGGCCGCCCAAGTGGACCTCGCGCAGGCCGCGCATCTCCGGAGGCAGGCTTTCGAAGACCTCGTCCAGGGGCATGTGCGACACGCGGTTGAGGACGAGTCCGTAGTCGCCATCCTTCTCGTGGGCGCAGAGAAGGATCACGGTCCCCTGGAAATTGGGGTCCTTGAGGACTTCGTGTCGGGCGACCAGGAAGGCGCCCGTTTGCAACCGCGCCAAGGATTCTTCGGGAGAGAAGCTCATCGGAAGGGAAAAGTAACCAAGCGCCGCTGGTGCCCTTCACTTGCAGGAAGCGTCGAACCTTCGCAGCAAGCTGTCCGCCGCCAAGGCGACGTGGTGGGATGTCGAAAGGAGGATCTTTCCGGGCACCACGGCCACGCGCCCGGTCCGGACGGCTGAAAGGTCCAGAAGCGCCTGGGGCAGTGGTTTCATCTTTCCGCCGGCCTCCCACCCGCTGCGCAGGATCCAGTCCGGGGAAAGCTTGACGACATCCTCCACCGATATCGGCTGGGATCCGTGGATCCGCAGTTCCGAAGCGGCGTTTCTCGCTCCAACCAGGGCGAGCAGGTCCCCGATGGTGGTGGAATCTCCCGCGGTGTAGCCCTCCGACCAGTAGAGCACGCGGGGGTGGTCGGGGCAGCGCGATGCACGGACCCGGGCGGCGTCCAAAATGGAATCCATCCAGCGCACCAGACTGTCTCCCTGGGCCGGTTCCCCCAGACGCGCGGAGGCCTGGTGCAGGAAGTCGCGGATCTTGGCGAGGGAATTGGGGTTGTCGAGGATCTCGTAGAGGATCCCGCTGCGACGGATTCCGTCCACGAAGGCCGGGTCGTGGAAGGAACCCAACAGGACCAGATCCGGACGCAGGGAGACGATGCGCTCGAGATCCGCTCCGACCCGCGGCTTTCCGGGGAAAAGTCCGGCGGCCTCGTGGATCCCGGAGTCGTCGGCCAGGGCGGAAACCGCGAGGACCCGCGAGGAATCCACCAGGGCCTGGAGGAGGACGTCGCCGGTGATGGTCACGGAGACGATCCGCTGGGGACGGGTCGCGACGGGGAGGGATCGTCGCAGGCAACCTGTGAGGAGTGCGAGGGAAGCGAAGCAGATGGCGGCGAGGGGCTTCATGGGGTCGTTCCCAGGACATGGACGGCGAGGGCCGAGGTTTCGGAAAGGCACAAGAGGAGTCCGTAGATGTCCCCGGTGATGCCGCCCCCGAGTTTGCGGGCCGCCCAGAACGCCACGGCGAGCTGGCAGAAGAGGATGGAGGCCGCTTCCAGGGGAAAGAGGCAGACAAAGGGGGCCGTGACGAGCACGGCCAACCCCGACCCGGTCGCGGAAAGGCCCGAGCCGGCGAGGCTGGAAGCGTCCACCTCGCGGGCGTAGGGCCAGAGGTGGAGCGGCAGCAGCAGGAATCCGCGCGAGAGGACGGGGATGNCCAGGAAGATCCAGGGCGACGAGGGCATGGAGAGGAGCTGCCAGGTCAGGAGAATCCAGAGAGAACCGACCCCGAAGGCGAAGGAGCCCATGTGGACGTCCTTCAGGATCTCCAGGCGGCGGCCGGGTTCGCGCGGACAGAGCAGCGCGTCGGCGCTGTCCAGAAGGCCGTCGAAATGGAGGAATCCCGTCAAGGCCAAAGGGAGCGCCAGAAGCACGACACCGCGCAGGCCCAAGGGCCAAGCGGTCCGCGAAAGTCCCCAAGCCAACGCCGCCCAAAAAAGACCGATCACCGCCCCCACCGCCGGATACCAGGCGCGGGAGCGGACGAAATCGGCGTGGATCGCCTTGCCCTGCCCAGGCACGGGCAGGATCGTCAGGAAGGAAATGGCGAGCGGAAGCGGGTTCACATTCCGATGTCCGCGAAGGTCTTCATTCCGGACAAGATCTGGCAAGCCGCGCGAAGGACGGGGAAGGCCAGGACGGCTCCCGTCCCCTCGCCCAGCCGGAATCCGAGCTTGAACACAGGCTCCAGGCCCAGGTCCCGCAACTGCCAGGCGTGGCCCGGCTCCTCGGAGAGGTGACCCGCGAAGAGGAAGGTCTTCACGCGGGGATCGATCCTGGCCGCGGCCAAGGCGCCGGAGGTCACCGGGAACCCGTCGCACACCAAGGGGATCCCCCGCGCGGCGCCTTCCAGGTAGACCCCGGCGATGGCGGCGATCTCCAGTCCGCCGAGGTGGGAGAGCACGTCGACGGGATCCGCGTCCTGGAGCGGACCGAGCGTCTGGCGCACGCGCGCCACGGCCAGCGCCACGATCCCGGCCTTGCGCGCACGGGCCGGTTCGTCCAGCCCGGAACCGCGGCCGGTCACGAGATCGGGCTCCAATCCGAGCCAGACCGTGGTGAGCGCCGAAGCAGGCGTGGTGTTCCCGATGCCCATGTCCCCCGCGGCGAGAACTTGGGCGCCCGCATCCAGGGCGCGCCGCGCCGCCTTCCGTCCCAGGTCGATCGCCTCCTGCGCCTGTGCTCGCGTCATGGCCGGTTCGCGGGCGATGTTCCCCGTTCCCGACCGGACCCGCGACCCGACCAGCCGGGGGTGCGTGGGAAGGATCTCGCCCTTGATTCCCGCGTCCACGACCCAGAGGTCCGCCCCCGAGACGAGCGCGATCTGGTTGATGGCCGCGCCCCCTTCCAGGAAGTTGAGGGCTTGGATCCTGGTGATGGAGTCCGGGAAGGCCGCGACGGATTCCGCCACCACCCCGTGGTCCCCGCAGCAGACCACCACGGCGCCCTTCCCGAGACCGGGGTGGTCGGTGCCTTGGATGGCTCCGATCCGGTTTCCGATCGTCTCCAAAAGCCCCAGGGATCCGGGAATCTTGAGCAGTTGGTTCTGGCGCGCTTGGACGAGTTCCAAGCGCTTCGGATCGAGAAGGGGGATCATGGGTTCCTCAGCGGGATGCGGACGCCGGCGATGCAGAGCCAGGCCTCGGTGGATTCGGCGACCAGGCGTTGGTTGGCCCATCCCAGGTGGTCGCGAAATTCCCGGGAGAGCACGTTGTCCGGGACGATCCCCGAACCGACTTCGTTGGTGACCACGATCAGGTCCGCTCCGGATTCCTTCCAGGCGCGGATCAGATCCTCCACCGCGTTCCGGAAGGCCTCCGATCCGTCGCCCAGGAGGTGGTTGGTGGCGAGCATGCCCAGACAATCGAGGACGACCACGGCGTGTGCGGCCCCGCGCAAGGCGCGTGCAACGTCCAACGGCTCCTCCAGCGTCTCCCAGCGCGACGGACGTTCCGCCCGGTGCGCGCGGACGCGGTCCGTCATTTCCTGGTCCAGACAGAGCGAGGTGGCCAGGAAGGTGACGTTGTCTCCTCCCCATTCCCGCCCCATGGCCTGGGCCGCGGAGCTCTTTCCGGAACGGGCGCCGCCCGTCAGGACGCAAAGCCGCCCACGACGCCTGTCGGCAACGGCGGCGGGGATCGATGGATCGACCCAGGAAAGGATGGTCTTCATGTCCAGGTGCTCTTGCACCAGCGTCGCCAATTGGTCGAAAACGCCTTCGAGGGGATCGGGAGCGTTTTCGTTTCCCCCGAAGAGCGCCGCGAGCACCTGCGGATCCTCGAAGACGCCGTGCAGGTAGACGCCCAGGACGTTTCCCCGGTTCCGGAGCCGTCCCTCCGGGGAATCGGGGTCCACGCCCTCCACCGTGCCGGTGCGGATCTCGTATCCGGACAGTTCCCGTCCGGAAATCGCCGACCACCATCCCTGCAGACGCGGTGCGGCCAGGGTCGATTTGCGGACGATCTTTTGTTCGCCGTGCAGGGTGGTGAGTTGCAGAAGTCCCAGCCCCAGCGCATTTCCCTCGCGTCCGGAGGGGTCGGAGATGGTTCCGCCCAAGGCCTGCATTCCCCCGCAAACGCCGAGCACGGGCTTTCCCGAAGCCGCGAATTCCCGCACCGAAACGTCCAGTCCGCGCGCGCGCAGCCACTCGAGGTCGGACGGCACGTGCTTGGATCCAGGCAGGATCAGGAGGTCCAGGTCCTTCAGGTCCCGCGGCACGCGAACCAGGCGCAAACCGACTCCGGGCCAGGACCCCATCCGCCGGAATTCGTCGAAGTTCGAGATGCGCGGCCAGGCCACCACCCCGACCTCGAATCCAGCCCCATCGGAGCACGTGGGAAAATGGTCCAGCGCGACGGCATCCTCGTCGGGAAGATCGTGGGGGATGCGTGGAAGGGTGCCCAGCAGGGGCACGCCGGTGCGCGCGAAAAGATCCGACGGACCGGGCTCCAGGAGCGAGGCGTCTCCGCGGAACTTGTTGAGCACGAATCCGCCGAGGTGCGGACGGAGGTCCGAGGGCAGCAGCGACCAGGTCCCGTAGAGATGGGCGAAGGCTCCTCCGCGGTCGATGTCGGACACCAGGAGGCACCGCGCTCCGGACTCCCGGGCGGTCTCCAGGTTGACGTAGTCCACATCGGCCAGGTTGATCTCGGCCGGACTTCCCGCGCCCTCGATCACGACGATCTCGTTTTCCGCCATCAACTCCCTCAGGCAAGGCTTCGCCTTCTCCCACAACAAGGGGGAACGGCGACGCCAATCCATCCCAGACAATTCCCGGTCCACGTGGCCGAGGACCACCACCTGGCTCGCCGTGTCGCGCTCCGGCTTGAGGAGCACCGGGTTGAACCGGACCTCCGGTTCGCGCCGCGCCGCCTTGGCCTGCAACCACTGGGCCGTCCCCATCTCCCCGCCGCGGGCCACCCGGGCGTTGTTGCTCATGTTCTGGGCCTTGAAGGGCGCGACCTTGAAACCGCGGTCGGAGAACCACCGGCAGAGCGCCGTGGCCAAGAACGACTTTCCCGCGTCGGACGTGCACCCCCAGACCATCAGCGCCTTGGCCGTCATGACAGGATCCGTCGATCCGGCCAGGCGAGCCGCACCAGCTCGGCCTTGTCGGGGAAGCGGTCGGAGTCGCATTGCGACATGAGGCTCCGAATCCACCCGCCGTGCGAGAAGACCAGGTGCTTGCCGGGTGGCAATTCGTCCAGGAACGCCTCGGCTCGGCGCAGCAGGTCCGCCGTGGATTCGCCGTTCGGCGCCTGGAAGTCCGCGAAGGACCGCAGCTTCTCCCGCCACTCTTCCCCCGCCTCCTCGTAGGTCTTGCCTTCCAGGTCCCCGAAGTGGATTTCGCGCAGGCGGATGTCTGTGGGAACATCCGAGAATCCCGCGAGCCTGGCGGTCTCGCGGGTCCTGGTCAGATCGGATCGCCAGATGCCGTCGAAGCGGATTCCTGCCAGGCGGGGTGCCAGTCCTCGCGCCATCGCCTCCCCCGCCGCGGTCAGCGGGGGATCGGACCACCCGGCGTAGCGGCCTTCGGCGTTGAAGGTCGATTCGCCGTGGCGCACCAGCCAGAGTTCGAGGTAGGGGATCAAGGGAGGACCAGGATCGCCCAAGGAGAAAATGTGGTCTTGAATGTATCGAGAGCGGCTCCCGTCGCGGTCATTCGGATCACGGAAGGCGTCGAGGCGCTGGAACTGCCCAGCCAAAGATCGGTACCATCCCAACTGAAGGCACCCACATTGGCAGTTCCCGAAACCTTAGGCCCCGGCGCTCCGGAAGACAAACTCAGGGTTCGCACGGATTCGTCGTAGGTTCCGGTATCCGAGACCCCTACGAAGGCCTCTCCCGACGGGCCGAAAGCGACCATCGAAACATCCCCTCCCAAGTTTCCCTCCGTGACCAAGGTGTTCACCTTTCCCTTGGAAAGATCGACATCCACCACCGCGCCATCCAACACTCCCCAAGAACCCACGCAGGCCACCAGGACCTGGCTTCCACTCCAAGCCGCCGCATAGGCGTTTTTCCAAGGCAGAGAGATTCGATTCCGAATTTGCTTGGTGGATGGGTCGATCAAAAGCACGACAGACGAATCGCCAGGGTCGTTGCCGTTCAGCCGTCCCAGCACCACGGCGAGATCGCCGTTCCATGCATGGACAGCGAACGCCTGGGGCACCTTCTGGCCGTCCTTGGTGTCGGCATAGGCGGACAGGTCGATGGAGTCCACGACCTTCTGGCTCGATGGATCGATGGCCTTCAGGTAGGAGCTGTTGTAGCACGCCACCCACAGTTTTCCAGACAGGCTCGCGACCGCGTAGGGATTCGCGTCGGATCCCAGGTTGACTTCCAGCGTCACCTGCCCGATGTTCCCGCTTTGGTACCCGGTCACGACGCCGATTGTCCGCTGGATCACATACAGGTTTCCCGCGGCGGAATCGAGGACGACATCGCTTGTGGGCCAGTTCGCCACCAGATTCGAGATGGTATCGATCCGGTCCAGGGCAGCGGATCCGCCATTGGAGTAGCTCGTGCCCAACACGAACACCTTCCCGGTGGCGTTGTTGTCGATGGACGTCTTCGAACTGCTGTCGAAGACGCAACCGCACATCAGCGCGATGGCGGGCAGTAGGGCGATGTTCCGATTTCTCATTCGAGGATCTCCTGGTTCTTTGGTGATGGGATTGCCGAGGGATTGGCGGAAGACCGGTGGGCCTCGAAGTCGATGTCCAGCTGCACCTGGTACTGCCTTCCGGAAAGCGGCAGATAGACGAGATCCGGGGTGTGGACGTCGGTGAGGTTTCGCGCCGCCAACTGGACGGAAACCGGTCCCCGATGCCAACGAAACCAGATGCCGTGGATCGTTCTGGCTGGGCGGTATACGTCGGATGTGTTCAGGTCGGATTCCCAGGTCGGTCCTTGGGCGTCCAAGGTGTAGCCCAGCACGCACCCCCACCCAAGCTCCGCCGTGGCCGCCACGGTCCCCTTCCATCGCGGAGTGTATCGAGGCTCGCTCCCGTTCAACGCCGGATTGGGGTCGTCCACCCGCGCCTTCTGCAGGGTGCCGCCCGCGAATCCAGCGAAAGGTCCGAACTTCCCCCAAAGGCGACCATCCAATCCCACCGCCTCGTATCCGGGCTCGTTCCTGTGGATGAAAAGGGGACTCGCTCCCGCTTGTTCGGCTTCGATGGGGTCCTCGTACACCGCATCCCATGCCGAAAGGTTTGCGTGCATCCCCTGTCGGTCCCATCCCGATCCGATTTCGAGGGTCGCCGATCTTTCCGGCTTCAAGGACAGGTTGGGCAGGCCGCTTCCATTGTCGCCCATCCACTCCGAGAAATCCGGAATCCGCTCCTTCCCGGAAGCGGCCATCCACCCGGACCATTCGCCCCATCGGGCCCACGTGCGCGCCTGACCACGCCAAACCTGGTGCCAGATGGCGGTATCCGGGATGGAAGGCGTGCTGTCCAAGGCGGTTGTGAAATCCCGTTCGTCCCGAGCGAAGTCCGTCTGTCCTTCGAGATCGACGCCGTACCGCTCGGACTCCTGTCCCGCCCAGCCCAGCCCAAGGTTGCCCGAGGTTCGATTGCCGTCCGGGGTTTCCGGCTCCCGTTGCACTCCCACCGACTGCCGCTGGCTCCGCTCCCATCGCAAGCCAGCCCAAGCGCGGGGATCGAACCAGCCACCGGATCGTCGGCGCAGCGACCACGACGCATTCGCATCGTCGGAGGTTTCGTCCGAAGCGAGGTCGGCCTGGTAGCCCGAACTTTGGGTGGGGTCCTTCCAATCGGACCATCCTCGCCGCCAGGAACCTTCGAGGATGTCGGACCACCCCCCGGTGTCCACCATCCTCAGCTCCGTCTGCAACGCTTCCCGATCCAGTCTTCCCAAAGGATTCGACTCCAAAGGGGAGGACAATCCCTGGGTCGACGCTTCCCAGCGTAGAGAACCCTCCAAGCTTTCGCTCGGGCGCCACCCGACAAAGGCTCCTTTGCCGGTGAAGTCGTTGTTCGACAGTTTTTTGATTCCGTCGTCGGACGGGTTGTCCGGGGTGTTGTTGTTCGACAAGAAGGGATAGTCGTTTTGCGAGGTTTCCCACCAGGTGGAAACCGCGAGGCGCCCTGAACTGTCGCCCCAGCGTCCCGAAGCGGATCGTTCTCCGAAGGACCCGATTCCGAGGGAACCACCCCAATCGCTCCATCCTCGCCGAGAGACCAGTTCCAATCGAGGCGACGCCCCCGAGCCGTCGTCCCCCGCCTGTAGGACTTCCGCGCGTTGCAGGCCATCCAACGGATAGGGCCCCACATCCACGGTCGACCCGTTCGATCCGCCCAAGGGAACGCCATCCAGGTACACCTCCACCTGCTCGGGAGGGGAACCGTGCAGGGAAAGTGTCGTGTAGCTCCCGAGGCCTCCTGAGGTGAGCACTTGAACCCCGGGGATCCTGGCCAACGCGTCGGAGAGGGTGGAGGCAACGGAGAAATCCTCGCGGGAGAGGACCATTCCTTGGGCAGGATCTCCAACGTTGGCACCCGAAACCTCCCGCGCCTTCAACACAGGCTCCCGCATCTTTCCCGTGTCGCTCGCCGCGGAATTCGTGTCGAGGGTGCCGAGAGCGGTGCCGGTCCCGACAGTGTCCATGGGGCTCTCCTGCGCGAAGAGCCGACCGACGGCGAAGAAAGAAAGGATGAAGGCTGTGCGCATCCCGCCCGTTTCCAGAGGCAGAAGAGAAGAGCCGACACGGCTGTGGCGGCGCTCCGGGCAGGTCTCCTGGCTTGGGGCCCCTTCCGCCGCCTTCCCGGAACGAGTTCCAGTGGCCTATGGCGGAGGGTTCTAGCCCCTCACAGTGGCTGGTCCGCTGCCGACTTTCACGGCATTCCCGGTGGTGATTCTGTCCCACCTGCTTTCGCAGACCCGAGAGCGGGTCGAACGGTAGCTTATCGGGACCTCTTCGTCTAGATTTCTCCTCCTATGGACTTCGCACGCGGCTGCAAGGACGAGCATCCCTCCCAGGTGGACAGAACGGAGCGCGTGACGCGCCAGGAGATCCGCGATCTCTACGATCTTCCCCTTCCCGACCTCCTGTTCCGCGCCCAGGCGGTGCACCGGGAGCACTGGGACCCCTGCGACATCCAGATGTCGACCTTGGTCAGCATCAAGACCGGTGCCTGTCCCGAGGACTGTTCCTACTGCACCCAGTCCAGCCGCTACGAGACGGACACCCAGTACCAACCCTTGATGCAGGTTCCGGATGTCCTGGCCCAGGCCAAGGCCGCCAAGGCCACAGGTTCCACGCGACTTTGCATGGGAGCGGCGTGGCGGGAAGTCAAGGATGGTCCCCAGTTCGATGCGGTGCTGGAGATGGTCCGCGGCGTGAAATCGATGGGGATGGAGGCCTGCGTCACGTTGGGAATGTTGAACGAGTCCCAGGCGCAACGATTGCGCGAAGCCGGCTTGGACTACTACAACCACAACTTGGACACATCCCCGGAAAACTACGGGAACGTCATCACCACGCGCACCTTCCAGGATCGACTGGACACCCTGGACGCCGTGCGCAACGCCGGCGTCCACGTCTGTTCCGGCGGGATCTTGGGGATGGGCGAAAGTCGCGAGGATCGGGTTGGACTCCTCCACGAGCTGGCCAATCTGCCGAAACCCCCGGAATCCGTTCCCATCAACAAGCTGATGCGCATGCCCGGCACTCCTCTGGCCGACGCCGAGCCCATCGACGACATCGAGTTCGTGCGCACCGTCGCGGTCGCGCGCCTCCTGATGCCCATGTCCCGGGTGCGGCTCTCCGCAGGTCGGGTGGAGATGACCTCCTCCACCCAGTTCCTTTGTTTCCTTGCGGGCGCCAACTCCATGTTCACGGGCGAGAAGCTCCTGACGGCGGCCAATCCCGGACAGGACAGGGATCTGGCCATGCTCGCGTCCTTCGGCATGAAGGCGGAAGTGGTGGCGTACTCGGGAGAGCACTGAGCGCACGGCTCGGGAGGAATCGGCAACCTTTTCCTCCGTTTTCGCGACAGATTCAACGTGGTCCGATCTTCGGNCGCGTCCTCCCGGTCGGACCACCTCTGTCTGGAGAATCTTCATGCTTCGAGAGATCCGCATTGCCTCCATCCTGGGCATGTTTTTGGCCGTCGGCGCCCAAGCCGGGGTGGTCAAGGTGCACGGCGCCCTCAAGGTTCAGGGTACGCACATCGTGGACGCCCACGGCAATCCCATCCAACTGGCCGGGATGAGCCTGTACTGGTCGACCTTCGGGGGATCGACCGCGAATTGGGGCGCGAACCAGTTTTTCAACGCCAACGTGGTGGCCACCATGGCCAACGACTGGAAGGCTAGCCTGATACGAGCTCCTGCGGGGGTCATCAGCGGATCAGGTCAAAATGTGTACAACTACCCGTCCACAATGAATTTGGTCAAAACCGTTGTCGATGCCGCAATCGCCAACGACATCTATGTCATCGTCGACTGGCACTTGGAGAACAGCACGCCAGATCTCGCGGATGCCACGAGGTTCTTCACCGAGATGTCGCATACCTACAAGAGCACACCCAACATCATCTGGGAGATCTGGAACGAGCCAAAAAACGTGGCCTGGGCCGACATCAAGTCGTACGCAAACACGATGATTCCGATCATTCGGGATAGCAGCTCCAACCTGATCGTCGTGGGCACGCCGAACTGGTCCCACAACCCCGACCAGGCTGGTGCAGACCCCATCACCATCGACAACAATGTCGCCTATACCCTCCATTTCTACGCCGATCAGAACGACCCAACAGGGAGCGTGGATGCGGATAACAACACAGAGATGGCGGCGGCGAACACCGCGATCCAGAAGGTCCCGCTTTTCATCACGGAATGGGGGACGGTGAACAATAGCGGAGCTGGAAACGTCAACACGTCCTGGTCGGACAGGTGGTTGGCTTGGGCCCAATCCAATGGGGTCAGCTGGGCAAATTGGTCGCTCAGCAACATAAACGAAGCAGCCTCCGCTCTGATTCCGTCGGCGGGTTCCAATGGTGGCTGGAGCGCTGGACAGCTCTCCGCCTCCGGCACCTACGTCAAGGCCAAGATCCAGGAGGTGGGGGCCGCGATCTCCCCCAGTTCCCCCGGTGGGGACAGCACCAATCCTCCCCCTGCGGACACTTCCGACACCTTGGTGATCCCCGGGCACATCGAAGCGGAGAGCTACACGAATCTCTCCACCGAGGGAATCAAGTCCGAAACGGTCGGCGGGATCACGGACCTGGGGTACACCTCGAACGGGTCGTGGGCGGAATATCTCGCGAGAGTCACCCAATCCGGCACCTTTACACTTGCCGCACGGGTGGCTTCGGACGCTTCCGGTACCCTGACGTTCAAATGGAACGGGGCCACCCTGGGATCCATGCAGGTGGCCAGCACGGGAGGGTGGAGTACGTGGCAGACGCAGAGTCTTCCCGTCCAGCTCAATTCCGCCGGAGTCGGCACTCTGCGTCTGGAGTGGAGCGGTTCGGGTTCGAGTCTCGTGAATCTCGATTGGATGCAGTTCAATGCCAGCGACGCCGGTCTGGCCGGCGAGAACGCGGCGAGAGGGTTCTCCCTCCGCCCGACGGACCGGGGCCTTTCGGTTTCATTGCCCACCGGTGCCAGGGAGGTCCAGGTGACCGATCTTCGGGGAAGAACCCTGGCTCACCGCTCCGTCGTCGGCCTGAGCCAAGTCCAGATCGGAATCGGGGGTCGGGGACTGGTCCTGGTGAGGGTGACCGGGGTCGCCGGCGAAGCCGTGCTGCCCGTCCTGCTCCCGAACTGAGGAGATCCGTCGGGGAGTACCTTTCCAGCGTGGAAACCAGCTGGGATCGGTGGTCCGCGGCCTGGACAGCGAGGTCGGCGGAGCTCGAGGCGCAGGGGGTGTTCCGTACGCTGGGCGACCACCCCGAATCCCGCTTCGGGCACAACGACTACCTGGGACTTCGCTGCGACCCGAGAATCCACGATGGCTTGATCGAGGCCCTGCACGGGGGACTGCCGAGCACATCGTCGGGATCTCGACTGCTTTCTGGTAACCTGGAACTGTTCAGGAATTTCGAACAGCGGTTTGCACAGCGGGCGGGGATGCCCCAAGGTTTGATTTTCGCCTCCGCATCGGAAGCCAACCGTGCAGCCATCTGTGCATTGGTCGACCGGCGCGGAGTGGTGGTCCACGATGCCCTCGCCCATGCCTCCCTCATCGACGGGATCGTGCACAGTGGTGCACAGCGGAGACGGTTCCGCCACAACGATCCGGAAGATCTTCGCGCACAGTTGAAATCGGCCATGGGAAAGCTTCGGCTGGTGGTCACCGAATCTGTCTTCTCCATGGACGGAGATGTGGCTCCCCTCAAGGACCTCCTTCAAGTGTGCAAGGAAGAGGATGCCTTGCTGCTGGTGGACGAGGCCCACGCGGTCGGATTGTTCGGTCCCCATAAAACAGGTTTGTGCGAATCCATCCCCAAAACCTCGAATCTGGTGGCAACCACCCACGGATTTGGAAAGGGTTTGGCTTCCGCCGGAGGGATCTTGTGCGCACCCGTGGCTTTGGTTGAATCCATTGTGAACACTTCGCGTCCATTCATCTTCACCACGGCACCATCCCCCCTCGCCATCTGGGTGGCCGATAGAGCTTGGGAAATCGCCCAATCCGACGCCCCAAGACAAGCCCATCTCATTCAACTGTGCAAGGCATTTGCACAGGGCTTGAATGCAGTGGGTTGGGGCCTTTCGGAGCGATCCGTCCAAACACCCATATTCCCATTGCTGGCCGGTGGGTTGGGGCCTGCACAGCGACTTTCCGCCGACCTTTCCCTTCGCGGCATCCATTTGCGGCCCATCCGATCCCCGACCGTGCCACCGGGGTCGGAACGGCTCCGGGCCACCATCACCGCCGATCTCGCGGATGCAGACATCACCGAATTCCTGGAAATTTTGCATGAACTCCACCCATCCCCTGCTGCGTGACCCCTTCCCCCGTTCGGTCTTCGTGACCGGAACGGGGACGGACATCGGGAAAACACTGTTCAGTGCGGTCCTTTGCGCCCTATGGGAAGCCGATTACTGGAAGCCCGTCCAGACCGGAACCGTTTCGGATGCGCTGGAAATCCTTCGCCTGTCTCCCGGGACTCCGATCCACCTTTCCACATACCAGTTTGCCGAACCCGCCTCCCCCCATTGGGCTGCACAGTTGGAACAGGAGCGCATCGAGCTTCCCGTCCTCGTGGAAAACCGGCCCGAAGGCTATTTCACGGTCGTCGAGGGTGCGGGAGGTGCCCTGGTCCCCCTGAACGACCGGGAAGACATGATCGACCTGGCCCTGGCCTTGGATCTGCCCATCGTCGTGGTCGCCACGACTGGCTTGGGGACATTGCACCATGCTTTGGCGACTGTGCAAGCCATTCGGACCAGAGGGGCTTCGATTGCCGGAGTTCTCCTGAACGGCCCTGCCCACGGGGAGAACAGCAGACAGATCCGAGATCGTGGCCGGGTCGAAATTCTGGGGAGAATTCCAGAGTTGTATCCCACCGATGCACAGTCCGTCGCCGAG
>JGI12269J14319_10001163_pt1 | contig 26259 bp, 27 predicted proteins | sample PeaSoiSIISIP2007_FD_14319 | JGI IMG/M metagenome (IMG submission 14319)
CGGCCTGCCGCTCGTCGTGCGGGCAGGCCCCGCCGAGGGTGTGTCCGTGATGCTGATGATCCTCGCCGTCGCTTCCGGCGCGCTTGCGCTGGGCATCCTGAAGAAGAGCCAGCCAGCGGACCTCCTCAGATGATCACCACCGGCTCCCCCCGCGCGCTTGCCGCCAAGGGCCTCACCAAGCGGTTCCGCTCCGGCCGTGGCTTCGTCGAGGTGCTGCGCGGCGTCGATTTCGAGGCGATGCACGGCGAGGTGACGATGGTCATGGGACCGTCGGGCTCGGGCAAGTCGACCCTCATCGCCACCCTGTCCGGCCTGATGAAGCCAGACGGCGGCCAGGTGATGGCGCTGGGTGAGGACCTCTGGAGCCGGCGACCGGGCAAGATCGACCGCTTCCGCCTCGATCACTGCGGTTTCGTGTTCCAGGGCTTCAACCTGTTCCCGGCGCTGACCGCGCTGCAGCAGGTGACCACGGTGTTGAAATACAAGGGCGTGCCCAAGCGGACGGCGCGCGCCATGGCCGAGGAGGCGCTGATCGAGGTGGGCCTCGACAAGCGCATGCACCAACGGCCGGATGCGCTCTCGGGTGGCGAGAAGCAGCGGGTGGCGATCGCGCGTGCGCTCGCCAAACGGCCAACGCTGTTGTTCGCCGACGAGCCCACCTCCTCGCTCGACGGCGAGAACGGCCAGATCGTCACCCGGCTGCTCCGCCGCGCGGCCAAGGAACACGGGGCGGCGGTGATCTGCGTCACCCACGACCCCCGCCTGGAGGCATTCGCCGATCGCATCGTCCATCTTGAGGACGGCCGCATCCTCGACCGCGCACCCCCGCCGCCGTCGGCCCCGGTCGCCCGGGAGCTTGTTGGAGCGTAACCCATGCCCGCCCTTCTTCGCCGACCCGTCTTCTGGCTCTCCACGCTCAGCATCGTCGCCGCGGCCGCACTCGCCGGCGTCATGTGGTCGGGATCGAAGACGCACAGCTTTGGGAGCACCGCCCAGGCGGCGACGCCCACGGCCCCCTATGTGGCGGTGGCGGACGGCAAGGCCGACGTCGAAGGGGGCGTGATCACGGTGGCGGCGCGCACCGCCGGCATCGTCTCGGCCGTTTACGCGAACGAAGGTGATGTGGTCACCAAGGGCCAGGTCCTCGCCCGGCAGGAGGACGACGCCCAGCGCCTGGCGGTGCAGACTGCCGAGGCCAATCTGCTGCAGACCAGGGCGCAGATCGGCCAGACCGATGTGCAGCTGAGCACGGCTGAGCGGGAGTACGCGCGGGTCGAGCCGTTGGCGGCCTCGAAGATCGTCTCCGGCCAACAGGTCGACCAGGACCATGACGCAATCGAGACGGCCGATGCGAACCTCGCTGTCGAGCGCGCGGCCGTCGCGCAGGCCGCGGCCAAAGTGGCGGAGGCGCGCTTCGCGCTCGAGCAGACGATCGTTCGGGCCCCGGCCGACGGGCGGATCGTCCGCCGCTACGCCAACCCGGGCTATGGCGCCTCGACCCTGAACGTCACGCCGATGTTCGACCTCGAGCCCGACGCCCAGAAGATCGTGCGCGCCGAGGTGGCCGAAAGTGGCGTGCCGAACGTCTTCGTCGGCCAGTCGGTGCGCATGTCGCCCGAGGACGATCCGTCAAAGGTGTACGTCGGCCGGGTGATCCGTCGCGCCTACGAGTACGGCGCGCGCAAGCTGCAGTCGGACGATCCTGCCGAGCGCACCGACGAGCGCGTGGTCGAGGTGGTGGTGAGCGCCGACGCCGCCGCCTTCCTCATCGGCCAGCGCGTTCTGGTGAAGTTCATGCGCGGGTAAGCGGGCAGGGGTTGAGGTTGGGTGAGCCTACGGCGGCGCTACCGCGTCCCTTCTCCCCTCGCGGGAGAAGGGCGCCAGTCGGCTGGTTCTGGCGCCCGGCCGACACCTGCGTCACAAGCCTCTCACCGCTATAAGCGGCCCGAAAGGGGGCTGCATGACGACGGCCGACGATCGACCCGCCGCCGCTGGAAACCCGCTCGAGGTGCTGGCGGCGTTCTTCAAGCTCGGCGTCTCGGCATTCGGCGGGCCGATCGCCCACTTGGGATACTTCCGCGCGGAGTTCGTCCACCGCCGCCGGTGGCTGGACGAGGCGACTTATGCCGAGTTGGTCGCGCTCTGCCAGTTTCTGCCGGGCCCAGCCTCAAGCCAGGTCGGGTTCGCGATCGGGCTGGAACGCGCAGGACCCTTGGGCGCGCTGGCGGCCTGGACGGGGTTCACCACCCCCTCGGCGGTCCTGATGATCGCCTTCGCCTATGGCGCGGCGCTGATGAGCGGCCGTCTCGCGGTGGGCGCCATCCATGGCCTGAAGCTGGTTGCGGTCGCCGTCGTCGCCCAGGCCGTTTTCGGCATGGCCCGGATCCTGACGCCGGACGCGCGCCGGGCCGCGATCGCGCTTGTGGCCATCGTCGTGATCACCTTTGCCTGGCCGGCCGCGGCGCAGGTTCTCGCGATCGGGCTCGGATCACTCGCGGGATTGCTCGTCTGTCGCGAGCGTGTGGAGACGCCGCGCTCGACGCATGTCTTCAAGGTGTCGCGAGGCGCAGGCTTCGTCGCGCTGGCGGCGTTCCTCGTGCTCCTCGTTGGCGGCCCCGTCCTCGCGGCGTTGACCAGGAACGACACCGTTGCCCGCTTCGACGCCTTCTACCGCTCGGGCGCGCTGGTGTTCGGCGGCGGGCACGTGGTGCTGCCGCTCCTGAAGCAGGCGGTCGTCGATCCGGGGTGGATCAGCCAGGACAGGTTCCTGGCCGGGTACGGCGCGGCGCAGGCGCTTCCCGGCCCGCTCTTCACCTTCGGCGCCTACCTGGGCGCGGCCATGCCGACCCCGCCGAATGGCGTCGCCGGTGGCGTGTTCGGGCTGGTGGCGATCTTCCTCCCCGGCCTGCTCGCGCTGGTCGCCGCCCTGCCGTTCTGGGGATTTCTGCGCACGCGGCCGAGCGCCCAGGCCGCCATGCGCGGCGCCAACGCGGCGGTCGTGGGCATCCTGGGCGCGGCCCTCTACAACCCGCTTTGGACGAGCACGGTCTTAAGCCCGGTCGACTTCGCGACCGCGCTAGCCGGATTCGTCCTGCTCACGGCCTTCCGCGCCCCGCCCATCGTCGTTGTCGCGCTGGGCGTCGCAGCGGGCGTCGCCCGCGGGCTCCTATAGTCAGGACGCGTCGTGAGCCAGGATGTCCTTCCGCTTCTCCAGGTACTCCTCGCGGGGGATCTCGCCGCGGGCGTAGCGCTGCTCGAGGATGTCGAGGCCATTTGAGCGGAACGGCGGGCGGGCGCGCCCCTGGGGGCCGGAGACACGCGTGATCGCCCAGATCACGAAGACGATCAGGATCACCCAGAACAGGCCCCTGAACAGCAGCCAGAAGACCCAAAAACCGATTCCAAGACCCAGCATGGGATGCCACCACATCGCTTGAAGCTCCGCGCGGCAGTGTAGCACGCCAGCCGCGTTCGCACTCAGCGCGGCGCGTGGTCCATGAGCTGGATCAGCTCGGCCGCCTTGCGTCGCTGCTCGGCCTGGTCGCCGCTCACGATCGCCGACTCGATGCAATGGTCGAGGTGACCCTTCAGGAGCTCGCTCTCGACCTTGGCCAGCGCCGCGCGCACCGCGCGGAGCTGCGTCATGACGTCGATGCAGTAGCGGTCCTCTTCGACCATGCGCGCCACGCCGCGCACCTGGCCCTCGATGCGCCTGAGCCGATTGAGCAGCTTCGGCCTGTTGTCCTGACTCAATGCGTCCTCCTGCGGTCCGCGGGACATATACCCCTATGGCGTATCCGACAAATACCATTTAGGGGTATCCAAAGTGAACGACGGCCCAGCGCCCCCCGCGATCTACACGTGTCCGATGCATCCCGAGGTGCGCAAGGACGGCCCTGGCGCGTGCCCGATTTGCGGCATGGCGCTCGAGCCGGCCGCGATCACCGCCGATCCGGGCCACAACCCCGAGCTGGCCGATATGACCCGCCGGTTCTGGATCGGCCTGGTCCTCGCCGTCCCTGTGTTCGTGCTCGAAATGGGCGGAAATTTGCCCGGTGTCATGCGCTTCATCAGCTCGACGACGAGCGACTGGATCCAGTTCGCGCTGGCCACCCCGGTGGTGCTCTGGGCGGGATGGCCGTTCTTCGAGCGCGGGTGGACCTCGATCGTCTCGCGACGCCTCAACATGTTCACCCTCATCGCCATGGGCGTCGGGGTCGCCTGGACCTACAGCGTCGTGGGCGTGCTCGCGCCGGGCCTCTTCCCGCCGGCGTTCCGCGACGCTGAAGGCGCTGTCCCCGTCTATTTCGAGGCCGCCGCCGTCATCACCGTGCTGGTCCTGCTGGGCCAGGTGCTGGAGCTGAAGGCCCGGGAGCGCACGAGCGGGGCGATCAAGGCGCTTCTGAACCTCGCCCCAAAGACCGCGCGCCGAATCCGCGAGGATGGCGCCGACGAGGAAGTCACCCTCGACCTGATCCACGTCGGCGATCACCTGCGCGTGCGCCCCGGCGAGAAGATCCCCGTCGACGGAGAAGTCCTGGAGGGCCGCGTCTCGATCGATGAATCCCTGGTTACAGGGGAATCGATGCCGGTCACGAAAGAGGCAGGCGACCAGGTCATCGGAGGATCGATCAACAAGACCGGCTCCTTCGTCATGCGCGCCGAAAGGGTGGGCGCAGACACCCTGCTTGCCCGCATCGTGCAGATGGTGGCCGAAGCTCAGAGGAGCCGGGCGCCGATCCAGCGCGTGGCGGACCAGGTTTCCGCGTGGTTCGTGCCGGCAGTCATTGGCGCAGCCGTGCTCGCGGCCATCGAGTGGGCGACGTTCGGCCCCGACCCACGGATGGCCTATGCGCTCGTCGCGGCCGTCTCGGTGCTGATCATCGCCTGTCCCTGCGCGCTGGGCCTCGCGACCCCCATGTCCATCATGGTCGGCGTGGGCCGGGGCGCGCAGATCGGCGTCCTGATCAAGAACGCTGAAGCCCTGGAGCGGCTCGAGAAGATCGACACCCTGGTGTTCGACAAGACCGGCACCCTGACGGAGGGCCGGCCGGCGGTCACCGCGATCAAGACCGCGCCCGGCGTCAACGAAGGGGAGGTGCTGCGCCTGGCCGCCAGTCTCGAGCGCGGGAGCGAACATCCGCTGGCCGACGCGATCCTGCGCGCCGCCAAGGACCGCAGCCTGACTCTGTCCGAGGCGACGGACTTCGACTCCCCGGTTGGCCGAGGCGTGCTCGGCGTGGTCGACGGCAAGCGCGTCGTTCTTGGCGGGCCGCCACTGATGGCCGAGCAAGGGATCGAAACAGGCTCGCTCGCCGCGGACGCAGACGCCATGCGCAAAGACGGCGCGACGGCCATCTTCGTCGCGGTGGAAGGAAAGTTGGCCGGCCTCTTCGCCATCGCCGACCCGATCAAGGCGTCCACCGCCGACGCAGTCCGCGCCTTGCGAGGCGAAGGCGTTCGCGTTGTCATGATGACGGGCGACAACCGCACGACCGCCGTCGCCGTCGCCGCACGTCTCGGTATCAGCCAGGTCGAGGCGGAGGTCCTGCCCGAGGAAAAGGCCAAGGTGGTGCAGGCGCTGCGCGCCGAGGGCCGCGTCGTCGCCATGGCCGGCGACGGGGTCAACGACGCGCCGGCGCTTGCGGCCGCCGAGGTGGGCGTGGCCATGGGCCCTGGCGCGGACGTTGCGATCGAGAGCGCTGGCGTGACGCTGCTGAAGGGCGATCTCGAGGGGCTCGTGCGTGCGCGGAAGCTGTCACGGGCCGTGATGCGCAACATCCGCCAGAACCTGGTCTTCGCATTCGTCTACAACGCCGCCGGCGTCCCGATCGCGGCCGGCGCGCTCTACCCGGCGTTCAAGCTGCTGCTCTCGCCGGAGGTCGCGGCCGCCGCGATGGCGCTCTCGTCGGTCAGCGTCATCGCCAACGCGCTCCGACTGCGCTCGCTGAAGCTCTAGCCGCGTCCTCGGCTTGACGGCCGCATGCGCGGCGCTCAGAAGCTCGCGCCGTTCTAGGCGAGACAGAGGAAGAACGGCCATGGCGGACATCCGCTTCGACGGCAAGGTGGCGATCGTGACCGGCGCGGGCGGGGGTCTCGGTCGCCAGCACGCGCTGGAGCTCGCGCGGCGCGGGGCCAAGGTGGTGGTCAACGACCTCGGCGGCGCGGTCGACGGATCCGGCGGTTCGTCGGAAGCGGCCAAGGCGGTCGTGGCCGAGATCAAGGGCGCGGGCGGCGAGGCGATCGCCGACGGCGCCTCGGTCACCGACGATGCGGGCGTGGCCGGCATGGTCAAGGCGGCGATGGACGCGTGGGGTCGCGTCGACATCCTGATCGCCAATGCCGGCGTGCTGCGCGACAAGTCCTTCTCGAAGATGGAGATCGCCGACTTCGAGTTCGTGGTGGGCGTGCACCTGATGGGCACGGTCAAGCCGGCCAAGGCGGTCTGGGAGATCATGCGCGAGCAGAACTACGGGCGGATCGTGGTCACCACCTCCTCGACCGGGCTCTACGGAAACTTCGGCCAGACCAACTACGGCGCGGCCAAGCTCAGCCTCGTCGGCTTCATGAACAGCCTCAAGATCGAGGGCCAGAAGAACAACATTCACGTCAACGCCATCGCGCCGGTGGCCGCGACACGGATGACCGAGAACATCATCCCGCCGCCCATGGCCGAGCGGCTGAAGCCCGACTATGTGACGCCGGGCGTCGTCTACCTCTGCTCCGAGGAAGCGCCGACGGGCGCGATCCTCGCCGCCGGCGCCGGCGTCTTCGCGCTCGCCCGCATCTACGAGACCGAAGGCGTCTATCTCGGCGAGGGCGGGCTCTCGGCCGAAGAGGTGCGCGACAACTGGACGCAGATCGCCGCCGAGGCGGGCCAGCAAGCCTACTTCAACGGCGGCGAGCAGACGGCGAAGTTTATGCGGCGGATGAGCCAGACGGCGTGATCGAGTTGCGTTCGTCGCGGAGTCGCTCCACTCTGAGTGTCAAAGATTGATATAGGAGCCCGCATGGGAACCAACGTTCACCTGACGCCGGAGCTTGAGCGGTTCGCGAAGGAATGCGTAGCCGAGGGGCGCTACAACAACGTCAGCGAGGTCGTCCGCTCCGGTTTGCGGCTGTTGCAGGACGCCGAGGAGCGCAAGCGCAAGTTCATGGCGATGATCCATGAGGTCGAGGCCGAGGTCGAGGCCGGGGGTTGGGTATCGGCTGATGACGCACTGGCCGAGCTGGACCCTATCATCGAAGGGGCTGAGCCGAAGCGAGGGGCGCGGAAATAGCGCCGCGCGCTAACCTATCCGATCGCGCACTCGCCGATGTATCTGAGGCAGCACGCTGGATTGGGCGCGACAGCCCTGCATCTGCGCGGCCCCTAAGGCGGTCTGTGGCCGGCCTCACCCGGCGGCTCGGCGACTTTCCACTTGCGGGCGCAGTCCACCCGGAACTCGCTCCAGAGCGCTACCGCTTCGCCGGGGTGAACGGCTTCCCATACATCGCCGTGTACGACGCCAGCCAGGGACCGCCGATCATTCTTCGGATTCTGCATGGCGCTCGGGACTTGCCCGAGATCTTGCGGGACCTCTAGCCGCGCCGCGGCAAACTTATCGCTGCTCACAAAGCCCTTGCGCGGCGGCCGAGGGCGGGCTTCCCTGCCGGCACGCGCCCACAAGAAGGCGCAGCTCCGAAAACCCTCGCCCAGGACCCTCGCGTGACATCGACGTCCCCCGCCCAACCGCATCAGCGGCTCTCGCTTCTCCAACTGATCGCCTTCAGCCTGCCGGGCCTCGCGCCGGGCGCGCTCGCGATCGGGCTGGGCGTCTTTCTGCCGCGCTACTACGCCGGCCACTTCGGCCTGGCGCTGGCGGCCGTCGGCGGAACGTTCGGACTGATCCGCATCCTCGATACCTTCGTCGATCCGGTGCTCGGGCTGGTGATGGACCGCACGTGCACGCCCATCGGACGCTACAGGCCGTGGCTGATCGCCGGCGCCCCGATCCTGATGCTGGCGGTCTTCATGCTGTTCGAACCGGTCAGCAAGGTCTCACTCGTCTACCTGTTCGCCTGGCTGTTGGTCTATTACATCGGCACCTCGGTTCTAGGCCTCTCCCACTCGGCCTGGGCTTCGGTGATCGCGGCCAAGTACCACGAGCGCTCGCGCGTCTTCGGCGTGATGCAGGTGGTCGGCATCCTGGGGGCGACGGTCGTGCTGATCCTGCCCTCGGTGCTCGAGGGCCGGCGTGGCGTGGCTCCCGGCGGGGCCGTGCCGCTGATGGGCTGGTTCATCATCATCGCCGCGCCGGTCGGGGTCCTGCTGGCGCTGCTCCGGACGCCCGAGCGGATCACCGCCGAAGATCACTCCGAGCGCGTCCCGCTGATGGACTACGTCAAGATGGTGCTTCGGCCAGACATGCGCCGCATCATCATCGCCGACTTCTGCCTGGCGCTCGGGCCCGGGTGGATGGGCGCGATCTACCTCTTCTACTTCCACGATGCGCGCGGCTTCACGATCGCGCAGGCCAGCATCCAGCTGCTCATCTACGTCGCCGCCGGCGTCTTTGGCGCTGGCGTGCTCTCCCGTATCGCCATGCGGTTCGGCAAGCACCGCACGCTGATGGCGACAGCGACCGGATATTCGCTCGGGCTGATCTCTTTGACCTTCATGCCCAAGGGCCAGATGCTGCCNGTGGCGATCTTCATGTTCATCATGGGCTTCCTGGCCACCAGCTTCGCGCTCTTGGACCGGGCCATGGTGGCCGACGTGGCCGACGCGGTGCGCCTCGACCAGGGCAAGAACCGCGCGGGCCTGCTCTATTCGATGATCACCATGACGCAGAAGATCGCCGGCGCGCTCTCCATCACGCTGTCCTTCACCGTTCTCGGCGCGATCGGCTATCAGGCCAAGGAGGGCGCGGTGAACACGCCCGCCGCGATCCACGGCCTGGAGCTCGTCTACCTGATCGGGCCGGTCGTGTTCGTGATGCTCGGAGGCGCCTGCTACATCGGCTACAAGTTGAACGACAGCCGCCACGCCGAGATTCGCGCGGCCCTCGACGAGCGGGACGGGCTGGCCCTCGAAGCGCCGGTCATCGACTCGATTTCCGGCAGCCAAGCCGAGCACGAGCGCTTCGCCGCCGCGGAGTGACACCGTCGCGCGCGGAAACTCCGCGCGTGCAGGGCGGAAAATCCTGTGATTTACTCGGCGTCACAAGAGCGCTTCAAGCGCCTTAACTTAAGTCATTGGGAGACGCCCGCGTGTCATTGAACGCAGCCACCGCCGCCCCGGCGGCCGAGCACAGAGTTCCCCTCTACAACGTCTTCACATACGGCGCGCTGGGTGTGCCGCTCGCCGGGATGGCCGTGATCCTCGGCGTCTATCTGCCGCGCCACTACGTCAGCCTGGGCGTCGGTTTCATCGCCGTCTCGGGCGCGATCTTCGTGGTGCGCGTGATCGACATCCTGTTCGATCCATTCGTCGCTCTGTTCATGGACCGAACGAAGACGCCCATCGGCCGCTACCGGCCCTGGATCGTCGTCGGTGCGCCAATCATCCTGCTCGGGGTCTACAAACTTCTGATGCCGACGGGGCCAGTCAGCTCCGGCTACCTCATTCTCTGGCTCGTGGTGACAGCCGCCGGCACTTCGATGCTCACGCTTGGCTCGGCCGCGTGGGGCGCAGTCCTGGCCAAGGGCTACAACGACCGTTCGCGCGTGTACGCATGGACGTCGTCGATGGCTGTGGTCGGCTCGATTGCGATCCTGCTGCTGCCGCTGTTCACGCACGGCAAGATCACGCCCGGCCTGAAGGCCAGCATGCCGGCGATCGGCCTCATCCTGATCATCGCCCTCCCGATCGCGCTGCTGATCACGGCCACGCTGACGCCCGAGCACGTGCAGCCCATTCCGCAGCGGCCGAAGTTCAAGCTTTCGGACTACTGGCTCGCGCTCAAGAAGCCATCGATGCTCCGCCTGATCCTGGCCGACCTCGCGCTGACGCTCGGGCCAGGCACGACGGGGCCGCTCTACGTCTACTATTTCCACGACGCCAAAGGGTTCAGTATCGCGGCGGTGAGCTTTTTGCTGATCTCCTACATCGGCGCGGCCATCGTGGGCGCGGTGTTCTGGGGCCGTCTCGCCCAGCGGTTCGGCAAGCACCGGACCGTGCAGATCGCCTGCGTCGCCTACTCGATCACCCAGGCGACGCTGATGGCGCTTCCGCGCATGGGGCCGCACTACACCTTCGGGCAGACGATCCCGACAATCATCGGCATGTTCTCGGTGGGCTTCTGCGCCAGCGCCTTCCTGCTCTTGGTGCGGGCGATGATCGCCGACGTGGCCGACGAGGTCAGGCTCGAGCAGAAGCAGGACCTGACCAGCCTCCTGTTCTCGATGGTGACGACCACGACCAAGATCGGCGGCAGCATCACGGTGGCCGTTGTCTTCCCGATCCTGGCGCTCGTGCACTACAACGGCGCGGAGGGGGCGGTGAACACGCCCTCGGCCATCTTCGGCCTTGAGATGTGCTACCTGTTCGCTCCGGTGATCCTTGTGTGGTTCGGCGGCGCGATGTTCTTCGGCTACAAGCTGGATTCCAAGCGACACGCCGAGATCCGCGCGCAGCTCGACTTCGCCGCCTCAGAGGAAGCGCTGATCGGCGGGCCTATCGAGGAGCCGCCGGCCGCCGCAGCGGAATAGCGTCAGTCCTCGAACAGGATCCGCGGCGCGGGTTTCAAGTTCCCATGCTCGAGGCCGTCGAGCACGGCTTCCGCCGCTGCGATCAACGCGCGTGCGGCGGGGCTGTCGCCGCCCATGGTGACGAGCGGGCGCCCGTCGTCGCAAGCCTCGCGGAGCGCCACCTCGATCGGGATCTCGCCGAGGAACGGCGCGCCGAGTTCCTCGGCGGTCGACTTCGCGCCGCCGCGACCGAAGATGGGGATCGGCTCGCCGGTCGCCGGATCGGGGAAGAAGGCCATGTTCTCGATCACGCCCAGGATCGGCACGTGGGTCTTTTCGAACATCGCAACGCCCCTGCGCACGTCGATCAGCGCCACGGGCTGCGGGGTGGACACGATGACCGCGCCCGAGAGCGCGACCCGCTGGGCCAACGTCAGCTGCACGTCGCCGGTGCCGGGCGGCATGTCGATGACCAAAACGTCGAGCGGCTCGGCCTCGCTGGCCCAGGCGACATCGTTCAGGAGCTGGTTCAACGCCGAAGAAGCGATCGGGCCTCGCCAGATCATCGGCGAGGCCTCGTCGACCAGAAAGCCGATCGACATCACCTTCATGCCCCAGGCCGTGAGGGGGTTCAGCTTGCGGTCGGCGGTCATCTCCGGCTCGGCGTCTAAGCCCGTCATGCGCGGGATCGACGGCCCATAGACGTCGGCGTCGAGCAACCCCACCCGGCGGCCGAGCATGGCCATGGCGGCGGCGAGGTTCAGCGCCACCGTCGACTTGCCGACCCCGCCCTTGGCGCTGGCCACCGCGATGACGTGGCGAACGTGCGCCGGCTTCAGCGCCGCCGGAGCGCGCCCGGCCGGCGGGCGAAGCTGCGCCGGCGGCTCGGGCCGGTCGCCGCGGCGCACGCGGACGATGCCCGGGTCCGGCGGCCGCTGCGCTGGATCGGCGGCCGCGGTCAGCACGACCTGCGCCTTCTCGACGCCCGCCGCCTTGCGCAGCACCGCTTCGGCCGCCTCGCGGACAGGTTCGTAGAGAGCGGCGTCGGCGGCGTCGATCTCGATCATGAAACCCGCGCGGTCGGAGCGGAGAACGAGCGCGGTCACCAGCCCGGCGTCGCTCAGGCCGTTGCCGGACTTCGGATCGCGGACTTCGTTCAGGGCGGCCAGCACGCCGGCGCGGGATATCGGTGTTTCCTCGCCCATGCTCTCTTCGTCTTGCGGTCCAGCCCGCCCGGGTCTCATATCCGAGTCCGGGCTCGCGTTTACAAGCCTCCAGCCATTGGGAGCCAACCCATGCCCTGGACTGACAGCGCCGCGGCCAACGCCAAACCAGGCCAGAAGCCGACGAGGGAATGGGGGCCTTGGGGCGCCGTCGAGCCAGTCGACGCCGCGCCGCCCGTCCCCGCCTCGCCCTTCGATCCCCTGGTGGCGGCTTGGCGACGCCTGTTCAACCGCCGCGCCGGCTAGCCGAGGCCACGCAGGAGAGCAGCGCATGTACAACACCGGCCAACGCGAGTTGCAGGACCGGTTCGCGAGCCGCGCGCTCGCCGATCGGCTGGTTGAGAAGACGCGGCGCGACCGCTTCAGCGACGCCGACAAGGCGTTCGTCGAACAGAGCCCCTTTTTCTTCCTCGCCACTGCCGACGCCGAGGGACGGCCGGACTGTTCGTTCAAAGGCGGGCTGCCGGGCTTTGTCCGCATCGCCGCCCTCGACCTGCTCATCTTCCCTGACTATGACGGCAACGGCATGTTCCGCAGCCTGGGCAACATCCGGGTCAACCCCAACGTCGGCCTGTTGTTCATCCGCATCGGCGACAAGCCGGGCCGGTTGCGCATCAACGGGACCGCCGAGATCGCGTTCGAGGACGAGCGGCTGGACGGATTCCCCGGCGGCCAGATGCTGGTGAAGGTGACGCCCGCCGACATCTTCCCCAACTGCCCGCGCTACATCCCCGAGCTCGAGATGAAGGCGCCGTCGATCTACGCCCCACGCGTCGGCGAAGCGCCGGTCGAACCGGCCTGGAAAGGCTTCGACGACTTCAAGGACGTCGTCCCGCCGCGGCGGCGGTAGCAGGGCAAGGCGCCTCTTCTAAACGAAGAGGGCGCAGAGAGGCGCGGGGATGCGGCGCGACGGCCGCAGAATTTGGGATCGGGCTCCCAGAATTAATGCCCTGGAACCCGTGGTCCCGGTCTGCCAGTTTGAAGCCGAAGACCAGCGCGAGAGGCATGCGCATGACCCCGCTTGATGTCGCCGGCACCGACACCTCCGATGTGAAAGGCGGCCCGTCCGGCTGGATCCCGCCGCTCCAGCTCACGCACGGCCAACCGCCGCCGATCGCGGCGAACGGCGGCGTCTCCTACGTCTCGCGCGAGCGCGACGGCGACGCCGGCACGGCTGCGGCGCTCGAGGACGCGCTGGCGGAGTTCGCCACCGGCGAGGGCCAGCGGGTGATCAATATGATCGAGAACGCCCCGCCCGGGCCGATCGCCACCCGCCACGGCGACGGCTTTCGCACCTGGGACGAATGCCTGGCCGATATCCGCGCGCGCGACGTCGAGGCGCCCGAGGGCGGCCTAGCGCTGCCGCTGCCCTACACGATCCACGAGCGGCCGACCTATTCGCTCGTCTCGTCCAACGCCCTGTGGCGCGACCCGGCGCGCGCCGAAGACGCAAAGGCGATGCGCCAGAACGAGCGCAACAACGGCAAGCGCAACCTCTACTTCCCGCAGGTGATGCGCGACGCCCGGCGCATCGGCGAATACTACCCCGGCCTCAGCCCTGAGAGCCCCGAGTGCATGGACCGGCTTGGCGTCTCGCTGGCGCACCTTCAGTCCAAGTGCGCCAACTTCTACGATGCGGCGGAGGTCGAGCGCGTCTTCTACCCGGAGATCGAGCAGCTGTTGCTCGACTTCTTCCCCGGGGCTACCGACGCCCTGGTCTACAACCACGACATCTTCGACAAGGATTACGCGGGCGACCGCACGGAGAACCAGGAGGCGAAGAACCCGGGCGTGAACGCGGGCTATGCCAACCTGGTGCACAACGACCTGAACGACAACTCAGGCCGCGGGCGTTGTCGCGAGCTGCTCACCAGGAACCTGCGCAACTTCGGCCGCGAGGTGCGCTACAGCGAGGACGAGGCGGACGCGAAGATGTCGCGGCGCTTCATGTCCACCAACCTCGCCAAGCCGATGGAGACGGTCGAGCAGTACCCGTTCGTGCTCTGCGCCTGGCCCTCGTTCGCCGACCAGCCCTACATCAACAACTATCGCATCTACGACGACCGCGTCGGCGAGACCACGCGCTTCACCTACCGGCCAGGGCACGAGTGGTACTGGTTCCCCAGGCAGACCTCGACCGAGGTCTCAATGCTGAAGTGCTACGACTCTGAGACCGACGGCTCCGTCTCCCGCTGGTCCTTCCACACCGCCAGCGTCGACCCCACGGCGGCCCCGGACGCCCGGTGCCGGAAGAACGTGGTCGTGCGGTCGTACGTGTTCTTCTAGGGGGATGCCGGAGCAGCCGATCGCCGGGCGCTAGTACCGAACCGCTCGTTGCTCGTGGTGAAAGCCTGGGTCCCCGCTTTCGCGGGGATGAGCGGAAGAGAAGGGGCCTCAGTCGCTCCCTTTCAGCGCCGCAAGCACGTCATGCAGCGTGTCGGCGATGGCGAGGCAGAGGGTGCGCATCTCTTCGGTGGGTTCGAGCAGATCGGGGACCATCACCGTCATCATGCCGGCGGCGTGGGCGGCGCGGACGCCGTTGTGGGAGTCCTCGAGCGCCAGGCAGTCGGCGGGCCGGGCGCCGAGGCGCTCGGCGGCGAGCAGGAAGGGGTCCGGGTGCGGCTTGCCACGCTCGTAGTCGCCGCGGGCGACGATGGTCTGGAACCGCGCGTAGATGCCCGAGGGCGCCAGATGCCGGCGAACCGTGTCGTGCGACGACGAGGTGGCGACTGCGCGCGGGATCCCCGCGGCCTCCAGGTGGTCAACGATCTCCCTGACGCCATCCTTGAGGATGTCCTCGACCTCGAACACCGCCTGCGCGCGGCGCCAGACCTCGGCGTTGAAGTCGGAGAGCGGGAAGTCAGGGCCGAAGTGCGCCTGCGCCACCGCATCGCTGGCCGCATAGGTCAGACCGACCATGCGGATGAAGACGTCGTTGGGGAGCTCGACGCCCATGTCGCGCGCGGTCGCCATCATGGCGTCCCGGATCACGACCTCGGAGTTGATCAGAAGGCCGTCCATGTCGAAGACGACGGCGCGGACCGGACGCGGGAAGATCATGCCACCGGCTTAGTGGCGCGCCGGCGCGAGCGGCAACTCAAGCCTTGTCTCAGTCGGTTACGAATTCGTCGGCCGAATAGCCCTGGAAGTAGAGCAGCGCGGTCAGGTCGGCGTGGTCGACGCGGGCGCCGGCCGCCTCGGCGACGATCGGCTTGGCGCGATAGGCGACGCCCAGCCCCGCGGCCTTGATCATCTCGAGGTCGTTGGCCCCATCGCCCACCGCCAGCGTGTCGATGAGTTCGACGCCAAAAGCCGCCGCTTCCTCGAGCAGGGCGGCCAGCTTGGCCTCGCGCCCCAGCACTGGCTCTTCGACCGTGCCGGCAAGCTTGCCGCCTACCTCGATCAGCCGATTGGCGCGGTCGAGGTGGAACCCGGCATCGCTCGCCACGCGGCGGGTGAAGACGTCGAAGCCGCCGGAGACCAGAACGCAACGCGCCCCGTTGGCGGCCATGGTGCGCACCAGCGTGCGCGCGCCCGGATTGAGGTTGATCCGCTCGGCGTACACGCGCTCGAGCTCGGCGACCGCCATCCCCTCCAGCATCGCCACCCGCTCCCTGAGCGCCGGCGCGAACTCGATCTCGCCGCGCATGGCCCGCTCGGTGATGGCCTGGACCTGCTCGCGCACACCGGCGAACTCCGCGAGCTCGTCGAGGCACTCCTTGTCGATGATGGTGGAATCCATGTCGGCGACCAGCAGCCGCTTTCGCCGGTGGGCCAGCGGTTGGGCGCAGACGTCGATCGGATGCCGCGCCAGCGCCCCCTCGGCGGCGCGGCGGATGACCGCCGGATCGCCGTGATCGACCACGAAATCCGCTGCGCCGTCGCCGAGGATGTCGGAGTCCTCGATCGTGCAGCCGACGCCGGCCATCGCCTCCAGGGTGTGCGGGATGACCTCTTCCAGGCTATCGAGGTCCGGCGCGACGAGGGTGAGGACGACCAGCATGGAGGCCCGCATCTGGCTGATCGCCGGCCCCACGGCAAGCGGCAAGTCCGCGCTGGCGCTCCGGCTCGCTCAGGAGATCGGCGGCGAAATCGTCAATGCGGACGCCCTGCAGCTCTACCGCGGTCTTCGGGTCCTGAGCGCGCGGCCGACGCCGGCCGAAGCGGCGCTGGCCCCCCATCACCTGTTCGGGGTCGCCGACGCCGCCGACGGCTGGTCGGTGGGCCACTGGCTCAGGGCCGCGAGCGAAGTCCTCGCCGGCATTGCGGCGCGCGGCGCGCCGGCCATCGTCGTCGGAGGCACGGGGCTCTATTTCCGGGCGCTGACCGTCGGCCTCGCCGACATCCCGGCTGTGCCCGCCGGCGCGCGCCGCGCCGCCGAGCACGCCTTCGACACCGAAGGAGAGCCGGCGTTTCGCGCCGCGCTCCGCGCGGTCGATGCGCTAGCCGAGGGCCGTATCGCCCACGGCGACCGCCAGCGCCTGACGCGCGCCCTCGCCGTCGGCCAAGCGAGCGGCCGCCCGCTCAGCGCCTGGCAGGCCGACACCGGGCCGGCGCTCGCGCCCGGTTCCTGGCGCGCCGTCGTGCTTGAGCCGCCGCGCGACGTCCTCTACGCCCGCATCGACGAGCGCCTCGTCAGCATGGTCGCGGCCGGGGCGGTCGAGGAGGCGTGCGCGCTCATGGCCCGTGGCCCCGACCCGCGGGCGCCCGCGATGAAGGCGGTTGGCCTGCGCGAGCTCGCCGATCCTGCGCTCTCGGCCGCCGAGGCGCTCGCCGCCGCGCAACAGGCGACCCGCCGCTACGCCAAGCGCCAGCTGACGTGGTTCCGCAACCAGACCCCGGACTGGCCGCGGATCGAGACGCTGGAGTCGGAGGGTCAGTGGCGGGCGCTCAGCGAGGGCTTAGTCCACGCTGGTCGTTGAGGGCGGGGTAGCGGTCGGGCGCTAGATCACCATGAGATCGTGTCCGACGATGATCTCGCCTTTGAAAAACTGCGCCGCAGCCGCGCGCCAATCAGCGTCGCTGACGCTCGCATCGCCCGGCGAGAGGTGCGAGAGCACCAGAGTCCTGACGCCGGCCTCCTGGGCTATCCGCCCGACCTCCTCCGCTGGCGAGTGGTCGTCGTGCATGTGATGCATGACGGCCTCGATCGAGGCGGGCAGGAGGCCCTGCTCCAGCAGGCGGCGCTCGGACGCTTCGACTGCGACGAAGTTGATCGCCTCGTGGACAAGCACGTCCGCTCCCTTGGCCATCTGCGCCACCGCGTCCAACGGGACGGTGTCGCCCGAGAAGGCGATCGAGCGGTCGTGGAAGTCGAAGCGATAGCCGTAGGCCGGTGTCACTAGCGGATGCTGCACGAGCACAGACGTCACCTTGACGTTCTCGTCCTGCATCACCGGTCCCGCCGTCGGCAAATCGTGGACCTCAATCATCTCCAATGGCGGCGTCTGGAAGTCCTCGGCCCAGAAGTCGATCGTCACCTTCTGGGACCGCAAGAAGTCTTCGGTCATCTGCGACAGCGGGGGCGGGCCAAAGGCGCGCACGCTCTGGAGCAAGCCTCGGACCCAGCCGATCACAAGGAAAGGACCGTACTCAATGTTGTGGTCGGGATGGTGGTGGGTAATGAAGATGGCGCGAACTGCCTTGAAGGTCGTCCCAGTGCGGGCGAACTGATTGGTCACCCCAAGCCCGCAATCCAGAACATAGGCCGCGCCGTTACACAGCATGAGGTGCGAGGTCATGCGACGCAGCCGTCCTGGCACAGGGCCGCCGCCCGTGCCCAGCAGAACCAGCTTGGTTCCCTGGGCGGCCTTGAGGGCGGCCCGCACTTGCGCCACGAGAGCGGCCTGTGCGCCTTCGGCTGCCGCCCAGGCGTCCTCAGCCGTCGCGGCGGACGCCGGTCCGATCGCCAAAGTTGACCCGGCCGCGACGCTGGTCAGCAGTCCGCGGCGCGAAAGGTCAAGCCCCAGCTTCTGCAAGTCTCTCGCCCCCCACTCACACTCCGCTTGGCAAGTTGTACCTAGGCGCTCGGGGTCGCAAGCGTCGAGGGGTTGGCCTTAACCGCGCCTTGACCCTTCGCGCGCAGCATGCGATTTCAAGCGCGTCTGTTCTTAGGGAGCATCGCCCGTGCGCGATCTGATCCTCGTAGTCGTAAGGCGACCGCAAACGGTGTGACTCTGCTCACATCGCGATTGGTCGCGTGTCCGAAGGCCCTCCCGGGGGCCTTTTTCTTTGCCTAAAATCCCAGAGATCCAGCCATGACCAGCCCCTCCGACATCCAGCCCGAAACCGCCGCGCAAACCGCCGACGTGGAGACACTCACGGGCGCGCAGATCGTCGTGCGCGCGCTCGTCGACCAGGGCGTGGACGTGTTGTTCGGCTATCCCGGCGGCGCTGTGCTGCCGATCTACGACGCGCTGTTCGACGAGCCGCGCCTGCGCCACGTGCTGGTGCGCCACGAGCAGGGTGCGGCGCACGCCGCCGAAGGCTACGCACGCTCGAGCGGCCGGCCCGGCGTTGTCCTGGTCACCTCCGGCCCGGGCGCGACCAACACCATCACTGGCATCGTCGACGCGTTGATGGACTCGATCCCGCTGGTCGTGCTGACCGGCCAGGTGCCCACCCACCTGATCGGCTCCGACGCCTTCCAGGAGGCAGACACCGTCGGCATCACCCGCGCCTGCACCAAGCACAACGTGCTGGTGAAGCGGGCCGAGGACCTGAGCCGCGCGATCCACGAGGCTTTCCACATCGCAACGACCGGCCGTCCTGGCCCGGTGCTGGTCGACATCCCCAAGGACGTGCAGTTCGCTCGCGCGGCCTACCAGCCTCCTTCCGAGGTGCGCTTCGCCCACATCTACGCCCCGCGCACGAAGGCCGACCCGGCCCGCATCCGCGAAGCGGTGGCGCTGATCGCCGAGGCCAAGCGACCGCTGCTCTACACCGGCGGCGGCATCATCAACGCCGGCCCGCAGGCGAGCGCGCTCTTGCGCGAGTTCGCCGCGCTGACCGGCGCGCCGGTGACCTCGACGCTGATGGGGCTGGGCGCGTTTGCGGCATCGGATCCCGCCTGGCTGGGCATGGTCGGCATGCACGGCATGTGGGAGGCCAACCACGCCATGCACGATTGCGACGTGATGGTGTGCCTGGGCGCGCGCTTCGACGACCGCGTGACCGGCCTGCTCTCGGCGTTCTCGCCGGAGTCGAAGAAGATCCACGTCGATATCGACCCCTCGTCGATCAACAAGAACGTGCGCGTCGACGTGCCCATCCTGGGCGATGCGGCAAGCGTGCTCGCCGACCTGATCGCGGTCTGGAAGGCGGAGGGCCGCAAAGGCTCGCGCGACAAGCTCAAGGCCTGGTGGGCGCGGATCGACGCCTGGCGCGCGCGCCAGTGCCTGCGCTACCGGCCGTCCGACACCGTCATCAAGCCCCAACACGCCATCGAGCGGCTCTACGCGCTGACCAAGGACCGCGACGTCTACATCACCACCGAAGTCGGCCAGCACCAGATGTGGGCGGCGCAGTTCTACCGCTTCGAGGAGCCGAACCGCTGGATGACCTCAGGCGGCCTCGGCACCATGGGCTATGGCCTGCCAGCGGCCGTCGGCGTGCAGCTCGCCCACCCGAACAGCCTGGTCATCGACATCGCCGGCGAGGCCAGCGTGCAGATGACCATGCAGGAGATGTCGACCGCCGTTCAGCACGACCTGCCGATCAAGATCTTCATCATCAACAACGAGTGGATGGGGATGGTGCGCCAGTGGCAGCAGCTGTTGCACGGCGAGCGCTACAGCCACTCCTATTCGGCCAGCCTGCCCGACTTCGTCAAGCTGGCCGAGGCCTACGGCGGCCTGGGCCTGCGCGCTGAGCGGCCCGACGAGCTCGACGGCCTGATCAAGGAGATGATCGACGCGCCCGTGCCGGTGATCCTCGATTGCCGCGTCGAGCAGGCGGAGAACTGCTTCCCGATGATCCCCTCCGGCCGGCCGCATAACGAGATGCTTCTCGGCGAGGACGCGCCCGATCTCGGACAGGCGATAGACGAGGCGGGGCGGAAGCTGGTCTAAGGAGCGTTCACGAGCCTTCGAGCAAGGGCCTTTGGGACGCCAATGACGACCGAACCGCCGGCCTCGGCCTATGACATGACGCGCGACGCCGAGGCCGAGGCGCTCGCCACCTTTGCGGTCATGGTCGACAACGAGCCGGGCGTCCTGCATCGCGTCGTCGGCCTCTTCGCCGCGCGCGGGTACAACATCGAGAGCCTGACGGTCGCCGAGACAGACCACAACGCCCACACCAGCCGCATCACCATCGTCACCCGCGGCACCCCGCACGTGCTGGCGCAGATCGAAGCGCAGCTGAAGAACATGGTCTCGACCCGCTACGTGCAGGACGTGAGCAAAGACCCGAACGGCGTCGAACGTGAGCTCGCCCTGGTCAAGGTGCGCGGGACCGGCGCCGAGCGCGTGGAGGCGCTCCGCCTCGCCGACATCTTCCGCGCGCGGGTGATCGACACCACGAGCGAGAGCTTCATCTTCGAGATCACCGGCGCGCCGTCCAAGATCGACAAGTTCACCGACCTGATGCGGCCGCTCGGCCTCGTCGAGGTGTCGCGCACGGGGGTGCTTTCCATCGAACGCGGCTCAGAGGAGACCGTCTAGGCGATGCCAGAGTTCCGCATGATCGACGCCGGCGAGGTCAAGCTGCGCTGCGCGGTCGAGGGCCAAGGCCCGCTGGTGGTGATGGTGCACGGGTTTCCCGAGAGCTGGTACTCCTGGCGCCATCAGATGCAGCCGATCGCCGAGGCCGGCTTCACCGCCTGCGCCATCGACGTGCGCGGCTATGGCGGTTCGGACAAGCCGCACGCGGTCGCCGACTACGCCATGGAGCACATGGTGGGCGACGTCGTGGGCGTCATCGACGCCTTGAGCCCCGGAGCGCCGGCGGTGGTCGTCGGCCACGACTGGGGCGCGCCGATCGTCTGGAACACGGCGCTGACCCGGCCCGACAAGGTGCGCGCGGTCGCGGGGCTCTCGGTGCCCTACGCCGGCGCGCCCACCCGCTCCTTCCGTGAGCTTTTCGAGGAGCTGTTCACCAGCCGCGGCCGCTTCTTCTACCAGCAGTACTTCCAGGCGGAGGGCGTGGCCGAGCGCGAGATGGAGCGGGACGTGCGCAATGGGCTCCGCCGCTTCTACTACGCGATCTGTGGCGATGCGCCGGACGGGACCTGGCCCACCGACAAGCCGGTGGGCGCGACCCTGCTCGAACGGCTGCCTGACCCCGACCCGTTCCCCGCCTGGCTCACGCCGGCCGACCTCGATTACTTCGTCGGCGAGTTCGAGGGCTCTGGGTTCCGCGGGCCGACCAACCGCTACCGCAACCACGACGCCGACTTCATCTGGCTCCAGGGGTTCTCCGGCCGTCAGATCCGCCAGCCCGCGCTCTTCATCGGCGGGGAGCGGGATCTGGTGCTCTCGATGATGGGCCGCCGCGATATCGTGGCCGCCATGCGCCACGAGCTCCCCGACCTCCGCGGCGCCGACATCCTGCCCGGCTGCGGCCACTGGACCCAGCAGGAGCGCCCGGCCGAAGTGAACGAGCGGCTGGTGGCGTGGCTGAAGGGCCTCTGAGCCCGCCCGTTACTCTACTGCCTGGCGCACGATCGCCGGCGTCCAGGACGGGTCCAGCGTCTTGGCCGGGTGGGAAGCGGTGACCATGCCGAGGAACGGCGGGGTGATCGCGTAGCCGAGCAGGGTCTGCACCTCGGGCGCCATGGCCGCGACCCGCTCGCGCGGGACGGCGAGGTAGAAGTTCTCCTGCGTCCGCAGCCAAGGCTCACAATATTGGTTGGTGTAGGCCAGCCGGGGCTTGCCGCTCGTGTTCGCTCCTGCGCCATGCACCACCGTGCCCGGAAAGACGGCGATGGCGCCCGCCGGCATCTCGAGCGGGATCGGTTTGGCGGCCATGCGGCCCTCGCGGACGGCTTGCACCTCCTCCGGCCCCCACTTGTGGCTGCCCGGGATCAGGCGCGTGGCCCCGTTCTCGGCGGTGAAGGGGTCGATGGCGCCGATGACGCTGACCGCGAGCGCGGGCCGGGGGCGCGGCACGAGGTAGAAGGCATCGTCGGTGTGCAGCGATTGCGCCAGCTCGCCGGGGTAGATGCAGATGGCGTGGCTCGCCGACAGCAGGAAGTTCGGTTTGAGGAACGCGCCGATGATGGCCATCAGGCGAGGGTCGCCGACGATGTCCTCATAGACCTTGCCGCGGGCGACCAGGGTGTAGACCCGTTCGGTCGTGCGGCCCTCGAAGGTGTTGCGGCCGCGGTAGTGGCCGAGCAGCGGCTCGACGCCGGCGCGGAACCCGGCCAGCTGGTCAGCATCCATGTAGTTCTCGACGATGGTGTAGCCGTCCTCGCGCATGCGGGCGACGTGGACGTCCGCGTCGAAGTCCTGTCGAAGAGCGCTCGCGCCGCCCGCCACGGTCGCCTCCATCGCTGCTACGTCGAAGACATTGTACCACGGCCCGACGCGATCAGGCGTTCGCCGGCGCCGCTCCGGTAGCCGCGGCCGTGGCCTCGCGCGCCCGATAACGGCGGACGCCCACGAAGCGCATGATCGTGTACTGGATCAGGAACAGGCTCGCCTTCGACGCGATCGCGTAGATCGACATGAAGGACGCCCACTCGATGACGTTCAGGTGCACGAGGACGGCCCCCAGGTTGAGCGCCGCGGACAGGAACATCAGGCCCGCCCAGACGAAGCCGAAGGCGACGCCCAGGTCGGGCACGTACATCTGCGCCTCCGGCGGCAGGTAGCGGTTCATCCAACCCGGCTTGAGCATGACGACGCCGACGATCACGTAGATCAGGCTGGGCTTGACCATGACGAAGCGCGGATCGTGGGTGACCAGAGACGCGCCGCCGAACGCGATCACGAGGAAGAGGCTCACCCACTGGATCGCGCCGATCGGCTTCTTGCGCGCGTATTCCCAGACGATCTGGCCGATGCCGAAAGCGATGCCGGCGCAGATGCCGATCGGAACGGCTTGCGCCCTGATCGCGGCGGGAAAGTGCGGCGACAACAGGAGCACTGCGAGGAAGACGAAGGTCGATGCCAGGTCGGCCACGAGCACGCTGGCGGATTGGAAGAGGGTCTTCATCGCTTACTCCTTAGCGGGCGAATCGGCGCGGGTGGCGTGGTCGAACAACTCGACGAGCTCGGAGGCGTAGGCGGCGAGATCGAGGTCCGGATCGGCAGCGTGCCGCTTGGGAATGATGTCGAGCGCCTCGATAATGCTGGCCGCCATCACGTCGGCGGAGAAGGCGCGAAACGCGCCGGTCCGCTGCCCCCACTCGAGGATGGCGCGGAACCCCGTCTCGCGGGGCTGGTCGAACGACGGATCGAACGCGCGCTCGGCGGCGCCGGAGCGGGTAATGTTCATCACCGCGCGGCCGTAGTTGGGATAGTGAGCGAAGAAGTCGACGTTGGCCCTGATGAAGACGCGAAGCGCATCGCGCGGGGTCTCCTCGGCGTTGACTGCCGGGGTGATGAGCTCGACCCCCTTGGCGAACACGTGGCGGACGACCGCCCGGATCAGCTCATCCTTGCCAGCGAAGTAATAGAGGATGACGCCCGCCGAGACCCCCGCCCGCTTGGCGATCTGCGCCAGCGACGCCTGGGCGAAGCCGAGTTCGGCGATCGCATCGATCGCGCAGTCGATGATCTGTGCGCGCCTGGCCTGCTCGATGAAGCTGACCTTCGGCTGATCGCCTGTTGGGATTTCTGAACGCATGTTCAGAAATTAGCACGACCATGCAAGGACCGCAAGCGCCAGGGCGTTCTTCTATCGGCAAGGGATCGCGCCTATATTGAGAGCGTTCGGGCTTCTCGTCCGGACTATGGAGATAAACGCGCGCGCAATAAGCGGACTGGACCCGGGTGCGATTCCCGGCGGCTCCACCATTTCCCTTCCCTCCGCGTTATCGGCGGGGTTCTCACGGGGCCGATCAGCATCGACAGACGTCTAAAGGCGTTGCTTTCTCCCGGCGTGGCTCACCGTTTCGGGCCATAAACTAAATGCGAACGATAACTTCGCTCCAGAGTACGCCCTCGCCGCGTAATGCGGTTCGGACGTATTCGATCTAAAGTCCTAGCGTCTTAGCAGCGCTAGGCGGGGCTCGGGGGCGCCTGGCAACAGAAGCCCCCACTTCCCTCACTTTCGTCTTCAAATCACGATTATCCGGCTTGGCCGCGCGTGCGGGCGCGCGTTACCTTCTGCGGCCTTTTCGCTAAGTTTCCTCCGCAGTCCTTCGCCATGGCCCAAGACAAGCCGCCGCAAGACCTGATGCACTACGAGCACCTGATGCAGGAGGCGCTGCGGGGCGTCGTGCGCGCGGCGCTGAAGCGCGCGGCGACGCCGACGGGACCGCCCGGCGACCATCACTTCTACATCACGTTCAAGACTGGCGCGCCGGGGGTTTCCGGGCCTCCCGACATCCTGGCGCTCTACCCGGACGAGATGTCGATCATCCTGCAGCACGAATTCTGGGACCTTGCGCCGGGCGAAACCTTCTTCTCAGTGACGCTGAAGTTCGCCGGCCAGGAGAAGCGGCTCTCGATCCCCTACACCGCCGTGACCCGGTTCATCGATCCGAGCGTGCAGTTCGCGCTGCAGTTCGAGGCGCCCGAAATGGAGCCGGCCGCCGCCATGCCGAAGCCCGAGCCGGCAGCCAAACCGGCGCCAGTCGAAGGCAAACCCCGTCCATCCGCCCCCTCCGACGAGCCCAAAGTGGTCTCGCTCGACCAGTTCAGAAAGAAGTGACGCCTTGACCGACGCCACCGTCACGCCGGAGCCGCTCACCGACGAAGCCATCCTCCAGCGCTTCCTGCGCACGAAGAACCAGCCGACCGGCTCGCAGAACCTCGGCTACAGGATGATGAGCGTGAACCAGGCGACCAAGACGGTCGAGGTCGCGTTCGAGGCCAAGGCCGAGCTGCACGCCAACCCTATGAAGCAGATTCAGGGCGGCTACCTCTGCGCCATGCTGGACGAGGTGATGTCGGTGGCCTGCATGGTGGCGTCGGGCATGACGGCGGTTGCGCCGACGCTGGAGATGAAGACCAGCTTCTTCCGGCCGGGCATGCCTGGACCGATGCGCGGCGTCGGGCGGGTGGTGCGCTGGGGCAAGACCATCGCCTTCACCGAGGGCGAGCTCTACGACGGCGAAGGGCGGTTGCTGGCGAAGGCGACCGGCACGGCGCTGCCCACGCCGTTCAAGAACTACAAGTGAGCTCGGGACGCGCTGGCGCGTGCGGGGGCTGAACGCGCTTCTGCTCGCGGTCGCGGCGGCGCTGACCATCGCGGGGCCGCCGGCGCGGGCAGGGGCTTTCTCCAACTGGGTGGCGATCTTCGTGGCCGGCGACGACCACGCGCACTCGGGGGCCCGCTCGGAGGTGTTCGACAACGCCCGCCGCGATCTGGCGCTCGCCTTCGCCAAGGCCGGGTTCTCCCCCGCCCACATGGCGCAGTTCTCCGTGCATCCCGAGGACTATCCGACCCAGCAGGGCGTCCTGCCGGCGATCCCTGGCGTAATGGCCGACACGCTCACCAGGCTGGCGGCGCAGGCGACTGACGGCTGCCTGGTCTACATCACCTCGCACGGCGGGCCGGACGGGATGATCGTGCTCGGCCCCAACGTCTTTACCTCAGCCGGCGTCGCCGGCATGATCGATGACGCCTGCGGCCAGCGGCCGACAGTGGTCGTGGTGTCAGCCTGCTTCTCGGGCGCCTTCATCCCGCCCCTCTCGTCGCCCAACCGCTTGGTTCTGACCGCCGCGCGGCCCGATCGGACCTCGTTCGGCTGCAGCGAATCCGACCGATACACCTACTTCGACAGCTGCGTGCTGGACGAGCTGCCGACCGCCCACGACTTCCCGGCGCTCGGGCGCGCGGTGCAGGCCTGCGTCGCCAAGCGCGAGCAGGACAACGGCGTTTCGCCACCGTCGGAGCCGCAGTTGTGGATCGGCCCGGCTGCCGCGCCGGACATGCCGTTGCGCTCTTTCGCGTCATCCCCCTGAACGCAGCTTCCGCGCGTCGGTCCGAGCCCGTAAGACAGAAGTCCAACCGCCCGAGTGTGCCGATGCGCCCGATGCTCAAAGCCCTCATGGTGTTGACCCTGGGCGCGGCTGGCGCCTTGGGCGGCGCGAGCCCGGCGCAAGTCCCCCCGCAGATCGCCACCTCCTCGGCGCGCCCGACGCCAACCCGGCATCCGGCGCCAGCGCCGCAGACGCGCGTTGCCGCCGCGCCGGCGGCAACCCAACCGGCGAGCGGACCGCGGCTCGCGCCAGGCGCTCCGATTCCGCCC
>JGI12269J14319_10001164_pt1 | contig 26254 bp, 21 predicted proteins | sample PeaSoiSIISIP2007_FD_14319 | JGI IMG/M metagenome (IMG submission 14319)
TCNCAGACTGGCGTCTCACAGACTGGCGTCTCACAGACTGGCGTCTCACAGACTGGCGTCTCACAGACTGGCGTCTCACAGACTGGCGTCTCACCTCTTCGCCTCACCGACGCTCGTCCAACCACCGACGCCGCCGGCACCAACTTCCCCTCCCAATTCCTCCGCCACTGTGACGGCGTCGGCCCGCCCGTAGGCCTCTCACCGGGGCGCGGCGGCCCGCCCTGGCTCTCGATGGCACGCCGCCCGGGGCGCGGTCGGGTACGGTGCGCGCATGGTCGCCTCTCCTCCTGCGTCGTCACATGACGCCGGCGCCGGGGTGGTCGCCGTCGACCGCCGGCCCGACGGTGTGGCGCTCGTGACGCTCCAGCGCCCCAAGATGAACGCGCTGTCCGTGGCGTTCCTCGGGCGCCTGCGCGACGTGGTGGCGGCGCTGGCCGCCGACCCTCCCGGCGCAGTGGTGCTGTGGGGTGGCCCGCGCCTCTTCGCGGCGGGGGCCGACGTCGGCGAGTTCAACGAGCCGGGCGCGGCAAAGGCCATCGCGGCCGCCTTCCACGAGGTGACCGGTGCCCTCGCCGCGCTCGATCGCGTCACGATCGCGGCCATCACCGGGTACGCGCTCGGCGGTGGCCTCGAGCTGGCCCTGGCGTGCGACCTGCGCGTCGTCTCCGAGGATGCCCGCCTCGGTCAACCCGAGATCCTCCTCGGCATCATCCCCGGTGGCGGCGCCACCCAGCGCCTGCCGCGCCTGGTGGGGGTGAGCCGGGCCAAGGACATCATCTACACGGGGCGCCAGGTCAAGGCGGACGAGGCGCTGCGCATCGGGCTGGCGGACCGGGTGGTGGCGCCCGACCGCGTGCTCGACGAAGCCCTGGAGCTGGCCGCCGGGTTGGCGTCGGGCCCGCTCGTGGCGCTGGCCGCGGCCAAGCGGGTCATCGACGACGGACTCGAGGAGCGGCTGCCCGACGCGCTGGCGCTCGAGATGGTCGCGTTCGTGTCCGTTGCCGACACCGAAGACGCCCGACTGGGCGTGACGTCGTTCCTCGCGCACGGGCCGGGCCGCGCCCGGTTCGTCGGGCGCTGAAGGCCGATCGGCGAGGTGTGACCGTGTCGCGTCCCGCCAAGGCGCCGCGAGTGCGTGGATCGGCAGCGGCGCCCAGCTCCATCCGCCGTGGGGGCGGGGCCCGCCTGCCCGGGATCCGCCCGACGGCGCTGCCCGCCAAGGGCGGGGCCGACTGGTACCGCCGGGGCGTGTTCTACGAGGTGCTCACCCGCGGGTTCTTCGACTCCAACGACGACGGCATCGGCGACCTGGCCGGCCTGCGGGCCAAGCTCGACTACCTCGAATGGCTCGGCGTCGACTGCCTGTGGCTGTTGCCGTTCTACCCCTCGCCCATGCGCGACGGCGGGTACGACATCAGCGACTTCTTCACCGTGCACGCCGAGCTCGGATTCCTCGACGACCTCGTCGAATTCCTCGACGACGCGCACCGACGGGGCATCAGGGTGATCGCCGATCTCGTCATGAACCACACCAGCGACCAACATCCCTGGTTCGCCGAGTCGCGGTCGTCCCGGGACAATCCCAAAGCGGACTGGTACGTCTGGAACGACGACGACCAGCGCTGGCCCGAGGCACGCGTCGTCTTCGTCGACGTGGAGACGTCGAACTGGACGTGGGACCAGTCCCGTCAGCAGTACTACTGGCACCGCTTCTACTCGCACCAGCCCGACCTCAACTACGAGAACCCCGAGGTCGTCGAGGCCATGTTCGGCGTGGTCCGCTTCTGGCTCGACCTCGGGCTCGACGGGTTCCGTCTCGACGCCGTCCCCTATCTCTTCCAGAGGGACGGGACCACGGGCGAGAACCTCCCCGAGACCCACGCCCTGCTCCGTCAGCTCCGCAAGGAAGTCGACGCCGCCCACCCCAACCGGGTGATGCTGGCCGAGGCCAACCAGTGGCCCTCTGACCTCGTCGACTACTTCGGCAACGGCGACGAGTGCCACATGTGCTTCCACTTCCCGTTGATGCCGCGCCTGTTCATGGCGGTGCGCCGCGAACAGCGCTTCCCCGTCACCGAGATCCTGGCCCAGACCCCCGAGATCCCCGACAACTGCCAGTGGGCGATATTCCTGCGGAACCACGACGAGCTCACCCTGGAGAAGGTCACCGAGGAAGAGCGCGACTACATGGTGGCCGAGTACGTGAAGGACCCCCGCATGCGCCGGCACATGGGCATCGGCCGTCGCCTCGCCCCCCTGCTCGACGGCGATCGCCGTCTGGCCGAGCTCCTCCACGCCGTGCTGTTCTCGCTCCCGGGCAGCCCCGTCATCTACTACGGGGACGAGATCCTCATGGGCGACAACGTCTATCTCGGCGACCGTGACTCGGTGCGCACTCCCATGCAGTGGAGCCCCGACCGCAACGGCGGGTTCAGCCGCGCCGACTTCGCCCAGCTGTATCTCCCCCCGCTCATGGACCCCGTCTACGGGTTCGAGGCCGTCAACGTCGAGGCCCATCGGCGCAATCCCAGCTCGCATCTGCACTGGCTGCGCAACATCCTCATGACCCGGAAGCAATTCCCGGTGTTCGGAACGGGTACCTTCGACCTGGTGCCCTGTGCCAACCCGTCGATCCTCGCCTACGTCAGGAGCCCCCAGCCCGAGTCGGCGCCGGTCGTCCGGCCGCGGCGGACCGGGCGCGGCCGCCGGGGGGCAGGGCGCAACGAGGCAGGTGTGGACAACCCCGTGCTGTGCGTGCACAACCTGAGCCGTTTCGCCCAGCCTGCCGAGCTCGACCTCGCCCGCTGGGCCAATCGCAATCCCGTCGAGCTCCTGGGGCGGATACCGTTCCCGCCGGTGGGGAACGGTTCCTACAGCGTGACCCTGGGGCCCTACGGCTTCTACTGGTTCGAGCTCATCGGGGAGCCGGGCGACGGCTCCGACGCCGCCCGCACCGGGAATCTCGAGTGACTCCGTCGGACACGGGTGTGGTGGAAGTGCCGGACTCGGCGCGCGCCGCCCTCGCCGATCTGATGTCGGTCTATTCGGCGCGCCGGCCCGGCTGGGACGGTGGCAGCGGTAGTGACAGCGGCAGCGGCAGCGGTGGCAAGGGCGGTCGTGGTCGCGCCCGTGGTGCACGAGACAAGGTGCGAGTGCTCGACGCGGAGATGCTGGTGCCCGGTCGCCCCGGCATCGTCGACGTGGTGGCCGAGCTCGCCGACCGACTCGTCCATGTGGCGTTCGGGTTGCGGAGCCCCGGAGAGGAAGCGCGCTTCATCCCCGACGGTGACGAGCCGGTGCTCGGTTCACTGGCGGACGACGACGGTCCCGCCGTCGTGTTCGACGCTACCCGCGACGCGGTGGTGGCCGCCATGCTCCTCCAGCGTGTGTCGGGTGAGGTGGTGGAGGCGTCGCTCGTGCGCCACCTGCGTGAGGACGAAGCGTCGGTGACCCTGGCCATGGAGGACCGCATCGCCTTCACGGTCTTCAACGATGTGGTCGAGGGGCCGCGACCGGACCTCGAGCTCCTTCTCGCTCTCGACGAGGTCGGGTTCAACCACCTGGCCGCGCCGCTGATGGTATGGCGGCGCAACGGGCGCGACCTCGGCGTGGCCCAGGAATACCTCCCCGGCGCCTCGTCGGGCTACGCGCTGGCCCTGACGTCGGTGCGCGACCTGTACGCCTCGGGCGGGCCCCCCGAGCTCGCCGGCGGTGACTTCGGCGCGGAAGCGCACCGTCTCGGCACCATGACCGCACGCATGCACCTCGGTCTCGACAAGGCGTTCGGCCGGCGCGCCGGCGACGTGGGACGGTGGGCCGAGGGCATCGAGGCGTCGCTGCGCCCCTTGTCGCTGCACGTGCTCGAACGGCCCGATGTCGAGGAGCTCCTCGCCGAGCTGCGTGCCCTCCAGGTCCCGGCCCAGGCCATACGCACCCACGGGGATTTCAACCTGGGTCGGACGTGTCGGACCGAGCAGGGGTGGTACGTGGTCGACTTCGCCACCGGCGGGCGGCCCACGTCGATGGCCGGCGTGAACGAACCGGACGGGGACGGGCCGGTATTCCGCTCCCCCCTGGCGGACGTGGCCGACATGCTGTGGTCACTCGGGCACGTGGCGACGACCGCCGCCGACGAACGGGACCCCACCGGGCGCGAGGGCTTGAGCGAGCTCGCCGACGCCTGGGTGGCCCGCAACCGCCGGGCGTTCCTGGCCGGCTATCTCGGCGTGCCGGGCATCAGCGGGCTCGTCCCGCCCGGGCGCGAGGCGCTGCGCATCCTCACGGACTCCTTCGAGCTGGTCCGGGCCGCCTACCACCAGGCCCGGCAGAACGAGGCGTGACATCCTCCATGCGCATCGGGATCCTCACCGGCGGGGGCGATTGCCCGGGGCTCAACGCAGCCATCCGGGCGGTGGTGCTCACCGCCGAGCTGCGTCACCACGACGAGGTGATCGGATACCTCGACGGGTGGAGGGGCGCGCTCGACGACGAGTACATGCGCCTCGACGCGCACCGGTGCCGCGACATCCTCTCCGAGGGGGGGACCGTCCTCGGGACGTCGCGCACCAACCCCTTCAAGATCGACGGCGGTCCCGAACACGTGCGCGCCAACCTCGCCGCCAACGGGGTGGACGCGCTGGTGGCGGTGGGCGGTGAAGACACGTTGGGGGTGGCACAGCGCCTCGGCGACCACGGGGTGCATGCCGTGGGCATCCCCAAGACGATCGACAACGACCTGTCGGGGACCGAGGTGACCTTCGGGTTCGACACCGCCGTGCAGATCGCCACCGAGGCCATCGACCGCTTGCGCACGACCGCGGAGTCCCATCACCGGGTCATCGTGTGCGAAGTCATGGGAAGGCACGTGGGATGGATCGCCACCCACGCCGGGATCGCCGGCGGGGCAGCCGAGATCCTGGTGCCCGAGGTCCCCTTCGACGTCGAAGCCGTGTGCGCACGATTGCAACGGCGTCACCGCGGCGGCCAGTTCTCCTCGATCGTGGTCATCTCCGAGGGCGCCGTCCCCGCTGAAGGGCCCGATGCCGAGTCGGCGCGCCTGGCCACCTCCGGCACCCCTCTCGACCAGTTCGGCCACGCCCGGCTGGGTGGGATCGGCGCCTGGCTCGCCGAGGAGATCGAGCGGCGGACGGGTTTCGAAGCCCGCGTCACGATCCTGGGCCACATCCAACGCGGGGGCGTCCCCTCGGCCTTCGACCGCGTCCTCGCCACGCGCTTCGGTGTGGCCGCCGTGCGCGCCGTGCACGACGGGGCCTTCGGGATGATGGTGGCGCTGCAGGCCGGGCAGATCGTCCTGGTCCCGATCGCCGACGCGGTGTCGAAATCGAAGACCGTCGACCTCGATCTCTACCGCGATGTGGCGGGAGTGTTCCTGGGTTAGGCGTCCTGCAGGCTCAGGCCCGAAGAGCTCAGGCCGGAACGGCTCAAGCCGGAACGGCTCAGGCGGGAACGGCGACCCGCAGCTCTTCGGTCGCCTGTTCGGGCGGGACGATGTTGATGAGGACTCCCGTGCCGGCCTCGAAGCCCGCTGTGGTGGTGAGCTTGGGCCAGACGTGGACGTGCCAGTGGTAGGGCTCGGGAGCTCGGTAGGGGGCCGAGTGGAAGACGATGTTGTAGGACACGTCCCCCAACCTCTCGACGAGAGACCCGAGCACGGTTCGCAGCGACCGGCCCACGGCGGAGAGGTCCGCCGGGGTGGCGCGGTGCAGGTGCGGGCCGTGGGTACGGGGGATGATCAGCATCTCGTAGGGGTTGCCGCTCCAGAACGGGCACACCACGAGCACGCGTTCGTTGGCGTACACGACCCTGTGCCCGGCATCCTCCTCGGCGTCGACGGCCGTGCACAGCAGGCACCGGCCCGCGAAGCGGGCGAAGCCGGCCTGCTCCTCGGCGAGCTCTCGTGGCACGAACGACATTCCGAGCAACTGACCGTGGGGGTGCTCGATCGATGCGCCCGCCTCACGGCCCGCGTTGACGATGGCCTGGCTGTAGCGGAGGCCCGGAACCGACGAGTGCTCTTCCACACGGTCTCGGATCGCGGCCATGACGAGCACGGCCTGCTCGTCGGAGATGTGCTCCCACCCGTGGTCGTGATCGGGGGACAGGACGAGAACCTCGTGGATCCCCCCCGCGGTGGCCTGCGTGAACACCGGGCCGCGGTTCTCCACCACGAACGGGTGGTCACCCTCGAAGGCGGGGTAGAGATTCGGCACCACCCGCACCAGCCAATGTCCGCTCGAGCCGTAGGTCTCGAGTGCGGGGGGAGTGGACTCCTCGTTGCCGGGACAGAACGGGCACGGCCGGGTGGTATCGGCCTGGACCTGAACCGGAGGGGCGAAGGAGAAGGGGCGGTGCGAGCGGTCGGTACTGACGACGACCCATCGGCCGGTGAGGGGGTCCAGGCGAAGCTGGTTCATCGTGAATTTTCCGACGTGTGAGCTCTCGTCACCGCTGCGCTCTCGTTCCCGCTGTCGTGCCGTTGTCCATGCCTGTATTACCCATCAGTAACTTACCGGGTCTTCCGACGTGTCGTGCTTCGTCACCTTCCGTAAGCATGTGCTCACCACCACGCTACCGTGCGGTAGCAAGCGCGCGTTTGATGTCCGCCTGTTGTGTTCTCGGCGTGACGGAGGGCGGCGAGAACCGATTCACCAGGGTTTTGGTCCCGAGTTGTGTCGCGTGCGCACGGGGTGTGGCGGATGGGGCGCAGGGCTCGGCCCCCTCGGTCGCCCCCTCGGTCGCCCCCTCCTGGCGCCCGGGGCGGGTCGGAGGCGACGATGGCACCCGTGACATTCCTGGTCGGGGGCTTGGGCGGGGTCTTCGGCGGGGTCTTCGGCGCATCGGCACGCCCCGTGCCGACCGGGGTGCTCTACACGAGCCTCCTCATGCTCCACGTCCTGTGTGCGGTCGTCGGTTTCGGCACGATGGCGGTCACCGGGGTCCAGGCGGCCCGGGCCCGGCGCGGGCCCTCGGCCTCGGGTTCCGACGGTGTCCGGAGGTACTTCCGTCCCGGGGTGAATTGGGCCGGCCGGGCCCTCTACGGCGTGCCGGTCTTCGGCTTCTCCCTGATCGGGGCGAGCCACGGGGCGTTTCGGGCCGCCGACGGCTTCGTCGTCATCGGCCTTCTGCTCTGGCTCACCGCCGCCCTTGTGGCCGAAGCCGTGGTCTGGCCCGCCGAGCGCAGGATCCAGCTCGAGCTCACCGAGGGGTGGGGCGGCCACGATGACGATGTCGTGGGCGGTGGGGGTGGTAGCGGTGGCGGCGGCGGTGGCGGTGGCGCTGGCGGTGGCGACACACGCGACGCCCGGGTTCTCGATCGAGATTGCCGCCTGGTTGCCACTGCCGCGGGGGCGTTGGCCGTGTTGTTCCTCGCCGCCACCGTGATCATGGTGGGGAAACCGTGACCGGCGCCGACACGGTCCGGAGCACGCGAGGCACGCGGTGGGTCGGGTGTGTGGCTCGCCGACGTAGCCTTGGATGATGCAGGTGTACCTGGACCACGCCGCCACCGCGCCGATGCGCCCCGAGTCGTTGGCGGCGATGCTCCCTTGTCTGACCGAGCACTTCGGAAACCCGTCGGGCTCCCATGCGGTGGCGCGCCGCGCCCGGATGGCCGTGGACGACGCGCGCGACGACGTGGCCCGGTGCCTGGGATGCGAACCCGGCGAGCTCGTCTTCACCTCCGGCGGCACCGAGTCCGACAATCTTGCCGTCCTCGGCGCCCACGGGTCGGGACGGGGAACGGTGATGTGCTCCGCCGTGGAGCACCACGCCGTCCGCAACACCTGCGAGGCGCTGGGTGCCACGATCGTGCCGGTGCACCGGTCGGGGCTCGTCGACCTGGACGCGCTGGCGGGTGTGCTGGGCCCCGAGGTCGGTCTGGTGTCGGTCATGCTCGTGAACAACGAGGTCGGCACCGTCCAGCCCCTGGCCGAAGTGGCCGCCCTCGTGCGCGAGCTCGCTCCCGGGGCGCTGTTGCACACCGATGCCGTGGCCGCGGTGGGTTGGCTGGACGTGGCCGCGCTCGGCGCGGTGGCGGACCTGGTGTCGGTGAGCGCGCACAAGTTCGGCGGCCCCAAGGGGGTCGGTGCGCTCGTCGTGCGTGATCGGGTACGGCTCGCACCAGTGATGTACGGAGGGGCCCAGGAGCGTGGGCGGCGTCCCGGCACCCACGACGTGGCCGGCATCGTGGGCATGGCGGCTGCCCTGCGTGTCGCCACCGCCGATCGCGAGGATGCCGTCGGGCGCGTGGGTCGACTGCGCGATCGTCTCGTCGACGGGCTCACCGCCTCGATCGACGGGGTGCAGGAGACCGCGCCGCATACCGGAGCCGAGGGAGCGCGTCATCGATCGGCGAAGGTCGCCTACAGCTGCCACCTCCGCGTCGCCGGCGTCGACCAGGAAGAGCTCCTCATGCTCCTCGACGACCAAGGCGTGTGCGCGTCGGCGGGCGCGGCCTGCGCCAGCGGCGCCGTGGAGGCGAGCCACGTCCTGCTGGCCATGGGCTTCGACGCCGACGAGGCCAGGACCGCGGTTCGCTTCGCCCTCGGCTACACGACCACCGGGGACGACATCGACCACGTACTCGACGTCATGCCCAAGGTCGTCGAGCGGCTGCGAGCCTGAGATGCGGGTGCTCGTGGCCATGTCGGGAGGAGTCGACTCCTCGGTCGCCGCTGCCATCCTCGCCGAGTCCGGCCACGACGTCGTGGGTGCCACGCTCAAGCTCTGGGGCGGCCCCTCCGACAGCGGGTGCTGCTCGGTGGCCGATGTCGACGACGCCCGACGTGTGGCCCGACAGCTCGGGCTCGACCACCACGTCTTCAATTTCACCGACGCGTTCGAGGCCTCGGTGATCACGCCGTACGTCTCGGACCATGCCGCCGGGCGCACCCCCAACCCGTGCATCGAGTGCAATCGGTCCATCAAATTCGGCCTCCTCCTCCAGCGCGCCCTGCGCCTGGGTTTCGACGCGCTGGCCACGGGGCACCATGCCCGGGTCGTGGTCGACGGCGGTGCCGGCGGGGGCGTCGGCACTGGTGCGCGTCTGCGGCGCGGTGTCGACAAGAAGAAGGACCAGTCCTACGTGCTCTCGATGCTCAGCGGGCGCGAGCTGGCCAGGGTGGTCCTGCCCGTGGGTGAACTGACCAAGGCCGAGGTGCGGGCTCGGGCGACCGAGCTCGAATTGGGAACCGCCGCCAAGCCCGACAGCCAGGACGTGTGTTTCATCCACTCCACCCGCGGCCGGCGTGGGTTCCTCGCCGAGCGGATGCCACTCCACCGTGCCGAGCTGGTCGATGCCTCGAACGGCGAGGTGGTCGGGACGGTTCCCGCCGGCGAACTGGTCACGGTGGGTCAACGCCGCGGGCTCGGTATCGCCCTCGACGGACGCCGACGCTATGCCCTCACCGTCGATGCCCGGGCGCGCCGCATCACCGTCGGGTCCTTGGAGCAGGCCGTCAGCGCTCGCCTGGCGGTCGAGACTGCCGCCTGGGTCGGCCCCCCGCTGGCCAAGGGGGATCGTGCACTGGCCCAGACCAGTGCACACGGCGCCGCTGCCGCGTGCAGGTGGGAAGCCGACGCCGTCGTGTTCGACGAGCCACAGCCTCTGGTCGCACCCGGACAGACCGTCGCCCTCTACGACGCCGCCGACCCCGACGCCGTGACGGGTGCCGCCATGGCCGCCTCGGTTTCGACGCTGCGGTAACGCCACCCGGTACGCTCCCGCGCATGCCGGACAACCCGAGCGGGGCAGACGGCGTCGCGCAAAGGGTCGAGGAGCTGCGCCGCCAGATCGCGCACCACGACGACCGCTACTACCAGCTCGACTCCCCCGAGATCAGCGACGCCGATTACGACGCCCTGATCGGCGAGCTGCGACTGCTCGAGGATGCCCACCCCGAGCTCGTCACCACCGATTCGCCCACTCGGCGCGTGGGCGCACCGTCGTTGTTGTTCTCGCCGGTCCAGCACCGGTCACCGATGATGAGCCTCGACGACGCCTTCGGCCTCGACGAACTGCACGCGTGGTTCGATCGCATGGCGCGCGCCGCGCCGGAGACGGCCGAGGCGACCTTCGTGTGCGAGCTCAAGATCGACGGGCTGGCCATCTCACTGGTGTACGAGGACGGCCGTCTGGTGCAGGCGGCCACACGCGGGGACGGCGTCACCGGTGACGACGTCACCGCCAACGTGGCCACCATCGAGACGGTGCCCCTCACGCTCAGATGGCCCAAGAAGCGGGGAACGATGCCCTCGGTGCTCGAGGTGCGCGGCGAGGTGTACATGCCGGTGTCGTCGTTCGAGCAGCTCAATCGACGCCAGCTCGAGGCAGGATTGAAGACCTTCGCCAACCCTCGCAACTCGGCGGCCGGTTCGTTGCGCCAGAAGGACTCGAAGATCACGGCCTCGCGCGAGCTGTCGTTCTGGGCGTACCAGCTCGGCGCCATGGAGGGCGGTCCCGCGGTGGCCGGCCACAGCGTCGGGCTCGAACTGCTGCGCCAGTGCGGACTTCCCGTGGACCCCCATGTCCAGGTGGTGCGTGGCACCGGCGACGTCGAGGCCTATTGCCGCCACTGGGAGGAGCACCGCCACGACCTCGACTACGAGATCGATGGGGTGGTCGTCAAAGTCGACGACCTGGACCTGCAGCGCCGGCTCGGCTCGACGTCGCGCGCGCCGCGCTGGGCCGTCGCCTTCAAGTTCCCACCCGAAGAGCGCAACACCAAGCTCCTGCGCATCATGGTCTCGATCGGGCGGACGGGGCGTGCCACGCCGTTCGCCGTGCTCGAGCCGGTGTTCGTCGGGGGATCGACGGTCGGGCTCGCCACGCTGCACAACGAGGACCAGGTCCGGCTCAAGGACGTGCGGCCGGGCGACAGCGTGGTGGTGCGCAAGGCGGGTGACGTCATCCCCGAAGTGGTCGGGCCGGTGTTGTCGGCCCGGCCCAAAGGGACGCGCAAATGGCACTTCCCGACGACGTGCCCGAGTTGCGGCGGCCCTCTCGTGCGCCTCCCGGGCGAGAGCGACACGTTCTGCACCAACATCGACTGCCCCGCCCAGCGCGTGCAGCGCATCGTGCATTTCGCCAGCCGCGGTGCGCTGGACATCGAGGGCCTGGGGGAGAAGCGCGTCGTCCAGCTCGTCGAGGCCGGGTTGCTGTCGGACCCCGGGGACATCTACGCGCTGAGCTCCGCGCCCCTCGTGGCTCTGGAGCGTTTCGGTGATCTGTCTGTCGACAACCTGCTCGGGGCGATCGAGGCCTCGAAGGGTCGGCCCCTGAGCCGCCTTCTCGTCGGTCTCGGCATCCGTCACCTCGGACCGACCGGCGGCCGGGCCCTGGCCCGTGCCTACCGGTCGCTCGACGCCTTGATGGCGGCGGGCGTCGACGAGCTCGCCGCGGTGGAGGGGATCGGTCCGGTCATCGCCGACAGCGTCGTGGAGTTCCTGGCGTCAGAGGCGAACCAGCACGTCATCGACAAGCTGCGCGCCGCGCAGGTCGCGTTGGCCGAGCCCGGTGGCCCGGCCTCCGCCGCCCGGGCCGGTGCCGGCTCGACCCGCGGCGGCGCCAGCGGGGCGGGTGGGACCGGGGCGAGTGGGACCGGGGCGGGTGGGACCGACGGGGCGGAGCTTCCCCAGACGCTGCAGGGCCGGTCCGTGGTGGTGACCGGGACCATCGACGGCTACACCCGCGAGGAGGCCGAGGAGGCCATCCTGGCCCGGGGAGGCAAGTCTCCGGGGAGCGTTTCGGCCCGTACCTGGGTCGTGGTGCGGGGAACCGAGCCCGGTACGGCCAAGCTCAAGAAGGCGGAAGAGCTGGGCATCCCCATCGTGGAGGGATCCGGGTTCCCGGCGCTCCTGGACACCGGCGAGATCCCGGGCACCTGACGCTCGCGCCGCCCCGGTCACCGCCGGTGGCGGCCCCTGGTACCTGACAATGCGGCCGCTCCGTCACCGCTGGTGGTGGATGTCCACCGCCCGGCCTGCGGCCGTCGGTAGCCTGGTCGTGGACCATGTCGACCATCACCGAATCCATCGGTCGGGTCCTTGCTGGCCGTTACCGGATTGAGTCTGCGCTCGGGAGCGGGGCGTCCGCGAACGTGTTCGCGGCGTTCGACACGACACTGCAACGTCGTGTGGCCATCAAGGTCCTGCACCCTGCGCTGGCGGCCGACGGCGGCTTCTTGCGTCGATTCCGCTCCGAGGCGCAGTCCGCGGCGGCGTTGGCCCACGCCCATGTGCTCGCCGTCCACGACTGGGGCGAGGACTCCCAGGGGCCCTTCCTCGTGCTCGAGTTCCTGGGCGGCGGATCGCTGCGCGACATGCTCGACGAGGGGACCCGGCTCACCCTGTCCCAGGCGGCCGACGTCGGGGCCCAGGCGGCGGAGGGGCTCGCCTACGCCCACGCACGGGGCTTCGTGCATCGCGACGTCAAGCCCGCCAATCTGCTGTTCGACGAGGAGGGACGTCTTCGCGTCGCTGACTTCGGCCTCGCCCGGGCCCTGGCCGAGGCGTCGCTGACCGAGCCGGCGGGGATGACGGTGGGCACGGCCCGCTACGCCGCGCCCGAGCAGGCGCTCGGGATCCGGGTCGACGGCAGGGCGGACGTGTACTCCCTCGCGCTGGTGCTGTACGAGGCCGTGACCGGGGTGGTTCCCTTTACCGCCGACACCACGGTCGCGACGCTCATGGCCCGGGTCGATGCAGACCTTCCCGGCCACGACGCCCTCGGCCCCCTGGCTGCCGTGCTGGCCGAAGCCGCCACCCCCAACGCCGAGGACAGGCTCGACGCCACCGCCTTCGCGGCCCGACTGCGCGAGCTCGCCGACGAGCTCCCCCCGCCCGAGAAGCTCCGGTTGGCCGGGGCCGGCGGGGCCGGTGTGGTCCTGCCCCGACCGGTGACCCCTCCCGCCGAGCACGACCTCACGCATCACGGCATGGTGCTGCCCCCGGCCGCCCAGGGTCGACGTGCCCGCGGCGGGGAGGATCCCGACGTGCTGGCCTTCGCCACCGCGGTGGGGATCACCGACTCGGCCGCCGCCGCAGCCCTCCGCCGGCACCGGCGCCGCTGGCCGTGGGTCACCGCCATCGTGGTCGTGGTCCTGGCCCTCGCCGGGGCGGGGACCGTGGTGGCGCTGCAGAAGGCGAAGATCATCCTCACCCCCAGCTACAAGCTTCCGGCCATCACCGGTCTCTCGATCGCCCAGGCCGACGCCAAGCTGCATCACGACCAGTTCCAGGTCTCGGTGATCGGTCAGCAGACCTCGATCACCGCGCCCGTGGGCCAGATCCTGAGCCAGAAGCCGCACCCGGGGAGGAAGCTGAAGCGGGGGAGCACCGTGTCGGTGGTGGTGTCCTCGGGCCTGCCGACCGTCGCCATCCCGGCGCTCACCACGGTGACCGGGGACTGTCCCGCCATCACCGCCCTGCTGTTGCAGTCGCATTTCCACACGGCGTGCACCGATCCCAACTCGACGAGCGTGACCAAGGGCACCGTCATCTCCTGGACCCCGCAGGGCAGCGCGCCCTACGGGTCGACCATCACCGTGACCGTGTCGGCGGGCCCACCCGTGGAGGCCATCCCCTCGCTCGTCGGGCAGAGCTGCACCGGCGCCACGACGACGCTCAAGGCCATCGGCCTGGCGGCCAGCTGCACGTCGCAGTACAGCCCGTCGGTCCCCAGCGGCGAGGTGATCTCGTGGACTCCCACGGGCGCCGCGCTCGAGGGAGCCACCGTGAACATCATCATCTCCGAGGGACCGCAACCGGTCACGATCCCCGCCAACCTGTACCAGATGACCGTGTCGGAGGCCATCGGAGCGCTCCAGGCTCTGGGGTTGACTCCGATCAGCGGCGGCGGCTCGCTCAGCGGTCACGTCTTCCTGAGCAGCCCTCCTGCCGGTCAATCCGTGCTTCCCGGGTCGACCGTCACGCTCTACAGCCACTAGGCGCCCCCGCCCCGATGCGTGGCCCGACCCAACGTGGCTCGTGCGCTGGCGGAGTTGCCCGAGTTGTCGGAGTTTCCCGAGTTTCCCGAGTTTCCCGAGTTTCCCGAGTCCGAATTGTCGGAGTTGCCCGAGTTGTCGGAGTTGCGCCGTCGTGCCCGCTGCGGCGTCGTGACGCCCTGCGCGGCCCTGGCCGGTGACCGATGACGGACCGCGGATGAGGGACAGGTCGTCGACGGGGTGCGAGTTGTGCGAGGCGGCGAGGCTGACTACCTGGTACCACGAGGACGACGTGTGCTGGGTCGCCGACTGCGAGGTGTGCGGGGTGCCCATGGTCGTGTGGCGGACCCATGGCACCGATCCGCCCGAACAGGACCGGGAGCACATGCTGGCCGAGCTCGGACGGGTGGCCGACGAGGTGCTCGGGGAAGGGACGTGGTCTGTCGACGCCGTCATGCGCCAGATCCCCGATCATTTCCACGCCCATGCCCGCGACCCGGGTTGGTGGATGCGCCGGGTCGGCGCTGTCCGCCGGTAGGGGCGCGCCGTGACGGCCCCGTGATCAAGTACCTCGGGTCCAAGCGCCGCCTCGTCCCCGTCCTCGGTGAGCTCGCTCAACGGGCTCGGGCTCGCCGCGCCCTCGACCTGTTCACGGGCACCACGCGCGTCGCCCAGGCCTTCAAGCTCGGTGGGGCGGAGGTCACGGCCGTGGACTTCACGCGCTGTGCATCGGTGCTGGCCCAGTGCTACGTGGCCACCGATTGTGACAGTGTCGATCCCGGGTTGCTGGAACGGGCTGTGGCCGATCTCAACGCCTTGCCGGGTCGTCCCGGGTACGTGACCGAGACCTTCTGCGAGCGCTCCCGCTTCTTCCAGCCCGTGAACGGCGCGCGCATCGATGCCGTGCGCCACGCCATCGCCACGAAGCACGCGGGCTCCGCCCTGGAGCCGGTGCTGCTCACCAGCCTGCTCGAGGCGGCTGATCGGGTGGACTCGACGACCGGAGTGCAGATGGCGTACGTCAAGCAGTGGGCCGACCGCTCGTTCCGTCCCCTCGAGCTGCGTGTGCCTCTGCTCCTGCCGGGCCCGGGCCGCGCCGTACGGGGCGACGCCGCTGTCGTGGCCGCCGAGCTCGGCGACTTCGATCTCGCCTATCTCGACCCTCCGTACAACCAGCACCGGTACGAGGCGAACTATCACATCTGGGAGACACTCGTGGCCTGGGACGCGCCCGATCACTACGGGGTGGCGTGCAAGCGGACCGAGGTGCGACAGGGCGAGCGCAGCGTGTTCAACTCTCGCCGCACCATGCCCGGGGCCCTGGGAGGTGTCGTGCGCGACGTGCGCGCCCGGGTCCTCGTGCTCTCCTACAACGACGAGTCATGGATGGATCTCGACGAACTGATCGAGATCTGTCGCGTCCGGGGGCACGTGGAGGTGCTGGCGTTCACGTCGAACCGCTACGTGGGTGCCCGGATCGGGATCCACAATCCCGCCGGCGAGCGGGTGGGGTCGGTCGGGCGGCTCCGGAATCTCGAGTACGTGCTGGTCGCCGGCGAGCGCGCCGAGGTCCGCCACGTGGTCGAACCCTGGCGCGACCGTGTGGTGGTGGCAAAGGCGAGTTGACCGCTGGCGGCGGTGCGCGACGTGCTCACTGCTTGACCCCTCCGTGCAGCCCTGTCAACGTGGGCTGCTCTCCGGTGCGGGGCCCTGCGGGGCGGCCGAGGTGGCTCGTGGGGTGATCGGGTACGTTTCCGGGCGCCCCCGGGCTTGATCGGGTCGGTTCCGGAGAACCTGAGGAGGACGACGACATGGGTGCGCTCGAAGGTCGGGTGGCGATCATCACCGGTGCTGGGCGCGGCCTTGGCCGTGAGCACGCGCTCTTGTTCGCCTCCGAGGGCGCCAAGGTGATTGTCAACGACCTCGGGGGCGCCATCGACGGCTCCGGGGACGACCGTACGGCCGCCGAGCAGGTGGCAGACGAGATCCGCGCCTTCGGCGGGGAGGCGCTGGCCAACGGCGACGACGTCGCCTCGGTGGAGGGCGCCAAGAACCTCGTCAGCGCGGCCGTGGAGGCGTTCGGTGACCTGCACGTCCTGGTCAACAACGCGGGGATCTTGCGGGACCGGATGCTCGTGAACATGTCCGAGGAGGACTGGGACTCGGTCATCCACGTCCACCTGAAGGGTCACTTCCTTCCGACCCGTCATGCGGCCGCGTACTGGCGGGAGCAGGTGAAGCAGGGCCGGGAGGTCAGTGCCTCTGTCGTCAACACGTCGTCGACCTCGGGCCTGCTCGGGAATCCCGGGCAGACGAACTACGGGGCGGCCAAAGCCGGAATCGCCGCGTTCACCGTCATCGCCGCGCAGGAGCTCGGCCGGTACGGGGTGCGTGTCAACGCCATCGCCCCCGCGGCGCGCACGCGCATGACCGAACAGACGCCCGGCCTCGGCGACATCGTGAGGGCGCCGCGCGACCCGGGTGCCTTCGACGTCTGGAACCCTGCGAACGTGTCTCCATTGGTGGCGTACCTGGCCAGCGAACGCTGCCCTCTGACAGGCCGGGTCCTGTTCGTGCAAGGGGGTGAGGTGCGCGTCTTCCAGCCCTGGACCATGACCGCCACCCTCGAGAAGAACGACCGTTGGACCGTCGACGAGCTCGCCAAGGAGCTCCCGGCCCTCTTCGACCAGGATCCCGCCCCCGACTCCGCCGACTGACTCCGGCTCCGAGGCCGGACGCGCCCTGATGGGGCCGGACGCGCCCTGACGGGGCCGGACGGGGCACCGGATCCCGGCGGTAGCCTGGGCCGCGTGAGCCCCCCCGGCCCGAATTCTCCTGACGACCGCGCCTCTCCGGGGGGCGGCTCGACCGGGGAAGGGCGCGGGAAGGCTCCTCAGGTGCCTTCCTGGCTCGAGACCCTGGGGGCGCGGGCCCGCCGGAGCCCCCGCTACCAGTGGTGGGTCCTGTGGGTGGCGCTGTCGGGCCTTCTCGCCACCAACCTGCTGTTCACGGTGTTCGTCGTGGCGCTGCCCGAGGTGTCCAAGAGCCTGCACGCCAGCTACGCAGCGATCACGTGGGTCGTGACCGGCCCTCTTCTCGCCTATGGCGTGGTGGCACCGCTGGTGGGCAAGGCCGGAGACGTGTTCGGCCATCGTCGGCTCTTCATGATCGGCATCATGACCGAGACGGTGGCCGCCGCTCTGTCCGCGTTGGCCCCCAACGCCGGGGTGCTCATCGCGGCGCGCGTGCTGGGCGGCATGGTGGGGGCGTCCATCGGCGCGGCGTCCATGGCTCTCGTGCTGTCGGTCTTCGACAAGAGCGACCGTGTGAAGGCGCTCGGCTTCTGGTCACTGGTGGGGGCGGGAGGTCCGGTCATCGGCGTGGCCGTGGGCGGTCCGGTGATCCAGCTCTTCGGATGGCGGTGGATGTTCTTCCTCCAGGTCCCTCTGCTCCTGGTCGCCGCCGCGCTCGCCATCGCGGTGCTGCCCGAGCGCGCCGCCGGTCGCAGGCATCTCATATGGGACGAGCTCGACCTGGACTGGGCGGGTGCGGCGTCGATCGCGGCCTGTGTCGCCGCCTTCCTCTTGGCGTTGACCTTCCTCCCCAACTTCGGGTGGTCGAGCCCGCTCGTGCTGGGCCTGTTCGGCTTCTCGGTCGTCGCCGGTGCGGTGTTCAGAGCCGCCGAGCGCCGGGCGTCCGATCCCATCTTCCCCCTGCGGTACCTGCGCAACCGGAACTTCGTCTTCCCCATCGCCGCGCAGAGCTCTGCCAATTTCGCCTACCTCGGCGCCTTCTTCCTCACACCACTGCTGCTGGAGGAGTCGTTCGGGTATCTCCACAACCAATCAGCCGTGGGGTTCCTTTCGTTGCCGCGCCCCATCGTCTTCTCCACCATCGCGCCGTTCGCCGGCTACCTGGCCGTCCGGGTCGGGGAGCGGACCTTGGCCGTGGTCGGGACCTCGGCCGTCGTGGTTTCCATGGGCGTCTTCGCCCTCGCCGGGCATTCCACCGGCATCGCCCTCGTCGAGGTCGCCCTCTTCTTGTCGGGGATGGGGCTCGGCGTGGCATCCCCGTCGCTGTCGTCCACGGTATCCAATCAGTTCGCGCCCGAGGACCTGGGCACCGCGGCCGCCTCCCAACAGCTCATGAACCAGGTGGGCACGGTCGCCGGCATCGGGGTGATGGGGACGGTCTACGAGGCTGCGCTCCGGGCCCGGCACGGGCCCGGAGCAACGCTGCACGCCTTCCACCTCGCCTACCTCGTAGGAGGGGCGGTTGCCCTCGTGGCCGTGGCGGCCGCGGCGATGTCGCGCTCCACCGAGAGGGACCCGGTCTCTTCGTTCGATGCGATCGAGGGCCTCGAGGTCACCGAGCCCAGGCCGGTGGTGCTCCCTCAAGGGGGCCAGCCCGTTCCGGACCTGCCCATCGAGGCCCTCTGACGCGTGCACTCCCGGCGCGGCCGTGGCCGGGCGCGCTGCGCGGCGTCGAGCGTCAGGCGGTCATGTCCCGGAGTCGCTTGGCGACCTCCTGGGCGTTCTCGTCGGGAGCGGCCCCCTGCAGCATCATGAGCTTGGCCATGTCGCCCTCCACCTTGACCTTCCCGGCCATGAAGGCTTGCATGCCGACCTGGGGGTTCCCCTCGACGAGGATCGCCTTTGCCGTGGCGTAGTCGAGAGTGACCTTCAGATGTGCCGGGTCGATGTGGCCCGTCTCGAGCTTCAGGTGGCCCTCTGTCGTGTCGAGATGTGCGTCGATCGAACCGTCACCGAAGGGCACGTCGGTGATGACCAGGTTCATCCTCATCTCGTGCGCCATGGTCCCCGGGGTGCCGTCGTACTCCTGACGGATCTTGCGCGCCTCGTCCACCCACTCGTCGCTCAGGAACGGGTACTGGGCCATCGTCGCTGTGCTCCTTGTTTTGTTTCTTGTTTTGTTTCTTCGGTGCCGTTCACCGCGGCCGCCGCCCACGCGCACGGGCCCCGACCGGGCAGATTCACCATACCCGGCGGGCCCGAGCCGGCGCCGATCGTCGACGGGGCGTCGGTCCGAGCACCACATGCCAGGCGGGCGGTCGCCTGCCACGGTTGGCCTACCATTCACACGTGGCCGCTCCGATCATGCCCGGCGCCGAACCGTTCACGCACGAGGGTGGTCCGCGTGGTGTGCTCGTGTTGCACGGATTCACAGGGAACCCCCAGTCCATGCGACCGTTGGCGCTCTCCCTGGCGGCCGAGGGATTCACCGTCGACCTCCCGCTTCTCCCCGGTCACGGCACCGCCATCGAGGACATGATCCCCACGCGATGGTCCGACTACGCCGAGACCGCCGAGGCCGCGTACCGGGATCTGGCCCGACGCTGCGAAGCCGTCGCCCTGGTCGCTCTGTCCATGGGAGGCACCCTCGCCTGTTGGCTGGCCGAGCACCACTCCGAAGTGGCGGGAATGGTGCTCGTCAATCCGTTCGTCGAGCCCCCGGCGGACAGTTTCCGCGACGTGCTGCGGGGCATCTTGGACTCCGGCACGGAGCTCGCCCCGGGCGTGGGCTCGGACATCGCCCGGGAGGGCTCGACCGAGCTCGCCTATCTCGGGACGCCCATCGCCGCCGCCCTGAGCCTCTTCGACGGGATCGACGCAGTGGCCGCACGGCTCGACCACGTCACGTGCCCGGTCCTCGTGCTCTCGAGCCGCGAGGACCATGTCGTGCCGCCGTCCTCCGGCGACCTCCTCGTCGCCAAGGTGTCGGGCCCCATCGAGCGCGTCTGGCTCGAGCACAGCTATCACGTGGCCACTCTCGATCACGACGCAGCCCTCGTGGTGTCGAGGACCGTCGCGTTCGCTCGTGATGTCCTGAGCCCCGAATCCGCCGGCGGGATGGTGTCGGGGACGGGCGGCTGATGGCCGGCGACCACCTCACCCGTGAGGACGCCGCCTATGTGGCGCGTCTCGCCCGCATCGACCTGAGCGACGACGAGCTTGGCCTCTATGCCCAGCAGCTCGCCACCGTCATCGGCCACGCCGCCGAGCTGGCCGCGCTCGACACCGAGGGGGTGGAGCCCACCGCCCACCCGCTGCCGCTGCGCAACGTGACGCGCGCCGACGAGCCGCGGCCGTCGCTCGACCGCGCCGAGGTGCTCGCCCAGGCCCCCGCCGTCGAGGACGGACGATTCCGGGTCCCGCCCATTCTCGGGGAGGCCCCGTGACCCCTGGCGCGCCCGGCGCGCCGGCGCTGGAGCTCGCCCGCAGCGTGCGCGCCGGGTCGGTCTCGGCGGGGGAGGTCGTCGAGCGCCATCTCGGCGCCATCGACGCCGTCGACGGGGAGCTGCACGCCTTTGTGACGGTGCTCCACGAGTCGGCCCGCGGCGAGGCCGCCGCGGTCGACCGGAGGGTGGCGGCGGGAGAGGACCCCGGCCCGCTGGCGGGTGTGCCCGTGGCGATCAAGGACAACATGTGCACGAGAGGCCTTCCCACCACCTGCTCGTCGCGGATCCTCGGCGGCTGGCGCCCGCCCTACGACGCCACCGCCGTGCAGCGCCTGCGGGCGGCCGGCGCGGTGGTGATCGGCAAGACCAACCTGGACGAGTTCGCCATGGGGTCGTCGACCGAGAACTCGGCCTTCGGGCCCACCCACAACCCCCATGACCCCACCCGCGTCCCCGGAGGCTCGTCGGGCGGCTCGGCGGCGGCCGTGGCGGCGGGGCTCGCCCCGCTGGCGCTCGGTTCCGACACGGGGGGTTCGATCCGTCAGCCCGCCGCGCTGTGCGGCGTGGTGGGCATGAAGCCCACCTACGGGACCGTGTCGCGCTACGGGCTCGTGGCCTTCGCCAGCTCGCTCGACCAGATCGGTCCCATCACGGCCACGGTGGCCGAGAGCGCCGTGCTCTTCGACGTGATCGGCGGCCACGACCCGATGGACTCGACATGTCTGGAACGACCGGCGCCCCGCACCGTCTCGGCGCTCGACGACGGGGTCGAGGGGTTGCGCGTCGGGCTGGTCGCCGAGCTGGTGGACGGCGCCGACGAGGCCGTCGGTGCCCGCGTGCGCCAGGCGGCCGAGGTGTTGGCGGCCGGCGGGGCACGCGTCGACGAGATCTCGATCCCCGAGCTCGGTCATGGACTGCCCGCGTACTACGTCCTCGCGCCGGCAGAGGCCTCGTCGAACCTGTCGCGCTACGACGGCGTCCGCTACGGGTTGCGGGTCGAGGCCGAGACCGCCGAGGCCATGAACGCCGCCACGCGCGCCGCCGGTTTCGGGCCCGAGGTCAAGCGCCGGATCATGCTCGGCACCTACGCGTTGTCTGCGGGCTACTACGACGCGTACTACCGCCAGGCGCAGAAGGTACGCACGATCATCATCGATGCGCTGGGCGCCGCCTACCAGCGTTTCGACGTCCTCCTGGGCGCGACCACGCCCACCACCGCCTTCGCACTCGGGGCCAAAGTCGACGACCCGTGGGCGATGTACCTGTCGGATGTGTGCACCGTTCCGTCCAACCTGGCCGGGCATCCCGCCATCAGCATCCCTTTCGGCACCGACGGGAGTGGGTTGCCGGTGGGGGTGCAGGTGCTCGCACCGTCGCTCGGCGAGGCGGTCATGTTCCAGGTGGCGGTGGTGGTGGAGCACGGCGCTCCGGTCATCGCACCTCCCCGGATCCGGGCCGCATGAGCGCCGCGGGCACAGGATGGGAGCCGGTCATCGGGCTCGAAGTCCACTGTGAGCTCAAGACCGAGACCAAGCTGTTCTGCGGCTGCAGGAATGCCTTCGGCGACGAGCCCAACACCAACATATGCCCGGTGTGCCTGGGGCTCCCGGGCTCTCTGCCCGTGCTCAACATGCGCGCCGTCGAGTACGCCATGCGGATCGGGCTGGCTCTGCACTGCGAGATCCGGCCGTCGATCTTCCACCGCAAGAACTACTTCTACCCGGACATGCCCAAGGACTATCAAGTCAGCCAGTACGACGCGCCCATCAACGTCGACGGATGGTTGGAGTTGCCCGACGCCAGCCGTGTCCGCATCGAGCGGGCCCACATGGAGGAGGACACGGGCAAGACCTCGCACATCGGGGGAGGCGGTCGCATCCATGACGCCGACTACGCACTCGTGGACTACAACCGCGCCGGGGTGCCGCTCGTGGAGATCGTGTCCGCGCCTGACATTCGGTCTTCCATCCAGGCCCGCCTCTACGCCTCGGAGCTCCGGGGCATCCTCGTCGCCACCGGGGCGTCGGACGGTCGCATGGAGGAGGGGTCGATGCGGGTCGACGCCAACGTGTCGGTGCGGCCCGCCGGGACCGACGAGCTCGGCACGCGCTGCGAGATCAAGAACCTGAACTCTCTCCGGTCGCTCGGCAGGGCGATCGAGTACGAGATCGAACGGCAGGTCGGGGTGCTCGAATCCGGTGACAAGGTCACCCAACAGACTCGGCACTGGAACGAGGACGAGGGGGTCACCGTCGCTCTCCGGTCGAAAGAGGAGGCCTTCGACTACCGCTATTTCCCCGAGCCCGACCTCGTGCCCGTGGTGCCCGACGCCGGATGGCAGTCGCAGGTGGCCGCGTCGGTCGGGCCCATGCCGGCCGACCGTCGCGACACGCTGGGTTCGTTGCTGGGGACCGAGCCGCTCACGCGGGCGCACGCCGATCAGATCGCGACCGTGGTCGAGCACGGCCTCGACGGTCTCGTGACGGCCGCCGCCGCGGCGGGGGTCGACGTCTCGCTGGCGTTGGCGCGCACGGCCAACGAGGCCTCCGCTGATCCCGAGGCGGCGCGCCGCCTCGACGCGTCCGCGTTCGTCGCGCTGCTACGCATGGAGCAGGACGGCAAGCTCAGTGCGACGCAGGCCAAGACGGTCCTGGCCGACATGCTCGAGAACGGAGGCGATCCCGCCGAGATCGCCAGACGTCGGGGCTTCGAGGCCCTCGACACCGATTCGTTGGCCACCGTCGTGGCGGAGGTCGTCTCCGCCCATCCCGACGAGTGGCAGCGCTACAGGAACGGGGAGGACAAGCTCGTCGGCTTCTTCACCGGGCACATCATGCGGGCCACCAGCAACCGGGCCAACGGCAAGGCGGTCGCCGCCGAGCTCCGTCGCTTGCGCGCCTGACCCCACTGGGCTGGCCCCGCGCCCGACAACGACGTAGGGGGCCTCGCCGAGCCACCGGCACGAGGTGAGAGACCCACGCCCCGTGCACCCACATGGGGGCGGACGTGTGTGCGGATCTGGACGCGACGTGGATCCGGGACCGAGGTGCAGCGGGAACGTGGGGACCTTGGCGGGCGGGTCCCCACGCCCCGCTGCTAACCCCCCGTTGGGTGCCTCTCCGGGCGGGGAGTTGGGAGCCCCGGGAGTCAGCCCATGTGCCTCATACCCGAGCCGCCCGTCTGCCGAACCCAGAGTCGGTCCCGTGCCCGCAGGCCCCCCTTCGCCTGGGCTCACCGCCCGGACTCCCTGCCCGGACTCCCTGCCCGGACTCCCTGCCCGGACTCCCTGCCCGGACTCCCTGCCCGGACTCCCTGCCCGGACTCCGGATCCCCGGCTCCCTGCCCGGGCTCCCTGCCCGGGCTCCCGGAGGCCATGAGGGTCCGCCGCGTTCCCGCCTCTACAGCCCTTGTCGTGTACTTGAACTATTTTCCATTCTGCTCTAGCCATTGTCACACCTTTCTGGCATTCTCTGCCCGTGCCTGAATTCGAGGTGCCCCGCAGGGCTGTCAGCGAGATCGCGGCCTATCTGGCCCAGCTGGAGCCGGAGCTGATCACGAGCGCCCAGGCCACCGAGCTCTTCGCCCTGTTTGCCGAGCTGACCCGCCTGGGCTCGGCCGGTCAGGTGCTCTTGGGCCCACGGGTGGCGCAGTCCGACGCGTGGAAGAACGAAGGCCACAGGTCCGCGGCGTCGTGGGTGGCGAAGGAGACCGGAATCGGGCTCGGCGAGGCCATCGCCACGCTCGAGACGGCCGAACTCCTCCGGTCACTGCCGAGGACGACGGAGGCACTCAAGTGCGGCACGTTGTCAGCCCCTCAGGTGCGGGAGATCGCGGCCGCGGCTGCGACCCGTCCCTCGGCCGAGCACGAGCTTCTCGAGGCCGCCGCGACGGGCACCCTCAAGGGCCTGAAGGACCTCAGTCGGCGGGTCCGAGCCGTGGCGGGTTCCGCCCAGGAGGAGAATGCCCGCTACGAGGCGGTCCGAAGGAGCCGGTTCTTTCGGCACTGGAGCGATCCCGACGGGGCGTTTCGAGGCGAGTTCAAGCTCACCCCGGATGCCGGGGCGCGGATGCTCGCTTCTCTCGAGGTGCGAGCCAACGAGTTGTTCGATCAGGCGCGCAAGGCCGAGAACCACGAGTCGCCCGCCGCCTACGCCGCCGACGCACTGGTGGACCTCGTGACCCGGAGCTCCGAGGGTGGAAACGGCAAATCCGGCGGTTCGGTGGTCGTGCACCTTCGCGTCGATGCAGCTGCGCTCCGGCGCGGCCATGTCGAGGGCGGCGAGCTGTGTGAGATCGCCGGCGTCGGGCCGGTACCGGTTTCCACGGCCCGCAGCCTCCTCCCCGAGTCGTTCCTCAAGATCGTCGTCGTCGACGGGGTCGATGTCCTCTCGGTGTGCCACGTGGGCCGTGGGGTGCCGGCCCACGTGCGCAGCGCGATCGAGGCACGTGACCCGACATGCGTGGTCCCCGGATGTGACGTGGCCGTGGGGCTCGAGATCGACCACTGGCAGACCGCCTACGCGGACGGTGGTCCGACGGCACTTCCGAACCTGGCGAGGCTGTGTCACTTCCACCACACCATGAAGACCTACCGGGGATTCGAATTGGGGGGTGGTCCCGGGAAGTGGGAGTGGGACGCCCCCGCCGAGTTCGACTCCAGCTGAGACGCGACCCGCAATACGGCGCGGCACGACCCGCCTACCGGCGCCATAGCCTGGGTGTCGTGCGAGTGCGACAGGCCGGATCCGGGAACGTGGCGGTGGGCGGTTCGGGGCGACCCCACGTGGTGTGGCGGCTCCGGCGCTCACCCTTTGCCCGGGCGGCACTCGGTTGGGTGGCCAGGGTCTGCCTCGCCATGCTGGCGGTCGTAGCCGTCATCACGCTCCTCTTCGTCTGGGCCTTCGGCCATCCCGTGGCGTGGAGCGTCATCGGATGCCTGTTCGCCGTGCTCCCCCTCGTGGGGCTCGTGCTCTCCCTCGGCGTCGGCTTGCGGGCGGCCGTGGCCGCCGGACCGGGCCGGATCGCGGTCCGGTTCCTGGGCCGGTGGCGCGTGCTCGACCTGGGGCAGGTCCGGGTGGTCCGGCTCGCCGACAGCCGGTCGATTCCCGGCTTCGGCGGATTCGGGGGAGCGGGTGGCTTCGGCATGGCCGGCGGCTTCGGGTACCCCGGTGGTGGTCTCGGGGGACCCGGTCGTCGAGGCCCCGGCGGTCCCTGGGGGCCGAGCCCGAGAGACGGGGAAGCGCCTGGAGCGGGCGGTCGAGCCCTCGTGTTCGAGGACGGGCACGGGGGGAGGGTGGAGATCGGGGTCGACGCCCTCGACGCCGGGCTCGCAGCCGTGGTGCGCGAGGGATTGGCGCCGGACGCCGAGATCGACCCGGACGCCGCCCGCGCTCTGAGGCGTGCGTCTGAGCCCGACGCCGCGCTCGCTCCCGGTGTTGCGGAACACTCCGGCGCGCCACACAGCGGCGCGCCACACAGCGGCGCGCCGCACATCGGCGGGGCGCACTCGGGCGGGTCGCACTCGTATGCCGGGGATGCGCTCGGCGACGTGCCCGATCCCGATGCCACGACGCAGGAGCCCGACGCGGGCAGGCCGGAACCGGGGATCGGCCACCGGCCCTAACCTTGGGGCCCATGGCCCCCGACGATCGCCCGCACGGCATGAAGATCCGCAGCTTCGAGGTCACCGACGGCCCCACGCGCGCCCCGGCCCGGGCGATGCTGCGTGCCATCGGCATGACCGACGACGACTGGGCCAAGCCCCAGGTGGGCGTGGCGTCGTCGTGGAACGAGGTCACGCCGTGCAACATGCCGCTCGACCGGCTGGCCAAGCGCTCCAAGGACGGCGTGCGCGACGCCGGCGGCTTCCCGATCGAGTTCGTGACCATCGCCGTGTCGGACGGGATCTCGATGGGACACGAGGGCATGCGCGCCTCGCTCGTCTCTAGAGAGGTCATCGCCGATTCCATCGAGACGGTCATGCACGCGGAGCGCTTCGACGCCCTCCTCACCTTCGCCGGTTGCGACAAGTCGCTCCCCGGCATGCTCATGGCCGCCGCCCGCCTCAACCTGCCGGCGGTCTTCCTCTACGGCG